>ENA-OQAB01000987-OQAB01000987.1-human-gut-metagenome-genome-assembly--contig:-NODE-987-length-14130-cov-4.654217_pt1 | contig 14130 bp, 10 predicted proteins | sample MGYA00242490_ERZ504517 | MGnify/ENA primary metagenome ERZ504517 (study PRJEB26092, sample SAMD00036298) | human gut metagenome | host: Homo sapiens | study: EMG produced TPA metagenomics assembly of...
CAGTCCTTAGAAAGCGCCAGAGTCAGGCATTGATTCGTTTTTCTACTGCTTCAGAGCTCTCCATTTTTAATTATTTCCAAGCGCTTTCGTTCACTTCCTGCATCAATTCTCATCTTTCATCAATTCCCGCAATGCATCACACATTCCTTTACCTTCCTCAAACTTCTGTTTTGTTGGGCTACGCATCGATCAATTTCCATGACGGTAGCCGATTACAGTGCATTTGTCCTGATTTTTTGAATATTCTTCCAATAATTTTTCTGCGGTCTCATTCTGTTCCAGTTCGTTTGGTCAGACTTTTTCAGCCACAGATTTTCAGCTTCTGTCAGTTCTTTTGTTACAATAATCTGAATCGGAATTTTATTCTCCCGTTATATAATAAATCCCGCTTTCCTGCTTTTTTTACTTGATATCTCCAGTGTTGTTTTCAAGTGGTGCATCAATTTTCGTGGATACTTTCCTGTTACCAGAGTAATCGTAAGTTCTTCTATCGGAATGCTGTCCATCTGACTTCCGGATTTTTTCTGTCCCCAGTTAACCTCCTTGTCACATGAAAAGCCAGATTACTCTGATTCAGCTCCATCTGTTCTACCCGCACTGTGGTCTGATCTACAATCTGGAAAGAAACATTGACTCTGCAGGTTCCTGTGACAGCCTGATTATCTGCGCTTGTGGCAGGATTCGTAGACGCTGTAACTACTGCTGTATCTGTATATACCGTGTTTTTTATGGCTTCCTGATACCCGCTGTCTGCCTGGTTTTTTGTCTCTCTGAGAATAATTTCCTGAATAAATTTGGAGTTTATGTTTGGAAGCACTCTGGCATCCTTCTGCGTATATCCTTCCGTCCACCCTTCCTCAAAGTTCAGCAGATCCTGGTTGTCAATGGACCACTGCACCGTCCGATCTGCCGCAGAACCCTGGCCGTTGTGCTCTGCATGGATTCTGACCGGAAGCACCTGAACCTCCGAGTTTTCACTTCCATTCAAATATTTTGCAATCAGCCTTCCTTCCTGATCCTTTACCTCTGTCATAATCTGCGGCTGCTTCCTGTCTCCCGTTCTCGTCTGAATCACAGAAATAACGGTTTCTTTTGGCGTTATGGCAAGCTCTGTTGTCACCTTCACATACTCGGCATTCAGCTCTGTGTTTGCCTCGGGCATCTGAAACGAGTAGGAGCCTCCATTTACATATGCCATGGGGCGGCGTTCTCCTTCCTCGTCTGTGAAGGTCGGAGGCTTCGCCTGGCCCGGCTCATTTTCATCGTAAACCAGCTGGTACCTGTTTCCATTCTGATTTTTCGGTGCAGTCGCCGCAGTAACCGTACATCCTGGAGCGACGGCTGAAGGATGATCCTTGTCAATCTGCCTGTAATAGCTGTTGTTTGTAGAAGAGATCGCCGTCAGAACCGCCACGTCGTTGTCAAAGGTTCCGTTTGCATTCTTCGTATCAATTCTGGGAATGGAGACAAGATATCCCCTGACAGGCTCTCCGCTGTTTCTAGGCGCATAGTGATCCAGATGGAACAGGCGCTTCTTTGTCAGCTCGTCCAGCTTTTCTCCCAGCTTCTGCGTAATAATATGCTGAATCCCGTCCTCCAGTTCCTCATAGAAAAATCTCTGTCCTCCGTCCTGCTCCCCCGTTCCTCTCACCAGGGCATACCGTCTCTGGTAATCCGTAAAGTATCCGATGTGAGCGTCATAAGTCCAGGCGTTGTCATCTGCAATGGAGGAACCTATCGCCTTTTTTGCCTGGGCGGCCGTTCCTGCAAACAGGTAGGATACCTGATCGTTCTTTCCCGTTCCATAGGTAAAACCGTTCTTCGGCTCCCTCGTCCCAATAAAAGTTCCCTCGTGGGCAGCCGTTCCCTGTCCGGTTCTTCCGATTTCTCCGTCAAACCGGGATACAATCAAATCGCCTGATTCATAAAGGCCCGTCACTCCTCCTGCCGCCCTGCTTCCGTTTCCTCCTATCGTTCCGGAGACAGAGCTGTTGTAAATATCCGCCTGATTCTGGCGGCCTGCCACGCCTCCTACATATCCCTTTCCCTGAATGCGGCTGCTGTCCCCGTCCTGGGTGACGACCGTCACGTCGGCCAGCTGCGCCTTCTGCACATTTCCCGCAATTCCTCCCGTAAAGCCGGTTCGCCCCTCTGAGTTAACCGTAATGCTGTCAGCCGTGCAGTTTTCAATCACAGCGCGATTGGTTCCTCCCGTCACCTCTCCTGCGATTCCTCCGGCGTCCTGCTCCGCATAGACGGATCCGTTTACCGTCACATTTCGGATCACGGACGAGCCATCCACGCAGCCTGCCAGAAGAGCTACATTATCGTCCCCCGCAATCTCTTCTGCTTCCAGCGCCAGATTTTTCGACCGTTCCATTTTTATCAGCCCAAACAGTCCCAAATACGAATAATTTTCATCATTTTTCGTAAATTTCAGCCCTGAAATCCTATGTTCCGCTCCGTCAAAGCTGCCCTCAAAGGCAGTGCGCGGTTCTCCCCCCAGATCTGTTTTGTTCTGGAACCATCCAATCGGATTCCAGGAACCATGGTTTGTCTCCAAATCTCCCAGATGAATGTCGCTTTGCAGCTCAAAATAAACGCCTGCAAAGGATTCTCCCTGTGAAACTGACTCTGAAAGCCCCATCAGCTCTGAAAGATTTGTAATTTTATATGGATTTTTTCTGGTTCCCTCTCCCTCCCAGTCCGTCTTCGCTCCATGCCATTCCTCCCACAGATCGCCTGTAGCCGAGCTGAGCGTCTCTGGAATTTCCTCCGGCTCTTCTTCTGCCTCCTCATCCTCCTCTTCCGGAGCATCCTCTTCTTCCGGATCATCTTCTCCTGGTTTTTCGCCCTGCTCTGATTCCTGATCCGGATCCTGTCCTGAATCCGGTCTCTCCGGCTCTTCCTCTTCCGGTCTTCCTTCCTCCGGTTCTTCCTCCTCTGGTCTTTCTTCCTCCGGTTCTGACGGCGACGCCTTAGGAAAAGATTCTTTATCCTCATGCGTCTTCTTCTCGTCTGCCAGACTCTCTGCTTCTCTTCGCTGTTCCCCGGCCCCCTTCGCCTGTACGGGAACTGTATTTCCCGCTGCTATGGCGGCAGCCATTACAAAGGCTGCTGTCCGTCCCAATAATAATTTTTTTTCTCAATCTGTCTCCTCCTCTTTCTCTAATCCTGCGGCATCACAAAGGCTGGCCTGACGCCAAAAGGCGACGTCGCATCCAGCTCCGCATCTCCTGTTCCTTCCGTCGGCCGGATCCGTTCCGGCCGAATCTGTCCCTGCTCTAAATCCACCCCGTACACATATCCCATGTCTGCTCCGTCCCCTGTTCCCATTGGAGTTCTCAGCCAGTATCCTTTTGAAAAGGAAGACAGCTGCGTCTCCGGATTTTCTTCCTGTGCTCCCTCAAAGGTCCAGAGAAACTCTTTATATTTCACCGCTTCCTCCACAGACAGCAGAAACAGCTTTCCATAGAGCGACTGAGCCCCTATCGGATGGCTGCTTAAATTTACCGCGTCAAAGGAGGAATACTCTCCTTTCGGCGTTTCCCCTGTAAACGCCATATCAGTTCCAATCTGCACCTGCTTTGCCAGATAAATTTTATCTCCCGCCTGTTCCAACCATGTTTGAATATTTGAATGCTTATAATCGCTGCTTTGTCCGAAATTTACCAGAGGGCCTGGACAAAATTCGTATTCGTGGCTTCCATCCTCCTGCTCTCTCAGCTCGTATCTGGATCCATAATCAGCCGGAATCACCGTCTCGCAGAGAAACAGGGCCGTCTGTCCATGGTTTTCCATGTGGTCCGAATAATTCTGGTCAATACAGCGAAACAGCAGGTTTTGTCCGTCTATCTCCGCCTGCTGCAGATCTCCTAACTCCCAGTGGATCCGTTCCGCCTCGCCTGCCCATGGCTTTTTCAGCACAATAGCCAGGCGTATGCCATAATCTGGATCATCGGGATTTGCTGGCTGAAGTTCTCCTTTTTCATCGACCGCCCACACCTGGCTGCCTGTATCATCCCTTAGGAAAAAGCCTCCTCCCTGAATCAGTCTCTGGTATCTCCCATACTCCTCCCTTGACAGGCTCATGGCGTAATCGGTCCCGCTGCATCCAGGAACCGAAATTCCTTCCAGGGCTTCTCCCAGGGAACATCCATTCTGAAAGCCATCGCGGAAATATCTCCTGATCATGGCTGTCTTCATACATGCAGGAGCCATATCCTCCAAAAAATCCTGTCTCCACCTTCTGATCGGCCAGATAGAGCATCCCTCCCTCCGGCAGGCTGCTGCTCTGATAATCAGCGTCAATGCAGGTAAACGTCATGTTCCGTCCACCTAAAACAGCGTGAATCTTAGATCCCTCCTCCTGTCCAAAGGCCCTCCGCCGGCACCGGTCGCAGAGAGAATCCTGATCCGAATCGCAGTGTCCAAACGGCGCGGTAACAATCTCCTTCTCCTCCCTCGTCTCACGGCAGCGGTACAGCGCCGTTCCCTTTCCCAGACAGGAAGCCCTGGTCTCCCTTACCATTTCCCAGTGCTTCAGCCCATCAAAGCTTCCATTTTTCCATACGCTCATCCTGGCAACGTACCAGGTATCCTTTCCTTCTTTCTCCTCAGCTTCCAAATAGTTCGCGTACACAGCTCCGGCACCAAACCACTCTGCCAGGGCCTTCCCGTTTGGCACAAAATTCTTTCCGATTACATAGAAAGTCCTCTCCTCTCCGCCTGGAATCTGCGACGCCGCGCTCAGTACTCTGATATCATTTTCCTCCTGCCCTGTAATCATAAACCGGCTGTCTGGAACTGCGTCTTCTGCCTCCCCTGTCAGTCTGCTCTCATATTCTCTGGCAATCTGAAAATATGCCTGAAGCTGGCAGCTCCTTGGAATCTCCTCTCGTGCGGTCTCCTCCTCTTCCTCTGCGTCAGAGGCAGTAGATAACGCCGCTTCGAAACCGGAAAGCGGTCCTCCATAGCTTTTCATTTCCCCGCTTCCCATCATTCCTGACAGGCAGAACACACATACAGCCAGAGCTGTCTCCATCTGGCTTGTCCTGAGCGGTGCCTTCCTATTGACCCGTCTCGTCTTTTCCCCCTCCTTTCTCAGGCTGGTTTCCTATTGTTTCCTGTCCCGCTGTTATTCCGGTTCCAAACCATTTATTTAAGCCTTCCTTTAAACCTCCTGTTTCTCCCGGCTGAACGATTGCTGTTTTTACTAATATTTTGTTATTTTCAATTATTTGAATTATTTTGATAAATTGCGCTGTGATAACAGATTTGTCTTAGAATGCCTTCGGCAATAGAAATTCAAGAAGCGCAAAACGGGCTCTTTTCTCCCAATAAACGGAAAAAGCCGTCAAATCAGGGTACTGCAGTTCTCTGCTGTCCTGTATATCCTTTATCTTCTCATTACTGTCTGGAACGTCGGTCTGAGCAGACCGGAAAGAATAGGAAACCAGAATGTTTCCTGAAACTGTACTCATCATATCACAATCCGGGTGATATTTCAACTGTCTGTTAAAATTTTTATAGCTTTTTATGAAAAAGCCTTCTTTGCCTGCAACGGACTGCTTTCGCAGTATGAAACCGGCTGGCAGGAGCGCTTTTTCCTGCTCCTGCCAACTGTTCCCTTCTGCTTTTTTTCTGTTTTTTTCTGCTTTTATTTCTCAGAATTTTCTTCCTGTGTCTCTTCCTCAGAAACCTCGATTCCCAGCTCCTGCAGCTGCTTTACATCTACCGGAGACGGGGCCTCTGTCATGAGACAGGAAGCGTCCTTCACCTTCGGGAAGGCGATAACGTCGCGGATGCTGTCTGCTCCCACCATCAGCATGACCATACGGTCCAGACCGTAAGCAAGGCCTGCGTGCGGCGGCACTCCGTACTTGAAGGCGTCTAACAGGAAACCGAACTGATCCTTCGCCTGTTCCTCTGTGAAGCCCAGTACCTCGAACATCTTGGACTGGATATCGCTCTGGTGGATACGGATGGAGCCTCCGCCCATCTCTGTTCCGTTTAATACGATGTCGTATGCCTTTGCGCGGACTGCTCCTGGATTCGTATCGATCAGTTCCAGATCCTCCTCCATCGGCATGGTGAATGGGTGGTGCATAGCCACAAAGCGTCCCTGCTCCTCAGAGTACTCTAATAACGGGAACTCTGTTACCCAGAGGAACTTGAAGTCGTCCTTCTTTAACAGGTCAAGCTGTCTTGCCAGCTCCAGACGGAGATTTCCAAGCACGTCGAATACTACCTTATCCTTGTCTGCGGCGAATAATAACAGATCTCCCGGCTTTCCGTCCATAGCCTTCACGAGAGCGCTTAACTCCTCCTCTGTCATGAACTTGGCGAAGGAGGACTTGTAGGATCCGTCCTCATTGACTGCCAGATAAGCCAGTCCCTTGGCGCCGAAGCCCTTGGCGTACTCTACCAGAGCGTCAATTTTCTTTCTCGGCATTCCGGCCTGTCCCTCAGCGTTGATTCCTCTGACAGAGCCGCCGTTTTCCAGAGCGCCCTTAAATACGACGAACTGGCAGTCCTTCACTGTCTCGGACACGTTCTTAAGCTCCATTCCAAAGCGGAGATCCGGCTTGTCGGAACCGAACCGGTCCATGGCCTCTCTCCATGTCATTCTCTGGATCGGAAGCTGTAAATCATAATCGCAGATCTCCTTGAAAAGCTTCTTTAACAGTCTCTCGTTGACATCCAGCACATCATCCACATCCACAAAGGAAAGCTCCATATCGATCTGTGTGAACTCCGGCTGTCTGTCTGCTCTCAGATCTTCGTCTCTGTAGCATCTGGCAATCTGGAAGTAACGGTCATAGCCAGAGCACATTAACAGCTGCTTAAAGAGCTGTGGAGACTGGGGAAGGGCATAGAAGCTGCCTGGATGCACACGGCTGGGCACTAGGTAGTCCCTGGCTCCCTCCGGCGTGCTCTTGATGAGAGTCGGAGTCTCGATCTCCAAGAATCCCTCCTCTGCCAGAAAGCTTCTGGTGAGCGTAGTCACGCGGCTTCTGGTCATCAGGTTTCTCTGCAGATCTGGTCTTCTCAGATCCAGGTAACGGTATTTTAATCTCAGCTCCTCCTTTGTCTTGGAGTTCTCCTCGATAGGGAATGGAGGAGTCTCGGACTCGGAAAGAATCCGCAGGGAATTGGCGCGGATCTCGATGGCTCCTGTCTTTAAGTTCTCATTGACAGCGCCGGAACGCGCCTCCACCTTTCCTGTCACTGCGACTACGAACTCGCTTCTCAGCTTCTCAGCCTTTGCAAAGCTTTCCTCCCCGCAGTCTGCCTCCTCGAAGATAATCTGAAGCAGGCCGGAGCGATCCCTTAAGTCCACGAAAATGATTCCGCCTTTATTTCTGCTCTTCTGAACCCATCCCATGACGGTGACGTTTTCACCGATATTTTCTGTGGACAGCTCTGTACATCTGTGGGAACGCTTCAGTCCCAGCATTGATTCTGCCATGATTTATTTTCCTCCTGAATTTTGTAAAAATGTAGATCCGGTAGGGGCTAAAGCCTACTTTAATCCCTCCCGGTAGTACTCCTTAAACTCTGTGTAGCCCTCCTTCTGGAGCTGCTCCTTCTGGAATTTCTTATTCTTGTTCATCTGGGCTACCAGAACCTGTACGCCAGCTTTTCTCTCCTCGGAAGCTTCCTTTAAAACCTGGGCTAACTTTTCTGCTCCGATGTTCTTCTCGAAGAGATACGCCTTCTTTCCTGCCGCCGCAGGCACCTTGAAGCCGTTGTCCAGAAGAATGGTTACAATTCTCTCAAAACCGATGGAAAAGCCGCAGGCCGGCGTATCCATGCCTGTAAACTTGCCGATCATCTTGTCGTAGCGGCCTCCGCCTGCCACAGATCCGCCGAAGCCCTCCATGGACACCTCGAAAATCGTTCCTGTATAGTATCCCATTCCTCTTACGAGAGTCGGGTCAAATTCAATGCCGAATTTCACCTCTGCGATGGAAGATACGGTCTCCATAATCTCAGCCAGCCCCTCGGCTGTGCCTTCCTTTAAAACACCCTTTAATGTCTCTCCCAGGGCTCTCACGCCGTCTGCGTCTGTCTTTACAGAGTCCAGCAGCGCCTTGTACTTCTCCACGCTCTCAGCCGCATAGCCCAGCTCCAGAAGCTCTGCCGCCACGCCGTCCAGACCGATCTTGTCCATCTTGTCCAGAGTGATGAACACCTTGTCGCAGTCGTCCTCCGGGAAACCGCAGTAGGATGCCATGGCCTTTAACAGCTCTCTGTCGTTGATGCGGACGGTAAAGGAATTGTCCGGACAGATGCGGGACAGGGCTGTGGTGGTGGCTGTAATCAGCTCGATCTCAGCCAGGGAGGTGGCGTCCCCTAAAATATCGATATCGCACTGCACAAACTGTCTGAAACGTCCCTTCTGCGGACGGTCAGCTCTCCACACGCTTCCCACCTGCAGCGCCTTGAACGGGCTTGGCAGATTAGCGGAATTGTTGGAATAATAACGGGATAATGGGAGCGTCAGGTCATAGCGCAGACCTCCGTCCACCAGATCGGCCTCCTCTTTCGCCGTCTCCAGGTTTAATTTCTCGCCTCTCTTTAAAATCTTGAAAATCAGCTTCTCATTGTCGCCGCCCTGCTTGCTGGTCAGGTTCTCGATGTGCTCCACACACGGCGTCTCAATGGCAGAAAAGCCGAATCCGCGGTAAGTTTCCTTGATCTTTCCAAGCACATAGTCGCGGATTTCCATCTCTGCCGGCAGAATATCCTTCATTCCGGTTACTGGTTTTTCTTCAAAGCCATGGTAATCTCTCCTGTTTTCTAACTGTTTATTTTCCTGAGCTCTGTTCCATCTGGCAGATGAGCTTTTCCTTCCTAAGAAGCATCTCCTCCACCCGGTCGATGTACTGCTCGACTTCTTTTACGTTTTCCGCCCTCTCCAGACGGTTCTCTGCCGGGAACACCACCTTGGTAGTGGTTCCGGCTCCGCAGGCCATAATGGTCTGCTTCTCCTCCATAATGAGAATGTTGTAAATGCAGGCCTTGCCGGGCGTGCTGTAGCCTACGTTCTCAAAGTTGCCCGCCATGTTCTTCTGCCTGTAGAGATAGTAGGGCTCCATGCCCATCTCTTTTGCATAACGGGCCGTCATGTCGATCATTTCCTGGGTTCCGGTGATCTTCAGATTTCCATATTTTTCCCGGAACATGTTAAGCCTTGCGGCTCTCTTGATGGCCAGAGAATGAACGGTCAGGCTGTCGGGTCCCAGCTTTTTAATCTCCTCCATAGTGGCCCTGACGTCCTCCTCGTCCTCCTCCGGAAGTCCCACAATCAGATCCATATTGATATTGTCAAAGCCCAGCTCCCTGGCCAGACGGAAGGTCTCCTTCACCTGTTCCACCGTATGGCGGCGGCCGATTAAGTCTAACGTCTCCTGCTTCATGGTCTGGGGATTAATGGAAATACGGGTAATGCCGTGCTTTCTTAAAACCTCCAGCTTCTCCCTGGTAATGCTGTCCGGCCGTCCCGCCTCCACAGTAAATTCCTTCACCTGATCCATGGGGAAGGTGCTTTCCACCTTATTCAGGATGGCGTCCAGATCCTCCGGGCTCAGGGAGGTGGGAGTTCCGCCTCCAAAATAAATGGTATCCAGAACGCGGCCCCTCATCTTCTCCGCCACATACTCCATCTCCCAGAACAGAGCGTTTAAATAAAGCTCTGTCCTTCCCTGCCATTTTCCGATGGGGAAGGAAGTAAAGGAGCAGTAGAGGCAGGTAGTGGGGCAGAACGGAATCCCAATGTAGAGACTGTAGCCGTTCTCATAATCTACCACCGACAGAAGCTCCTTCTCCCGTCTGGCCACATCAAGGCTCAGGGCAATTTTCTCCTCACTGGTCAGGTAGGTTTCCTTCATGTGATCGTGGATTTCCTGCTCGGAAGCCCCCTCATAAAGCCTCGTCAGGGCAATTTTCGTGGGACGGATGCCGGTGAGAGTCCCCCAGGGAAGCTCTTTTCCGGTAAGACGGCTCATCATCTGGTACAGCTCCCTCTTAAGCCTGTTCTTCGTCTCAAAACGGCTGTCCTCGTCCACTGTAATCCTGCCCTCAGAAACCGTCTCAAACCTGCGGTGCACAGTCTCAGTTCCTGCGCCGTCCTGATTCTCATCCTCTGGCACAGAGCGCTCCGCAGAAAGCCAGAACTCGCTGCCTGTCCGTCCGCCCCGCACAATGAGTCCTGCCTCCTGCAGGGCCTCCCCCTCGTCGTGGGTAAATTTCTGCCCCGGACAGAAGGCCATGAGAAGTTCCCTGATATCCTGTTCAAATGATTGATCGCTAAGCAGTATTCCTATCATCTTGTTTCCTGTCTTTCCCTTATTCTAACAGCTTTCCCTTGTAGGGAGCCAGCGGGTTGTACTTTTTCTCGTCTCCAATGGTCGTATAGCCCAGATGTCCCGGATACACCGTCACATCCTCCGGAAGCTCAAACAGACGGTCAAGGACTGAGTGAAGCAGCTTGACAGAGCTTCCACCGGGCAGATCCACCCGTCCGTAGGAACCTTCGAAGAGCGTGTCGCCTGCAAACAGCGCCTTCTCGCTCTCTATGTAGTAGCAGCAGGATCCCTCCGTATGGCCCGGCGTGGCGATGACCTGGAAGGGCAGGCCAATCAGATTTACCGTCTCGTTATCTCGCAGCCACACATCTGCCTCCGTCCGGATCACAGTTCCCAAAAGACTCTTGGAAAGGTTCAGATTCTCGTCCGCCATCAGCTCCTTCTCGTCCTCAAGCGCGTAAACCTTCGCTCCAAAGGCCTTCTTCACCTGATCCAGGGCTCCAATATGGTCGGAATGGCCGTGAGTCAGCAAAATGGCCTTCACATCCAGCCCTTCGCGCTTACAGCACTCTATAATCAAATCCCCTCTGTCGCCGGGATCTACAATCACCGCTTCCTTCGTCTCCTCGTTTGATACAATATAGCAGTTGGTCTGCACATAGCCTACCGTCAGCTTCTTAATCTGCATTCGCCTGTCCTCTCCTTCAGCATAAGTTTAGCAAAATACGGAAACATAGAGAAAACTGCTTATCCGGCAGTTCTCTCTATATCTATTACGCCTTCAATCTGTCTCAGCTTGTCGGCCAGTTTATTCAGTTCTTCAATTCCCCGGATGTCGAAGGTCATTAAAATCGTGGCCTTTCCCTGCTTGGTCGTCCGCACGTTCATGGATTTAATGTCAATCTGCCGCTCTGTGAACACCTTGGACAGATCCACGAACATGCCGATCCGGTTATTGGCAAAAATCTTAATCTCCGTGGTGTAGCGCTCCTTGCCTGCCTCGTCTCCCACAGGCTGCTGCCACTCCGCCTCGATGAGCCTTGCCTTCTCGTCCTCCGGCAGGTTTATCACGTTGATGCAGTCTGTTCTGTGGATGGAAATACCTCGGCCTCTCGTCACAAAGCCCACAATCTCATCTCCCGGAACCGGGCTGCAGCACTTGGAGAAACGCACCGCCAAATCGTCGATTCCCTTCACCACAATACCGCTCTTGGGCTTGCCGTGGGACACCGCCACAGGAACCTTATTTCCGTCTCCGATAGAATCCAGGATCGTAGCGTCTGTCTTCTCCTTCTCCATCTTTTTCATATGGGCCTCCATCATCTTGTTGATGACCTGGCCCTCCTTCAGGCCGCCGTGGCCGATGGAGGCAAGGACAGAATCCCAGTCCTTGTAGGAATAGCGCTTCATCACCTTTTCCATGAACTCCGGCTTGTTAAGCTCCGCGTAGTTAATGCCCTTATTGCGGCAGTATTTGTCAATCATATCGCGGCCGCGGATAATATTGTCTTCCTTTAACTCCGCCTTAAACCACTGATTGATCTTGTTCTTCGCCTGGGTGCTCTTGACAATTTTAAGCCAGTCCCGGCTGGGGCCCTTGCTGTTCTGGGAAGTCAGAATCTCAATCCGGTCGCCGTTTTTAATTACATAGTCAATATTTACCAGCACTCCATTGGCCTTGGCGCCCACCATCTTATTGCCCACCGCGCTGTGGATCGAGTAGGCAAAATCAATGGGAGTAGAACCGCTTGGCAGGTTCTTCACATCTCCCGAGGGGGTAAAGCAGAACACGCTGTCTGAGAACAGATCCAGATCGCTCTTTAATGAATCCAGGAACTCCTTATTGTCGGACATATCCTTCTGCCACTCCAGAATCTGGCGCAGCCAGGAGAGCTTCTCCTCCGCACTGTCCATGGCGGCCTTCGTGCTTCCGCTCTGCTTATATTTCCAGTGGGCGGCAATTCCGTACTCAGCCACCCTGTGCATCTCGTAGGTGCGGATCTGGATCTCAAAGGGACGTCCGCTGCTTCCGATCAGAGTCGTGTGAAGAGACTGGTAATTATTGATCTTCGGCATGGCGATGTAATCCTTAAAGCGGCCTGGAATCGGCTTGTACATCTCATGAATTACGCCCAGGGCTCCGTAGCAGTCCTTCACCGTATCCACGATAATCCTGACTGCAAACAGATCGTAAATCTGATCCAGAGTCTTGTTCTGCTTCACCATCTTCTTATAAATGCTGAAGAAATGCTTCACCCGGCCGTCCACCTTGCACTCGATGCCGGCGTCGTCCATGTGGCTCTTTACCTCGTCCACAATGCTCTTTACAAAGGCTTCCCTGGAATCCTTTCTGAGGGAAATCTTCTCCGCCAGATCGTAGTATACGTCCGGTTCCAGATATTTCAGGGACAGATCGTCAAGCTCTGTCTTGATTCTGGAAATTCCCAGGCGGTCCGCAATGGGCGCATAGATTTCCATGGTCTCCCTGGCCTTTTCCTTCTGCTTTTCCGGCTTCATATACTGAAGGGTCCGCATATTGTGAAGACGGTCCGCCAGTTTCACCAGAATAACCCGGATATCCTTGGCCATGGCCAGGAACATCTTCCTCAGGTTCTCCGCCTGCATCTCCACCTTGTCCTTATCCCAGTTAATATTCGTCAGCTTCGTAACGCCGTCTACTAACAGCGCTACCTCGTTTCCAAACTGCTCCGCCACGCCTGCCGTGGTCATCACCGTATCCTCCACCACATCGTGAAGAATGCCTGCCACAATCGTCTCCTTGTCAAGCTCCAGATCAGCCAGGATAATCGCTACGCACAGAGGATGGATAATATACGGCTCCCCAGATTTGCGCTTCTGCTCCTTATGGGCATCATAAGCAAGCCTGTAGGCCTTCTCCACCATCGAAATATCATCGGACGGGTGGTATCTGTGGATACTGTCAATCAGCTCCTGATACAATATCTCCGGGCTTGTAAAATCAGCCGGCTGCTCCAGCTCTCTATCCAGTTGTTTTATCTGATCCATCTTTTCCATACATACGCCTCCCAGCTTCAGGCATCTGCTCCCATCATGCCTTTGTCGTTTTATAGAGAATTATCACTATTATAATTTTTTTTGTCAGAAAATGCAATTCTTTTCTGCTTCCTCCTGGACGTGCAGGCGTTTTTGGGTGTTTCCCTGTAAAATTTCTAGGATTATTCCCCTGTTTCGGTCTTTTTATACCCTGTCTTCCTATCCACAAGACTGACATACTCCCCGTCTCCCAGGAAAGCTCTCATATTCTTTGCGCTGATTTCCACAGTCCGATCCAGGGTAACGCTCAGGTGAAATCCTCCTGATACATGTGGGGTAATGATCACATTAGGACAATTCCACAGGCGGCTGGATGATGGCAGCGGCTCCGGATCGGCCACATCGATTCCAGCGCCGGACAGCTTCCCCTCCTCCAGAGCATCCGCCAAAGCGTCCGTATCTACGATATTTCCCCTTCCTACGTTTAAAAAGACTGCTCCCTGTTTCATACATTGAAAAAGCTCTCTTCCAAACAGCCCTCTGGTGGACTCAGTTCCTGGCAGGCAGACTGCCACAATATCTGCCCTCTTCAGCTCTTCCTTCAGCACATCCATGGTATAAAGCTCATCTACCCAATCTGGTTTTTTATGCACTGTTCTCCTGATTCCTGCTATGCTGGCTCCAAATGCTTTCATTCTTCTGGCAAACTCTGTCCCAATGTCTCCCCATGCCTATGATCAGAATTCTGCAGCCCCAGATCGGCCTCACCTCCCCCTCATCCTTCCACTGGCGGTTTTTCTGG
>ENA-OQAB01000988-OQAB01000988.1-human-gut-metagenome-genome-assembly--contig:-NODE-988-length-14122-cov-2.524544_pt1 | contig 14122 bp, 15 predicted proteins | sample MGYA00242490_ERZ504517 | MGnify/ENA primary metagenome ERZ504517 (study PRJEB26092, sample SAMD00036298) | human gut metagenome | host: Homo sapiens | study: EMG produced TPA metagenomics assembly of...
GTAAAGAAAGGTCCCATCTGTGTACTGGCTCCCAAATACAATATCATAGCCACCACCGAGACAGACGAGAAAGGCCAGTTCATCGTCAATACCTCATTCAGAGACAGCACGACATTCCTTGTTCAGGCACGCACCAAGAAAGGATTTGCCGGTGTAGATATTCTAATGGATCCTCCCCAGTACCCGGTCGCTACGCATAAAGCCCCTTATTTTAACGGAGCAACTACCTTTATGGAAGATTATCTGATGAATACCCGTGACCAGTATTATATGGAAGGGGGAATGCGTGTGTACAATCTGAAAGAAGTGACAGTTACAGCGAAGCGGGAACGTCCGAGTTCAAAAAGTATCTATACAGGGGGTATCAACACCTATACTGTAGAAGAAGACAGACTGCAAGGATACGGTCAGACAGCTTTTGATGCAGCCAGCAGACTACCCAGCGTTACGATCACGAACGGAAGTGAGATACATATCCGTAACAATTCCGAACCGGCAATCATTGTTATCGATGATATTGTGTATGAAGATGCTTCCGATATTTTGAAGGATATCCAAGTCAGTGACATGTCCAGTATCAGTCTGCTTCGAGGAGCAGATGCCGTCATACTGGGTCCCCGTGCTTCCGGAGGTGCCGTTGTCATCACTCTGAAAGACCCTAGAAATCTTCCGGCCAGACCAGCGCAGGGAATTATCACTTATACGCCGCTGGGATACAGTGAGTCCGTAGAATTCTATCACCCCACCTATGATACTCCCGAGAAAAAGAACGCTCAGCGTTCGGACTTCCGGAGTACCGTTTACTGGAATCCGGAATTACGGTTAGACGCCGAAGGCAAAGCGACCATAGAATACTATACACCGGACAGCACAGCTCCCGAAGATATCATTATCGAGGGCGTGGACAAGAATGGAAAGGTATGTCGTATCCTACAGACCATTAATAAGTAGCTTTTCTCAACGCTTCTTCAAACTTTTATGTAGTTCAAATTTGAGTTCTGCTTCCTATTAAATAATCAGATAAAAGCATCCAAATAACCCACTGGGTCAAAATTATTTTGTATTTTTGCCGTCATTAAAGAATAAAGCTATGCCGGACTATGATTTAATCACCATATTAGGGCCAACAGCCTCAGGGAAAACTCCTTTTGCTGCAGCATTAGCCCATGAACTGAATACAGAAATTATCAGTGCCGACTCTCGTCAGATCTATCGGGGAATGGACCTCGGTACGGGCAAGGACTTGGCAGATTATACAGTCGACGGACATCCAATTCCTTATCACTTGATTGATATCGCCGATCCCGGATATAAATACAATGTTTTCGAATATCAGCGGGATTTCCTGATTTCTTACGAATCCATCAAACAAAAAGGCTGTCTGCCCGTTTTATGTGGAGGGACAGGTATGTATCTGGAATCGGTACTGAAAGGCTATAAGCTGATGCCGGTACCGGAAAATCCGGAGTTACGTGCCCGTCTGGCTAATCACTCTCTCGAAGAACTGACCGAAATCCTGAAGCAATATAAAACATTGCACAACTCTACGGATGTGGATACTGTGAAACGTGCAATCCGCGCGATAGAAATTGAGGAGTATTATGCCGTGCATCCGGTTCCCGAACGGGAGTTTCCGAAGTTGAACAGCCTCATCATCGGGGTAGATATCGATCGGGAACTGCGTCGCGAGAAGATCACCCGACGGTTGAAACAACGGCTGGACGAAGGAATGGTGGATGAAGTAAGGCGATTGACAGAACAAGGCATTTCACCGGACGACTTGATTTATTACGGACTGGAATACAAATTCCTGACGTTATACGTCATAGGCAAACTGACTTACGAAGAGATGTTCACTGAGCTGGAGACGGCCATCCATCAGTTCGCCAAACGTCAGATGACTTGGTTCCGCGGCATGGAACGTCGGGGATTTACCATCCACTGGGTCAGTGCAGAGCTGCCTATGGAAGAAAAGATAGCCTTTGTGATAGAAAAACTGCGAGGGAATTAGTATCTTTGCCAGTCATTTACGAATGGTCTGTGAAAGATAAAAAATGCGATTGTTAATACAGTTAGGATAGAAATACGGTTATGAGTGTAGAACCTGGAAAATGGGGAGTGATCTACAACCCCAAAGCAGGTACCCGAAAGGTACAGAAACGATGGAAAGAAATCAAGGAGTACATGGACAGCAAAGGTGTCAACTATGACTATGTACAATCCGAAGGTTTCGGTTCTGTAGAACGTCTTGCCAAAATTCTGGCGAACAACGGCTATCGTACCATTGTCATCGTAGGTGGCGACGGTGCGCTGAACGATGCCATCAACGGTATCATGCTCTCTGATGCCGAAGACAAGGAGAACATCGCCCTTGGCATGATCCCGAACGGTATAGGAAATGACTTTGCCAAATACTGGGGACTCAGTACCGAATACAAACCTGCCGTAGACTGTATCATCAACCACCGTCTCAAGAAAATAGACGTAGGCTTCTGCAACTTCTACGACGGCAAGGAACACCAACGCCGTTATTTCCTCAATGCAGTCAACATCGGGCTAGGCGCAAGGATTGTGAAAATCACCGACCAGACCAAACGTTTCTGGGGGGTGAAATTCCTGTCGTACGTTGCCGCCCTCTTCTCGCTGATATTCGAACGCAAACTATACCGGATGCACCTTCGTATCAATGACGAGCACATCCGCGGGCGCATCATGACCGTATGTGTAGGAAGCGCCTGGGGCTGGGGACAGACTCCGAGTGCCGTACCCTACAACGGCTGGCTGGATGTATCCGTCATCTACCGTCCGGAATTCCTGCAAATCATTTCGGGATTGTGGATGCTGATTCAGGGAAGAATCCTGAACCATAAGATGGTGAAAAGCTATCGGACAAGAAAAGTAAAAGTGCTCCGCGCACAAAATGCTTCCGTCGATCTGGACGGTCGCCTGCTGGCAAGACATTTCCCACTGGAAATAGGCGTATTATCAGAAAAGACGACCCTGATTATTCCGAATTAGCCAACAGAACCGGGCTTCTGGCGAAAAACAGCCCTTCACTCATGAAACTATAAATAAGTAATTAGTAACTTGTAATTAATAAAATGATCGAACTTAGAACAATCCTGCCGGTAACTTCTTTCTGCTGGCCGGTCCATGTGTAATAGAAGGTGAAGAGATGGCAATGCGCATCGCTGAGCGTGTGGTCGGAGTCACTGAAAAAATTACAGATTCCTTATGTATTCAAAGGTTCTTACCGCAAGGCAAACCGTTCGCGTCTTGATTCATTCACAGGCATCGGTGACGAGAAGGCACTCAAAGTGCTGAAAAAGGTACATGATACTTTCGGAGTGCCCACAGTGACGGATATCCATTCGGCCGACGAGGCTGAGATTGGCTGCCGAATACGTAGACATTCTCCAGATTCCGGCTTTCCTTTGCCGTCAGACGGATTTACTGGTTGCTGCTGCTAAAACGGGTAAGACGATTAACATCAAGAAAGGACAGTTCCTCTCTCCGCTCGCCATGCAGTTTGCCGCTGACAAAGTGGTGGAAGCAGGCAACAAGAACGTGATGCTGACCGAACGCGGAACAACCTTCGGTTATCAGGACCTTGTAGTAGACTACCGGGGGATTCCGGAAATGCAAACGTTCGGTTATCCGGTCATACTGGATGTCACCCATTCATTGCAGCAACCCAACCAGACCAGCGGAGTGACCGGTGGTATGCCCCAACTGATCGAAACCGTAGCCAAAGCCGGCATCGCCGTAGGAGCCGACGGTATCTTTATCGAAACACACGAAAACCCCGCCGTAGCCAAGAGCGACGGAGCAAACATGTTGAAGCTGGACCTTCTGGAAGGACTATTAACGAAATTAGTCAGAATACGGGAAGCTATCAAATAACTCTTTTTTCTGCCCGTTTGTGATTATACACAAAAGAATACGACAGATATTTCAAACAACTTTTTTATAAACTAAATAGAACATGAAACATTTATTACGTGGATTTTTTATTGCAGTTCTCTTTATATGCTGCAACTTCCAACTCGTGCTTGCACAACCTATGCAAACACTGCCCGTGGACAAAAATGTCCGCATAGGTAAACTTGACAACGGGCTTACTTATTACATCCGACACAACGCACTCCCAGAAAAACGCGTCGAATTTCACATTGCACAGAAAGTGGGTTCCATCCTTGAAGAGCCGCAACAGCGCGGTTTGGCTCACTTCCTTGAACACATGGCTTTCAACGGAACAAAAAAATCTTCCCGGGTGATGAAACCGGACTGGGCATCGTGCCTTGGTGTGAGACTAAAGGTATCAAGTTCGGAACAAACCTGAATGCATACACCAGTATCGACAAAACAGTATACCGAATCAGCAATGTACCTACCGACAACGTCAGTGTAGTAGACTCTTGTCTGCTGATCCTGCACGACTGGTCAAGCGCCATCAACCTTGCCGACAAGGAAATCGACAAAGAACGTGGTGTGATCCGTGAAGAATGGAGAAGCCGTAACAGTGGTATGCAGCGCATCATGACCAATGCCCTGCCTGTCATGTATCCGGATTCCAAATATGCAGACTGTATGCCAATCGGAAGCCTCGATGTAATCAACAATTTCCCTTATCAGGACATCCGTGACTACTATGCGAAATGGTACCGTCCGGACCTGCAAGGTATCATGATTGTCGGCGACATCAATGTAGATGAAATGGAAGCAAAGCTGAAAAAGGTATTTGCAGACGTGAAAGCTCCGGTGAATCCGGCTGAACGTATCTACTATCCGGTAGCAGACAATCAGGAACCGCAAATCTTTATCGGTACGGACAAGGAAATCGAAACTCCTTCCATCAGCTTCTTCTTCAAGAGCGAAGCCTTCCCGGATTCACTGAAGAATACAATCAACTATTACGGCATTCAATACATGATTAGCATGGGAGTTACAATGCTGAACAGCCGTTTGGCAGAAATCCGTCAGCAAGCGAATCCTCCTTTTACAGGTGCAAGTGCAGGTTATGGCGACTTCTTCGTAGCCAAGACCAAAAATGCTTTCGGAGTAGACGCCAGCAGCAAAATCGATGGTATCGAACTGGCCATGAAAACGATTCTCGAAGAAACTGAACGCGCACGCCGCTTCGGATTCACCGAAACTGAATATGACCGTGCCCGTGCCAACTATCTGCAACGCGTAGAATCTGCTTACAATGAACGCGAAAAGATGAAAAACGACACTTATGTCAACGAATACATCAGTAACTTCCTTGACAATGAACCGATGCCGGGCATTGAATACGAATATGCTATGATGAATCAGCTGGCTCCAAACATTCCGGTAGCGGCTATCAATCAAGTGATGCAACAGCTGATCACTGACAACAATCAGGTAGTACTGTTGGCAGGTCCGGAGAAGGAAGGTGTAAAATACCCGACGAAAGAAGAAAATCGCTGCTTTGCTGAAACAAATGAAATCTTTCGATCTGAAGCCTTACGAAGACAAAGTTTCTAACGAACCATTGCTGAAAGAAGAGCCGAAAGGCGGAAAGATCGTTTCTGAAAAAGCCGGAGATATTTACGGAACAACAAAACTTGTTCTGTCCAACGGTGTGAAAGTATATATCAAAACAACCGACTACAAAGCTGACCAGATTCTGATGAAAGGTACCAGTCTTGGTGGTAGCAGCCAGTTCCCCGACAAAGAGATTCTGAATATCTCTCAAATCAACAGCGTAGCAATGGTTGGTGGTATCGGTAACTTCAGCAAAGTAGATTTGAGTAAAGCACTTGCAGGCAAACGTGCTTCTGTAGGAGCCGGTGTGAGCGCAACAACAGAAACGGTTTCCGGCAGTTGTTCTCCGAAGGACTTTGAAACAATGATGCAGCTGACTTATCTGACTTTCACTGCTCCCCGCAAGGACAACGAAGCATTCGAATCATACAAGAACCGCATGAAAGCCGAATTGCAGAATGCTGACGCTAATCCGATGACCGCATTCAGTGATACAGTCTCTTATGCATTGTACGGCAATCACCCACGTTCTTTCAGCATGAAAGAAAACATGGTGGACAAGATCGACTATGACCGTGTAATGGAAATGTACAAAGACCGTTTCAAAGATGCGAGCGACTTTACATTCTACTTTGTAGGAAACATTGATGTTGAGAAAATGAAACCGATGATCGCCAAATATCTGGGTGGTCTGCCATCTATCAATCGCAAAGAGACTTTCAAAGATACGAAGATGGAAATCCGCAAAGGTCAATACAAGAACGAGTTTGCCAAGAAACAAGAAACACCGATGGCAACCATCATGTTCCTGTTCAACGGTACTTGCAAATATGATTTACGCAACAACCTTACTCTCAGCATCCTCGATCAGGCATTGGATATGGTTTACACCGCAGAAATCCGTGAGAAAGAAGGCGGTACTTATGGCGTAAGCTGCAGCGGAAGCCTCACCAAATATCCGAAAGAACAACTCGTGCTTCAGATTGTATTCCAGACCGATCCGGCCAAGAAAGACAAACTATCGGGCATCGTCATCGAACAGTTGGAAAAAATGGCCAAAGAAGGTCCGTCTGCCGAACACATGCAGAAGATCAAAGAGTATATGCTGAAAAAATACAAAGACGCCCAAAAGGAAAACGGCTACTGGCTGGGCAATCTGGATGAGTATTTCTACACAGGTATCGATTATACAAAAGACTATGAAACGTTGGTCAACAGCATCACAGCAAAAGATGTACAGGAATTCCTTGCCAAGCTGATGAAACAGAACAACGAAATCCAAGTCATCATGACCGTACCTGAAGAAGAAGCTAAATAAACTTTTATAGCATACCAACAGTATGATGATATTTAACGAATTACGCAAACATGGACGGCTCGCCTCCAAACGGCATCCGATGTATGAAAAGAACAAAGTTGCCAAAATATTCGGATATATCGGGGTTGCTTTTTGGGCAGGATACCTGATATTCTTCGGTACGACGTTTGCATTCGGTTTTGCAGATATGGTTCCCAACCGGGAACCATATCATGTAATGAATGCCGTTGCCCTGATATTTATTCTGGCACTTGACTTCCTCTTGCGTATTCCGTTCCAAAAGACACCGACGCAGGAGGTAAAACCTTACCTCCTGTTGCCGGTTAAACGAAATCGGATCATCGATTTCCTGCTTATCCGTTCGGGACTTAGTCTGTTCAACCTGTTCTGGTTGTTTATGTTCGTCCCCTTTTCCTTCATTACCATTACCAAATATTTCGGTATCTCAGGTGTACTCACCTATCTCATAGGCATCTGGCTTTTGATCGTTGCCAACAATTACTGGTACTTGTTATGTCGCACACTAATCAATGAACGTATTTGGTGGGTGCTGCTTCCCATCGCTTTCTACGGTGGACTGGGCTGCCTTGCCTTTATTCCCGAAGACAGTCCCCTGTTCTACTTCTTTATGGACCTGGGCGACGGATATATCAACGGGAATATTCTCTGTTTCCTCGGTACCATTCTTGTCATAGCCATCTTATGGCTGATTAACCGCAAAATCATGTCCGGCCTCATCTACGCCGAATTGGCAAAAGTAGATGATACCCGCATCAAGCATGTTTCAGAATACAAATTCTTCGAGCGATACGGAGAAGTTGGTGAATATATGCGGTTGGAATTAAAAATGCTTTTGCGCAACCGGCGTTGCAAAGGTGCATTGCGCAATGTTCTCCTTGTAGTCATCGCCTTCTCCTGCCTGTTGAGCTTTTCAAGCCTTTATGACACGAGCACCATGACTACCTTTATCTGTGTTTACAACTTTGCCGTATTCGGCATGATCATCCTTTCGCAACTCATGTCCTTCGAAGGCAATTACATCGATGGACTAATGTCCCGCAAAGAATCCATCATGAGTCTGCTGAAAGCAAAATATTATATCTATACTATCGGCGAGATCGTCCCATTTGTCCTGATGATTCCCGCCATTGTAATGGATAAAGTTCCCTTACTGGGTATCTTTGCCTGGTTCTTCTATACCACCGGTTTTATCTATTTTTGTTTCTTCCAACTGGCTGTTTACAATAAGCAGACCGTAGCACTGAACGAGAAAGTGACAAGCCGCCAGACCAACAGCGCCATACAAATGGTTGTCAACTTCGGAGCTTTCGGTATCCCGTTGATCCTGTATTCTGTGTTGAATGCGTTTCTGGGTGAAACGGCCGCCTACTCTATCCTGTTCGCCATCGGGCTTGGATTCACACTGACTTCTCCGCTTTGGATCAGAAACGTCTATAAGCGTTTCATGAAACGGAGATACGAGAATATGGAAGGCTTCAGAGACAGTCGCCAATAAGAGATTTACGATTGAACCGATTAATCATTTACGATAAAAATACCAAGACAATGATAAGCATCAATAATCTTCAAAAGAAATTCGGCGAAAAGTTAGCCGTGAACATAGATCACTATGAAATCAATCAAGGCGATATGCTCGGATTGGTAGGAAACAACGGTGCCGGTAAAAACAACACTTTTCCGGTTGATGCTCGACTTACTGAAAGCGGATAATGGGAATGTCGTCATTAACGAAATTGACGTCAGTCAAAGTGAAGACTGGAAAAACTTCACAGGTGCTTTCATTGACGATGGATTTCTGATAGACTACCTTACCCCGGAAAGAGTATTTCTATTTTATCGGGAAAAATGTACGGACTGAAAAAAGAAGAGGTGGACGAACGCCTTCTGCCGTTCGAACGTCTGATGAGCGGAGAAGTGATCGGACAAAAGAAACTGATCCGTAACTACTCAGCCGGTAATAAAACAGAAAAATCGGCATCATCTCCGCCATGCTTCATTATCCTCAGTTGCTGATACTCGACGAACCGTTCAACTTCCTCGATCCCAGTTCGCAATCCATTATCAAACATATGCTCAAAAAGTACAGCGAAGAGCATAATGCAACTGTAATCATTTCCAGCCACAATCTGAATCATACGATAGATGTATGTCCGCGTATTGCCCTGCTGGAGAATGGCGTCATCATCCGGGATATTATGAATGAGAATAATTCAGCTGAAAAAGAACTGGAAGACTACTTCAATGTAGAAGAATAAAGTTACTTATAATTTTTACGATATACGAAAAGAAAGATAGCCGATGGGAGTGAACTTCAAACTAATCTTCATACTGACAGGACTGATCTTTATCCTTAGTTCCTGCCGCACGTCTGCTCCCCGTCTGGATTACCAGGCACTGGCACGCGCCTCCATCCTGCTGGGCGTGGACATCAATATGGAGTAACCACAAACTCTATCTGGAATCGGCCGAATGGATTGGTGTTCCTTATCGTGGAGGCGGCGATTCAAAAACGCGGTACCGACTGTTCGGGACTCACCTACCAGATATACCGGAAAGTATACCGTACTCAGGTTCCGCGAAATACCGAAGACCTGAGAAAAGAAAGTACCAAAGTCGCCAAACGGAATTTGCGAGAAGGCGATCTGGTATTCTTCAGCAGTAGCCGTTCCCGAAAAAAGGTAGCTCACGTAGGTATCTATCTCAAAAATGGGAAATTCATTCATGCCAGTACCAGCAAAGGAGTGATTGTCAGTCGACTGAGCGAAGACTATTACACCAGACACTGGATATCCGGAGGAAGAATACGCTGATTATCAACTTAAAAACATATAGAATCATGAAATCGTTTATTGGAGCAGTCATATTTATCTGCGTAGCGTTAAGCGCAAACGCACAGCTTTTATGGAAAGTATCTGGTAACGGACTTAGCAGCCCTTCATACATTATGGGGACTCACCATCTCGCTCCGTTGAGTGTCAAAGACGGCATTACCGGACTACAGAAAGCGATGGATGAAACACAACAGGTATATGGAGAACTGAAAATGTCGGATATCCAGTCTCCGGCCACCATCCAGAAGATGCAGAAAATGATGATGATAGAAAGCGATACGACTCTGACTACCCTCCTCTCACCGGAAGATTACGAAACCGCTAATAAATTCTGCAAGGAGAACCTGATGATGGACCTCAACATGGCACCCAAAATCAAACCGGCTTTCTTACTGAACAACATAGCAGTAGTGGCGTACATCAAGCACATCGGAAACTATAATCCGCAAGAACAGCTCGATACTTATTTCCAGACTCAGGCAACACAAAAAGGAAAAAAAGTGGATGGACTGGAAACTCCGGATTTCCAGTTTAACCTGCTATACAATGGAATTTCCCTGCAACGCCAAGCCCAACTGCTCATGTGTACCCTCAATAACATCGACAAAGAGGTGGAAAGCCTCAAAAGACTGACAGATGCCTACATGAAACAAGATTTGGAAACCATGTTGAAAATCAACGAAGAGCGTAAAGGAAATCAATGTGATGCACTTCCCACAGAAGAAGATGCCCTAATTTACGACCGCAATAAAACATGGGCACAGAAACTACCGGCTATCATGAAAGCCGCTCCTACCTTCGTTGCAGTCGGCGCTTTGCACCTGCCGGGTAATAAAGGCTTATTAAGCTTACTGAAAAAACAGGGATATACAGTAGAAGCAGTAAAATAATGAATTATAAAACTTATTTATTCGATTTCGACTATACACTAGCCGATTCATCACGGGGTATCGTTACTTGTTTCAGAAATGTACTTAATCGTCACCAATATACGAATGTCACTGACGAAGCGATCAAACGTACCATTGGTAAAACATTGGAAGAATCTTTCAGCATACTGACCGGAGTCACCGACTGGGAACAGCTCACCGCTTTTCGACAAGAGTACAGACTGGAAGCGGATGTTCACATGAACGTGAATACCCGCCTTTTTCCTGATACACTCTCTACTCTGAAAGAACTAAAAGAGCGAGGTGCCCGCATCGGCATTATCTCTACTAAATACCGTTTCCGTATACTTAGTTTTCTGGATGAGTATCTGCCGGAAAACTTTCTCGACATAGTGGTAGGCGGAGAAGATGTACAAGCTGCCAAGCCTTCACCGGAAGGAATAAAATTCGCTCTCGAACACTTGGGCAGGACTCCGCAAGAAACCTTATACATCGGAGACAGTACTGTGGATGCCGAAACAGCACAAAATGCGGGAGTAGATTTTGCAGGTGTCCTTAATGGAATGACTACCGCTGACGAACTCAGAGCATATCCCCACCGGTTTATTATGGAGAATTTATCCGGTTTGCTATATATCTGATTATCTTCTGTTACAACAGCAAAAAAATAAAGGAAATATTTGTCTGAAACAAATAAAAGAAGTACTTTTGTGCCCGATTATTCCGCAACGGGTTCGATAAAGAGCTCTTTAAGTGATTAAAGACCACCCGCCGGAGCTAACTTATACATTATATATAAGATGTACGCAATTGTAGAAATTAACGGTCAGCAGTTTAAAGCAGAAGCTGGTCAAAAGTTGTTCGTTCACCACATCGAAGGTGCAGAAAACGGTTCAACAGTAGAATTTGAAAAAGTTCTTTTGGTAGACAAAGACGGAAACGTTACAGTAGGTGCTCCTACCGTAGAAGGCGCTAAAGTTGTTTGCCAGGTTATTTCAAACTTGGTTAAAGGCGACAAAGTTCTTGTTTTCCACAAGAAAAGAAGAAAAGGTTACAGAAAACTGAACGGTCACCGTCAACAGTTCACTGAATTAACAATTACAGAAGTAGTAGCTTAATCAATTAAAACAGTAAGAAGAAATGGCACATAAAAAAGGTGTCGGTAGTTCTAAGAACGGCCGCGAATCACAGAGCAAGAGATTAGGCGTTAAAGATATTTTGGTGGGCGAACTTTGCAAAAGCGGGTAAACATCATCGTTCGTCAAAGAGGTACTGAATTCCACCCGGGTGAAAACATCGGAATGGGTAAAGACCACACTCTTTTCGCTTTAGTAGACGGAACAGTTAATTTCAAAGTAGGTAAAGAAGATAGAAGATATGTTTCTATCGTTCCTGCAACAGAAGCATAATTATCCGGACTGAAAATAGTTAAGACAAGGAGATGCAATCCACAAGATTGTATCTCCTTTCTTTTTATACCAAAACATACTTTATCGCCTGACAAGTATACGCCTTTTTAACATTCAAATATTCACCTCATGGATATTTTTCAATTTTTTCCATCCTTATTATTGCCAAAATATTACAGAAGTGTAATATCGTTTACTTTTTTTATCTATCTTTGTAGACTTAAAAAAAGGTTTTTCATAAAAAGTATAGATATGCTTACCATTAAACAAATTACAGAAAACACAGAGGCGGTACTCCGCGGACTGGAAAAGAAGCATTTCAAGAATGCAAAGGAAACGATCGATCAGGTGATCGCTCTTAACAACAAGAGACGTAGCACACAAAATGAATTAGATAAAAACCTGGCAGAGGTTAACTCACTTTCGCGCACCATCGGTCAACTGATGAAAGAAGGCAAAAAAGAGGAAGCAGAAACTGCACGTGCCCGCGTTGCCGAACTAAAAGAAGGCAACAAAGAGCTGGATGCTGCCATGACACAGGCTGCAACGGATATGCAGAATGTACTTTATACCATCCCCAACATTCCTTATGACAGCGTACCGGAAGGCGTAGGTGCCGAAGATAACGTCGTAGAAAAAATGGGAGGTATGGAAACCGAACTTCCTAAAGATGCACTCCCCCACTGGGAACTAGCAAAGAAATATGATTTAATAGACTTCGACCTGGGCGTAAAAATCACAGGTGCGGGTTTCCCTGTATACAAAGGTAAAGGAGCACAACTTCAACGCGCCCTTATCAACTTCTTCCTGGATGAAGCACGCAAATCCGGATATACCGAAATCATGCCGCCGACAGTAGTCAACGCCGCTTCCGGCTATGGCACCGGACAGCTTCCGGACAAAGAAGGACAGATGTATCATTGTGAAGTAGATGATTTATACCTGATCCCGACAGCGGAAGTTCCCGTAACTAATATCTACCGTGATGTGATTCTGGAAGAGAAACAATTACCTATAATGAATTGTGCGTATACACAATGTTTCCGTCGCGAAGCAGGTTCTTATGGTAAAGATGTACGTGGCCTGAATCGTCTGCACGAGTTCTCCAAAGTAGAATTGGTTCGTATCGACAAACCGGAGCATTCTAAACAATCTCATCAGGAAATGCTGGACCATGTAGAAGGATTGTTGCAAAAACTGGAACTCCCCTATCGTATCCTCCGTCTTTGCGGTGGAGACATGAGTTTCACTGCTGCTCTTTGTTTCGACTTCGAAGTATATTCTGAAGCACAGAAGCGTTGGCTGGAAGTAAGTTCCGTATCCAATTTCGACACTTATCAGGCCAACCGCCTGAAATGCCGTTACCGTAATGCAGAAAAGAAAACCGAACTCTGCCACACACTGAACGGTTCAGCATTAGCATTACCACGCATCGTTGCTGCCCTACTCGAAAACAACCAGACTCCGGAAGGTATCAGAATTCCGAAAGCATTGGTTCCGTATTGCGGCTTTGACATGATAGAGTAAGACTTGGCATGACAGACTAATAAAAGTACCCATATACAGAGAGCCACTCATCAAAAGAGTGGCTTTTCTTTTATATTTCGTAAATTAGCTGTATCTTTGCCAAAATTTATATCATTCTGATAGCAGTTACGTAATAAAACAACAAATTAATTAGATAATGAACAAAATCATTAGCAAGGAACGCTTTTCTGAAAAAGTATTCAAATTTGAAATTGAAGCTCCTTTAATTGCTAAATCCCGTAAGGCCGGACACTTTGTCATCGTGCGTGTAGGTGAAAAAGGAGAACGTATGCCATTGACTATCGCAGGTTCTGACCTCAAAAAAGGTACCATTACTCTGGTAGTGCAGGAAGTCGGGCTTTCTTCTACCCGTCTCTGTGAACTGAATGAAGGCGATTACATCACTGACGTAGTAGGCCCGCTCGGACAAGCTACCCATATAGAGAAAATTCGGAACAGTAGTCTGCGCTGGTGGTGGTGTAGGCGTAGCTCCGATGCTTCCTATCGTACAGGCTTTGAAAGCAGCCGGCAACCGTGTTATCACTGTACTGGCCGGACGCAACAAAGACCTGATTATTTTAGAAAAAGAAATGCGTGAAAGCTCTGACGAAGTAA
>ENA-OQAB01000989-OQAB01000989.1-human-gut-metagenome-genome-assembly--contig:-NODE-989-length-14112-cov-7.730997_pt1 | contig 14112 bp, 18 predicted proteins | sample MGYA00242490_ERZ504517 | MGnify/ENA primary metagenome ERZ504517 (study PRJEB26092, sample SAMD00036298) | human gut metagenome | host: Homo sapiens | study: EMG produced TPA metagenomics assembly of...
CTATCCACAAAGGTCAGTATGGCAGTTTCTGATCAATTCAAGATGGTGAAGATGATACAGTTGAAATTATAGATACTTTTGCGCGGAAAAGAAAAGAGGTGAAATCTTGTTATGACATATAATAATTGTTACCTCAATCAACTTCTACAGTGATTTGCTTTTCAATGAAATTAGAGCGAGGATGTATTACTCAAATAAAAATTAAGCACGGGGTGATTTTTTCTAATTGGTAATGAAACTACCAAAAAAACTATTATATAATTAGTTTATATCAACTGATAGGGAGGTGGAAATGAGCATGAGTGAACTCCACAAACCAGAATGGTATGGGGAATATGCTGTAATTAAAAATAAGTATAATGATTATGTTCAAGTGGAGTATAAATGCAATGGAACAGGAAGCCTATATGACTATGACCTTTTCCCTGGTATTGACTTGATTTTTATGGATTTTAATTGTTCAGATATTTTCCATGAGCCTATTCCTAATAAGAATATCATTGAAATCCGGCATTACCAAAAAGGACGTGTTGAGTTTGAGCTAAGAAATAACAAAGTGTTCCACATGAAAGAAGGAGAATTTTGCATTAATGCTCTTGCAAATATTCCTGCGGCGTATTCCTTCCCCTTTGGATATAGTGTGGGGCTAAGCTGTGTGATCGATAAAGATTCTGTCGATGTGCAAACGCAACAATTTTTTTCTTACTACAACATTGATGTTCTAAATCTTGGGCGAGAATTGGAATTAGAAAAAAATTGGTTTTTATGTCGAACACCACAGCGATTGTTGCATATCTTCGATGAATTGTACGCCGCAAAAGGTATTGAAGGGAGAGATTACTTCCGTATTAAATTATTGGAACTCTTTTATCATATCAAACAACTGCGGATTGAAGATCAGTATGAAGCAACATATTATGCCAAGGAACAAATTGAAATTATCAAGCGAATCCGGCAACAGCTTATAGAAAACCTCGACAAAAAAATACCTATAGAAGAACTCTTACAAAGAGAGCCAATGAGCAAAGTCACATTTCAGGCTATTTTCAAACAGATTTATGGCGAACCCCCCTATGCGCATATCAAAAATTACAAAATGAATCTTGCAGCTGTTTATTTGCAGGAAACAGATCAATCTATCACGCAAATAGCTGGTGAACTTGGATATTCAAATATTAGTAAGTTTGCGAGGGCTTTTCAAGAAGTGTTTGGAATGCTTCCAAAGGATTATCGTAAAGTAAAAAAATCAAATTAACTTTTGGGCTGTTTTGGGCGACTGTCTTTTCATTTGGAGTAGTTAGCGGATGCGAACTACTGTATAATAGCGTCGTGGTTAGTTTTAGCTAACCACGACGCTATTATATTTAAGGAGGGTTCTGGAATGGAACAAACGGTAAAGAAAAAAATAGGTGTTCGCGATGTTATGACGATTGCCGCAATGATGGTCATCAATTTCGCAATTGCAATGGTGATTGGTATGGTTACATTGCCTTTCCCGGTAGTATATTTGTACGGTTCCGCTGGAATTGATGCCTTTATTGGAGCAACATTTTATTTGGTTGCGGCAAATCGCATTAACAAACACGGATTGTTGTTTGCTTGGGCTGCAGTTTATGGACTAATCCAAGGTGTTATGGGTTATATGTTCTTGGTTCCCTATTTCTTGATTGTAGCCCTCATTGCCGAGTTATGCATGGTTGGCAAGAATACATACCGAAGTGCAGTTCGCAACCGAATTGGCTGGATGGTCAACTCAATCGGAAATTTTGTAGGCTGTGCCGTACCGCTGTGGTGGTCTTGGGACAGCTATCAGGAAATGGCAGCAAGCAGCGGTTTTGATGCAAATACCTTGAATATGCAGCTCTCTATGGTGACTTCTCCGGCGCTGATGCTTCTGGGTGTTGTCATTACTGCGGTTCTTGCAATTCTTGGTACATTGTTCGGCCAGCGGTTGCTCAGAAAGCATTTCCAAAAAGCTGGCATTGTAGGATGATGGCCGGAGAAAAAAAAGCAAAGGCGGATTGACCGGATTGACGGGCGCACAGTTCTTTTCCTGACGCTGTGCGCCTGCATCGTGACCTTTCTTACAACAAGTTTTTTAGGGCATGGTTGTTTTAGCTTTTTGATCTTTTTAATCCTCTGCTGGTTCGGCTTATATAAACAGGCTCTGGGATGCTTTGCGGTCTATTTAGTGGCGATTGTATGGCTGATGATCGAGACAAAATATCAGATCAGCATCCCCTCTCCGCTACTACTCAGCATGATTTACAAGCTGTTGCTTCCCGCTATGCCAGCTTATCTTCTGGCTAAAATCCCGTCCGGGAAACTGACAGCCAGCCTGCGAAAAATGCCGATTCCTACCCGTATCATGCTTGTATTGATTGTCATGCTCCGGTTTGCTCCTACTGTGCTACTGAATTTGGAGAAGTCAGGGAGGCCATGAAAATTCGTGGTTTCTTAAAATCGGTTGGCAATGTTTTGAAACACCCAATGGATACATTGGAATATGCCATTGTCCCGATGGTATTTCGCTCCTTAAAGATCGCGGACGAGTTAGCCGCTTCTGCCATAGTCAGGGGAATTGAAAGCCCCTACAAGAAAGAAAGTTACTATGTCAGCCGGATTGCTGCGCTGGATGCTTTTGATTGTTGTCAGCGTGGGAGCTACTATGTGCTGCTGTCTTTTATAGGAGGAATGGAATGGGAAAAGAAATAATGATCCGTGACCTGACCTTTTCCTATGGCGGGAACGGAAATCAACTGGAACATATATCGTTAGACATTGCTGCCGGAGAAGTCATTGTTATGACCGGCCCATCAGGAAGTGGAAAAAGCTCTTTGACAAGAGTGATTAACGGACTGATCCCCTATTTTTACGAGGGGGAATTAAGCGGGGATGTTTTTGTGGACGGGAAACCGCTGAAAGAAATTCCGTCCTGGGAGCGCGGCAAAATCGTAGGGAATGTATTCCAAGACCCCAGGAGCCAGTTTTTTGCCAATGAGGTTGCCGGTGAGGTTGCTTTCGGCTGTGAAAACTACGGTTATTCCCATGAGGAAATTCGGAACCATGTTCACCGGGCGGCGGCGGACATTAAGATTCAAAACATTCTGGATCATAGCCTGCACAGCCTGTCCTATGGAATGCGCCAGAAGGTTGCGATTGCATCGGCAGAGGCGATAGACCCGGAAATCTATGTAATGGATGAACCGTCTGCCAATCTGGATATTGCATCTACTTATCGCTTTGCGGACATTATCTGCGATTTGAAACAGCAGGGAAAAAACCATTATCATAGCAGAACACCGGCTTTATTATCTGATGGATCTGGCAGACCGCTTCCTGTGTGTGCAGAAAGGAAAAATTGTGCGTGAATTTACCGCACAACAAATGAAAGCTCTGACTAATAAGGAAATCCAGGCATTGGGACTTCGCACTCCTGACCTGCATCAGATTGAGCAGACGGAAATCCCGTCTGCGGCAACCGGCGAGGTTGTCCTGAAAGTGAAAAAACTGAACCACTCTTTTGGTGAAACAATTGTAGCTAAGGATATTGACTTTCAATGCCGTAAGGGAGAAGTGATTGCCCTGATCGGCCCCAACGGAACGGGCAAAAGCACCATAGGGCGAATCTTGGCAGGGCTTTTGAAAGAGAAATCCGGCGAAGTCGTTTTATTCGGAAAGCATTGCAGACCCAAAGACCGCTTAGGAAAGGTCTGGTACATTCCCCAGGATTTAGACAGCCAGCTATTCGGTGAGGATTTGCTGGACGAACTGACTACTGGCTCAGAGGCCAGCCCGGAGCGGAAGCAAGCGGCAGAAGAAATTCTGGAAGCCCTGGAACTGACGCCGTTCATCAAGCAGCATCCCTCTACGCTGTCAGGAGGGCAAAAGCAGAGGCTGGCTCTTGGCGTAGCTCTGATACACGAAGCACCTATTATCATACTTGACGAACCTACAAGTGGGCTGGACGGCACGAATATGCGGAATGTCAGCCGGATGATCCGCAAACTGGCGAAGATGGGGCGCACCATTATCGTCATTACCCATGACGCAGAGTGTGCGCTTGCCTGTTGCGAGCGGGCAATGCGCCTTGAAAACGGATATATTACTGATGATTTTCAAATCAGAGGCGCAGAGCTTCTTTTAGACAAAATTGGATATGACAAAAAGGAGGGTTAGGAATGACACAGCAAAATGAGAAACAGCCGAAGGCGAAGACTGGACTGGCGCGTTGCCTGGAATTAGCTTCGGGTCATAAATGGCTTTTGTTTCTATCAGGGTTTCTGGCTGCGCTGGCAGCAATTTGTTCTTTTGCACCTTATTTATCAATTTATTACATCGTTCGGGAAATCCTGTTTGTTTACCCGGATATGTCGCTCTTGAATGTTTCTGCAATCTCAACCTGGGGCTGGCTTGCCCTGGCTGGTATTTTGGGGAACATCGTATTTTACTTTTTTGCCTTACTGTGTTCCCACATTGCAGCGTTTGGAACGCTTTATGAATTGAAGGTGGCCTTTGCCGACCACATCATGCATATTCCCCTTGGGTATCATCTGACCCTGGGCAGCGGCAAAATGAGAAAGATCATGGATGAAAACATTGAAAGCGTTGAGAAATTCATCGCTCACCAGCTCCCGGACTTTGTGGCCTCGCTGGTCGCGCCGCTTGTTCTGGTCATCATTCTTCTTGGAATTGACTGGCGGTATGGTGTGGTTTGTCTGGTCGGTATTGTTCTGGCCTTTATCGTGCAGTTTGCGGGTTTCAACGGAGAGGCAAAGGAAAAAATGCACCGTTTCCAGACCTCCCAGGAAAACATGAACAGCGCCTCCGTGGAATATGTGCGCGGTATGTCGGAGATCAAAGCATTTAATCAGACCGCCGATTCCTTTAAGCGGTTGAGCAAATCCATTACAGACTATACCTCTTTCGTGCTGGAGTACGCATTGGGCTGGCAGAACTGTATGCCTGCTTTTACCACGATCATCAACAATATTTATCTGCTTTTGATTCCCGTGGGCGTTCTGATTGGGATGCACACCACGGATTTCAGGGAGTATTCGCTGACATTCATTTTCTACCTGATTATTGTCCATGCGATTTCCGGCATCCTGAATAAGATCATGTATATCTCGGAGTCCTTCACGCAGATTGACGGCAGCGTGGAGCGTATGGATGAAATCCTGCGTATCCCGGTCCTGCCCGAAAAGAGTACGGCGGCAACAATCGAAAACTATGGGATTGCCTTTTCAGGATGTCAGCTTTTCCTACGAAGCCGATTCCCAGGTCAAGGCCCTGTCTCATGTTTCTTTCTTTGCGGATCAGGGCAAGGTGACAGCCATTGTCGGCCCCTCCGGTGGCGGTAAGAGTACCATCGCCAGCCTGATCTCCCGGTTTTATGATGTGACGGACGGAAGTATTCAGATCGGCGGCGTTGACATTCGGGACATTCCGCTGGATGCGCTGATGGATAAGGTCAGCTTCGTATTTCAGGATACGTTCCTGTTCAAGCAGAGCATCCTGGATAACATCCGTATGGGAAATCCAGATGCTACGGAAGAACAGGTGATTGCGGCGGCAAAGGCTGCAAGATGCCATGAATTTATTGAGCAGCTTTCGAACGGGTATCAGACTGTAATCGGCAGCACCGGCGTCCATCTTTCCGGTGGTGAGCGCCAGCGGATTGCCATTGCAAGGGCTATCGTAAAAGACGCGCCCATCATCGTTCTGGACGAGGCAACTGCGTTCAGTGACCCGGAGAACGAGTACCTGATTCAAAAAGCCTTTGAAAAGCTGATCCAGAATAAAACGGTTGTAATGATCGCCCATCGCCTGTCTACGATTCGTAATGCTGACCAGATCCTTGTCATGGAAAAGGGCTGTCTGATTGAATCCGGCACCCATGACGAGCTGCTGAAGAAGGATGGAAAATACGCGCAGATGTGGAGCAGCTATACGGAGTCGATCAACTGGAAAATTGGCACAGGAAAGGCGGTGTGATCTATGAGTAAGCTGAAAGAAAAGTTAATGCTGTCGGAGAAAGGCTACTCCGACCTGAAAAAAGCGATTACGGCCTGCACAATCACCAATATCGCGCTGTTGCTTCCGTCTATGGTAGCCTGCCTGCTCTTTTGGGAGTTGTTAAAGCCATTTACTGGAGAAGCAATTTCGTGGGCCGCATTGTGGAAGCTGCTGGGCCTAGGGCTGGTGGCAGCTATTCTGGTATTCCTGGCCGCGAAAAACGATTATAGGAAAACCTATATTGCTTCCTATAAGGAGGCCAGCACGACCAGACTTCGGATCGCGGAGCATCTTCGCAAGCTCCCCATGAGCTTCTTTAACACAAAAGATTTGTCCGATATTACCACTAACATGATGGCGGATTGCAGCAGCATGGAATCCATGCTCAGCAGTACCATCCCGCCGCTGATTGCAAATATCATCTCTGTTACCCTGACCTGCGTTTGTCTGGCATTTTTTGACTGGAGAATGGCCCTTGCGATTTTCTGCACAATGCCGGTTACATTCCTTATCATCTGGTGCGGGCGCAAGCTACAACTTCGTCTGTTTGACAAACAGGTGGATGTGAAACTGGAGGCGTCTAGCCAGATTCAGGAATACCTGGAAGGTATTAAGATCATCAAATCTTGTGGTCTTGGCGGTTCCCGCTTTGATGCGTTGGATAAAGCACTCCAGGCCATGAAAAAAATCGCCATTAAAGTGGAACTGGCCTCCGGTATTCTGGTTCAGGGAGCCAGCCTGATCCTGCAAGCAGGGCTTGGCATTACTATTTTCATTGGAACGGTGCTGATAACCGGCGGCAAAATCGAATTGCTCCCTCTGCTGGTGCTGCTCATGTTCTCCACGCAGATTTACGGCCCGATCCTTGCCATTCTCTCACAGTTGACTTCTCTGTTTCATTTGGAGACTGTCACCAACCGTATGCGTACCCTGCTGACCACGCCCGCTATGGAGGGCGAGGATAAGGATGTATCCAAGTATGACATTGAACTGAAAAATGTCACTTTCGGATATAACCAGGACGATGTTATCAAGGATGTGTCTTTTTCTATTCCTGCTGGCAGCGTAATGGCCCTGGTAGGGCCTTCCGGCAGCGGCAAAAGCACGATTTCCAAACTGATCGCCCGCTTTTGGGATATAAGAAAAGGCCAGATCACCATTGGTGGTATGGATGTCAGCACCATTGAACCGGAACACCTGATGCGCTGTATGTCCTTTGTATTCCAGGATGTGACCCTGTTCAACGATACTGTTTTTAACAATATCCGTGTAGGTAACATGAACGCTACCGAAGAACAGGTCATGGCAGCGGCAAAGGCAGCGTACTGTAACGAATTTATCCAGCGATTGCCGGATGGTTATCAGACTATCTTGGGGGAGAACGGCAGCACTCTTTCTGGCGGAGAACGTCAGCGAATCTCCATTGCCCGCGCTCTGCTGAAAGATGCCCCGATTATTCTTCTTGATGAAGCAACAGCATCTCTTGACCCGGAGAACGAGGTTTTAATCCAGCGGGCCATTGCAAAGCTGGTGGAGGGTAAGACGGTTATTATGATTGCTCACCGGCTTCGTACCGTTGTGGATGCCGACCAAATTCTCGTTCTTGATAACGGCAGACTGGTGGAACACGGTACACATGATGAATTGATGAAAAAGAACGGATTGTACGATAAACTGTTCCATATCCAACAGGAGAGTCTTGGTTGGGCTGTGTAAATTGTTTTAGAAGGGAGATGTTCCATGAAACTTCATGCGTCCGGGGAGGACTATCTGGAAACCATCCTTGTTCTCCATAAGAAAACGGGTATGGTGTGCTCCGTAGATGTGGCCCGGCACATGGGAGTGTCAAAGCCAAGCGTATGTGTGGCAGTAAACACTTTGAAAGACGGCGGCTTTCTTACGATGGACGAAGATCACTTTCTCCATCTGACCGATGTGGGCCGCGAGGTGGCTGAAAAAATCTATAAGCGTCACTGCTTCTTTACTGAGCAGCTTATCGCCGCAGGCGTTGACCCCAAGACTGCGGAGGCCGACGCCTGCCGGATTGAACACATCATCAGCGACGAGAGCTTTTCGCGGCTGAAGGAGGCAGCTGCACAGGAGCAAGACTAAACTAAATATGCCAAGCTATCCTGCCTCGCCAGACGGGGAAAGAAAAAAACCGTTGCAGGGCAGGCAGCTTCGTGCGCTCATAATGGATTTTCAAAGACTGCGGCGGTTTTGAGTACATCAAGGCCGCCGTTCCTTATGCCCTCAACAAAGGAGTGACGCCTATACGCTGACACGGCGGCTTTAGGAGGGAGCCGCCATGAAGCACATTGACCGCCGACAAATTCAGACGATATTTCACTACCGTCAAAAAAAGCCCAGTCAACGAACAGGCCCCGTCTGGCAGCCGGTGCTGATGACGAACTTTCCCATCATTCTGAACCGCCTGACCGGGATGTTCTCTGAGGACAGGTCGGAGTTTATTGCCAGCTTTGATGAGTATGACTTGCTTATCATTGACGATTTGGGTGTAGAGCGTGGTACCGAATATGCTATGGAGCAGATGTTTTTCGTCATCGACAGCCGCTATCGCAGCCGCAGACCCATGATTATCACAACAAACTTGAAACTGTCCGAGCTGAAAACCCCGCCTGATCTGGTCCACGCCCGTGCTGGTAAAGAAAATCGGAAAGACAACCTACAAGGTTCATGTCCATTTCAGCAATACCAGCACAGAAACCATGAGCGATAAAATCAAGCGTATGCTCAAAAATGAAAGTCAGCAGATGTGACAGACTGATAAACGAAGCCGCATTGTGCTAAACTAATGATGGTACACACCAAAATTTTTATCAAGGAGGACACGAAAATGCTTTACACAGAAAAAGAGAAGCATGAAATTGAACGGGTAAAGGAGGTCTTTGCGGAACATCTGCGGCAAAGCCCTGATTTTGAACTGCTCTGGTCGGACAAGGTAGGCTATGTCTGGCTGGCGATTGGCGTAAATCCAGTCTATGTGGATACCGGTATCAGAATCGAATCTGCCGCCGATCTCTGTTACAGGTGTTTGGACGATGTAGCTACGGATGTTTTGTATATGACGGGCAACGATCACGCGCTGGAAGCAGCCGATCCGCTGGAATTGGCCGAAATCAAGCGGCGTTGGGAGCTATATGTCAACCAGCTACCAGACTACGCGTATCTCTGCAAAGACCTGCTGAACGGAAAAATGTAATCTATCAAACGAGGTGTCAGGAGCCATACAATGCTTCTGGCACCTTTTTTGTGGATTTTTTGTGAATTTGATTAAAAAGTCCTTGACAATTTGTCTCTGGCAAAACCGCTAAGTCGATTTTGACTTCCTGCGGTGCACGTCCTGCCGTATTTGATATTGCGGAGCTGCGCGAGGTTACATCCTACGATGAATTGGAACTGGATAAAGAAGATGACGAGCACTCCTGTGGATTTACCACAGGAGTTTTTCAGAATCAATAGAGACATATGGCAGGCATTGACTATAAAAGTTGGTGCTTCTTTTTTGACCCTTTTTCAAGAGCAGTTGACCTAATCCCCATTGCCACGTGTGATTAGTAGAAAAATGATTTTTTCTGCGAAAATACCGTCCAAATGCCCTCTGAAACTTGCTATTAGTGAGGGAATATTTCATTTTTGCGAAAAAACTTGCAAAAGGGGGGTTGGTAAATATACTTTCAAAAGCTTTATAGGTAGAGGAACAAAACTTTTTCATAATTTTTCAAAATCATGTCTGCTTTTAGCTCTCCCAATACAGAGTAAGTGAAGGGATTAACAAAAGTAAAAGAAAAAATGATAAAAATGCAAAACAATATCACGAATTTTTTGCATCATGCCAAGTCATTTGACTTTAGTAATCAGAGGACGTTTTGGAATGTTCCTTCGCTGAACCTTGACAATCGATAAGTGCACCCTGGAAGCCTGCCAGGAGTTCTGCCATGACCTTTCTTTTTCTGAGAGCGAGCGGAATCATAATGACACTCCCGATGATAGGCGGCTGACCAGAGCCTTATGGTCAGTGACCTGTTTATGCAGGCAGAGGCAGTCTGAGACGGCTGCAGGTGGCAGGGAAACGCACACCAGACCGCCGGAATAACGGAACTGATAACAATGTTTACAGGGCGAGATGCTCGGAAAGGAGCAGTTTATGACAGAACTGAAAATGAAAGAAATGCAGCTAATAAACTGGTTTGGATGCTCGAATCTGAACTGTACAAGGGAGAGAATCCATCTGGTTGCTATGCTTGCAATGGATGAAAAAGTGAAAAAGAATCTTTACAGAGTATGCAGATTCCTTGCAAGAGAGGAAATTGCATATCGGTATCCGATTATGTATGAAATGATCCGGAGAATGTTTTCACCGGATGATACCAATCCACCGGAATCATATTTTATTTCCTGTGTCACATTTGGAAAAAGTGCAGAGTTTGCACAGAAATATCTTCACAAGGGAATGCGGATTGTAATCGGCGGTCGTATCAGTACCGCAGTTATAAGGACAAGGACGGAAAGACGATTTATACCACAGATGTGATTGTGGAAGAACATGAATTTGCCCAGAACAAGGAGAACGGTGCCGGAGCGGATTTGTCAGAAAAACCGAAAATAGATAAGGATGGATTCATGGAAGCACCGGATGGTGAGATCCAATTTGACTAATTCAGAATAAATGGTTGAAGAGGCTGCCCTTTGCCGGGGCATCCTCGTTTCCGGTCTATGGAAGATATTAAAAATTACAGGTATTCAACCTAACGAAATCGTGATATAATCAAAATATGCTTAGATGAAAAATATGGAGGTAGCTTGTGGGCGTAAGTTATAACAGATTATGGAAAATGCTCATAGATAAAAATATGAAGCGGATAGAGATGCAGTACCTCACCGGGATCAGTGGAAACATCCTTGCCCGGATGGGGAAAAACCAGTATGTATCAATGGAGACGATTGAGAAGATTTGCAAGAAACTGGACTGCACCGTTGATGAGATGATGGAATTTACAGATGATGAATAACAGGAGCAGACATGTCAAATTATTAAAACTGGCAGAATGCTTCAGAAGTCGAAAAAAGAAATTGAAAAAAGATAACACGCCGGATACGGTATAAATCTCTTAGCAAAGCTAAGAGCGCACTTCTATACAGGCAATTCCATCTGCCTGTATAGAAGTGCGACCTGCGGTGCTGTTCCCGGTTTTGAGAAACCTCAATCCGGGAAATATAGCGAAATCAGAGATTTCGTACAAGGGGATATTTCCCCTTGCGGCACAGGTGCCTATCCCAAAAGTTTGTGACTGAATATTTTAGATACAGACATATAAAGTGAAAGAAAGCGTGAAATCGAAAATTGTCGAACTGACACATTAGAAAGGATTATATATGAGTGAGGTGATTAAGGCTGATAATGAATATAAGGAGTGGATTGCCGGAATATCCACTGATTTTAGAAAAAGCCAAATCAAGGCTTCTATAAAACAGTGAGTGACGATTTGAAATCCATTTTGCCAGATGTAAAATCATTTTCTCCCACTAATTTGAAATATATGAGATACTTTTATGAGATGTATCCTGATGCAGTGATTTGTCCTCAGGTTGAGGACGAATTGATTACAGATATAAATCGTCCCCAAGTTGGGGATGATTTACAAATCATTTTTAGAATTCCATGGGGACATAATAAAATAATACTTGATAAATGCAAAGGGAATTCTGCAAAGGCATTGTTTTATATCAGAAAGACTATTGAAAACAATTGGTCAAGAGATGTTTTACTAAACTTTTTAGGAACAGATCTGTATGAACGCCAGGGCAAAGCGATAACTAACTTTTCTAATACACTTCCGATAGAACAGAGCGATTTAGCGCAAGCAATTACGAAGGATCCATATAATTTTGATTTTTTGACTTTGCGTGAAAGGTATGACGAAAAGGAACTAAAGAATGCACTTATAGAGAAAGTTAATAATTTTCTTATGGAGTTAGGTACTGGCTTTGCTTATATGGGCAGGGAAGTGAGAATTGAGGTAGGAGATACTGAAAAATTTATAGACATGTTATTTTACAATACGCAAAGGCATTGCTATGTTGTTGTAGAAATAAAGACAGGAAAATTTGATTCTTCTTACGCAGGTCAATTGGGTACTTATGTTGTGGCTGTTAATCATCAAATGAAAACAGAAGCTGATAATCCCACTTTGGGACTTCTGATTTGCAAAGATATGGATAAAGTAGAAGCCCAGTATGCATTAGAATCTACCAGCCAGCCACTTGGTATTTCCAGTTATGAATTATCAAAACTTATACCAGAAGAGTTCAGAGGTAGTATGCCTACCATTGAAGAAATTGAGGCTGAATTAAATGAATAGCTTTTAGTTTTATGCTAGGCATTGGATGAAGAAGCCTTTAAGCAATTTATGGGTGAATAAACTTTCGGTAACAGGAAGATATGATTTTTATTACAGGGAGGAGCGCTACAATGAAAAACAGATGGAAACGGGTATTTGGAATAGCAATTCCACTTGTAATTATAATCGGTGGAATCAGTTATAACAGTTACATCAGAATTCATACTTTTAAACTTTCAGGAAATGAAACAGTAAAGAGTGAGCAAATACAGCCTGCTTTCGGAAAGGTAAAAGTCAATAGTACCGTTGATACAAAGGTTATATTTACAGATGTTGAAAACGAAGAAACGTATGAAATAGGTTATATCACACCAGGGATATCAGAATCGATTCAACTAGAACATGGAAAATGGTATAGGGTAGAAGGAGATGGGGAATTAACTATCAGACCGGTCAATGTTCGTATCATAGATTTATCCAGAGGTGAAAATGAAAAAGGACAATCATATTTTAATGCAAAAGTTTTGGAAGTAAATAAAGAATATATCAATGTTAGGTGTATAGAAACATTTAATAGTGGAATTTCCGTCGATGAGGAATTTTCTGTTACAAAAGATGTGGTATCAGCTAAAGGTACACCTGGATTGAATGTTGGTGATAATATACGTGTTGTATTTAATGGTGATGTAATGGAAAGTGATCCATTGCAGATAGGAACTGTCTATGCAATTTATCTTTTGGATGAAAATAGAGAAGTGATCCCCAACAACTAACAACTTTCGGCAAAACACAGATTTGAAATAATTGGTGGAATGAAAAACATGGAGGGATTCATTATGAGTGAGAAAACAGAGATTACTTTCATGCAGACAAGACTAATCCGGCTTGCTTCAGAAGAGTGGCATTTACCTGTTGAACAGATTATCCACTTGTTTAAAGAAGCTGATGTTCTTGGATATATAGAAAAATGCTATGGGATTTTTCATTGTGAGGGTGATGAAGCTGTGCTTGAAGACATTACAGAATTTCTGGAAGGAAAGGGGATAAAGATTAGTGCTTGAGTTAAAAGATGGATTTGTTCTCTATCATGGAAGTTATTGTGAAGTAAAAGCGCCAGATCTTGCCAAATGTGCAAAGAGAAAAGATTTTGGGCAGGGATTTTATTTAACCACATCCAAGGAGCAGGCGATAAGGAGGCAGACGATTTCTGCATCAGACAGTTGTTGCCCAATAAACTGAAAGATCAATATTGCTTCAAAACAGAATCCGCTATTAGGTGTCTGAAATTTGTGAAAGGTGAGAAGATATGGCTGAAGTAACAATTCCAAAGGAAAAAATGAATTATACAATCGACCTTCTTATCACTATGGTGACAGAAGAAATCGCAGAAGAGACGGGCAAGGACAGAAAAGAGATATTGACAGATTTTCTTTGTTCAAAGACAGGAAAAGCACTGTATGATGAGAACACAAAGCTGTGGTGTAATGGTCCGGCATATATTGCTGAATTGTATAGGGAAGAGTTAAAGAAATCCGGATATCAGATTTGAGATGAATGCATATTCGGATTGTGTTGAATAACTGCGCGTCGCATTCTCGTTACTTTAGCCTGCAAATAAAAAGTCAATACTAAAATTGAAGAAAGTTAAAAAACTTTACAGGTTAAAAATTAGGCATTAAAATAAGGCCACCACAACCAGTGCTGGTCTGAAAGTAAAAGTTTTGAATTAGCT
>ENA-OQAB01000990-OQAB01000990.1-human-gut-metagenome-genome-assembly--contig:-NODE-990-length-14105-cov-2.490771_pt1 | contig 14105 bp, 10 predicted proteins | sample MGYA00242490_ERZ504517 | MGnify/ENA primary metagenome ERZ504517 (study PRJEB26092, sample SAMD00036298) | human gut metagenome | host: Homo sapiens | study: EMG produced TPA metagenomics assembly of...
AACGCAAATCCTGGAATAAAAACTGACGTTCCATTCCCGGAAATTCAGACGGTTTCTGCTGCCAATAAGCATAGTAATAGTCGTGATAAAGCTTGGCTACTTCTTCAGCATATTTTTGTCCAAAATATTGAGAACAAAAATCAATCAAGAAAGAATCTGTATTATATGCTTGCATATCCCACATCATACGAGCATTAGCGGACATTTCCATCACAAACTCCCTTAAATTACCGGCATTAACCACCGAAAAAGTTAGCGGACCGCGGGTATTCACATAACGATAATTGGCTTCCATTTTCCAAGGGCCTTCTGCAGGAGCCAGATGGGCGCCGGTTGAAGTAAATTGGAGATTCATATAATAACCTAGCTTCACTTGTTTCGTCGTATCGAATGAGACCAAATCATCATAAGGATAATGATCTCTCCGTCCTGCAACAAAAGTCCAGAGCATATTTTTACCAGTTGGAGGTTGTAAATAACCTTTAGCCAACAAATCAGAAAGCTCATCATAAAAGGTCATTCGCACGAAAGGATCCTCTTCACCGGTTGCTTTTTTTATCATAGCCAGCTGTATACGGATCATACGGTTAATAATATCTGCACGTTCCTTATCATCTTTCGGCGCATCAGAGAAGGCGGCCCAAAAAGGTTGGTCATTTACACCACGAAAAGCAATCTGCCACAAGTTTTCCTGTTTGTTGCGACATACCGTCTCTATACTATATTGCCAAAACTCAATCAAAGCTTTCTCATTCGACAAAAGTAGCTCCGGTGGTTCGACGCCACGTACTTTTCGCCAATATCCTGCCCAATTCATTAAATTATTGTTGCAAGCAACATGATGGTGAGAAGTTAGTACAAGTCCATATTTGCGTAATAAAGCAGCCTGACTATTCAGTTTATAATCAGGATAAGTAACCGTTGCCTCTAATTCTACCGTATTCAGTTTTAACCGAAGCATCGTTTCAAGCCACAGCTCATCATTCTCTTTTGACAACCGCCTCCAAGGTTTGAACAAATCTGTATCATTAGGAAACCATGCGCGATACCTGACTTGTGGTGACTTCTTAAAATAGTCAAAGCTCGATTTTATCTCTACCTGTTTCTTATACTGTGGTTCCCACGAGCAAAAATACCATAAGGGCGGCACTCCTAAAAATAACTCGCTAAAAGTATAAATGGCATAAATAGCTCCACGCATATCCTTTCCATGAAGATAAATGCGCTTTTCTTCCGGGCTACAATATACCCTGTGAGATTCAAAACCATCCAAAGGACGGATAAATCGTGACTGAAACAAAGGGTTATCCACCGCCTCATTTATAATAACAATATCGATTTGCTGTGTATCATCAGTATTCTGAAAGATTTCAGGTTTATAATGCATCACCTTCTCAAAATCTTTGCATAAAGTTTTTGCTGCCAATTTTACTGGCTCCATTTCGTTCTTGGATAGTAGAATCTTGAAATTTCCTTTCTGCAGCTTTAAAGAGGAATTTGTATCTATTGCCAGAGACGGGATGGAAACCCCAAATAAAGCAATTAGATGTAATAAGAATAATCTGCTGTAGTTCTTCATACTTTTCACGGTTCTTTGTTGATTTAAGCCATTTACATTCTTCGTTAATCGAAGCATAGGCAAAATTAGAAATTACCTACCGAAAAGTATAAGGTTACACCCGCTGTATAATAAAAATATAGGGTTTTATAACCCATATAGCACTATTAATCAATTATTTATCATTTCACAACAAGGGTGAAAATATAGGGATTCGCACATCCTTATATAACCCTAAAGACCTATTTTTCTGACATCTTTTTCAAAATTTGCAGGATCAACTGCTTTATTTCGAGTGCGAACTCTATAATTATAAACTGTATTCACAGAATATCCCAAGATCTCTGAAATCTGTTCGGATTCTGTAATTCCCAACCGGATCAAGGCAAAAATGCGCAAGGTAGAATTTAATGCATCTTTATTCTCCAGAATAAATTTATCATCCGGTTGAAGTAATGAATTGAAGTTCTCCACAAACGTCGGAAACAAAGACAGGAACGTTCTGTCAAAATCAGCAAAAGCACTTTTCCTGTTAAAATCCGAATTCAAATGATGAATCATCGTATAGAGAGAATCATACTGCTTATTTTCCAATTTTTGCTGACCGACCAATACAAAATTATCAAGCTGATTCACCAATTTAAAAGTAGCATCCAGATAGTGCCCTATATATGAGTTTTTAATCCGGTTCGCTTCCGACAATTTCAGATTCAGCCTTTCTAATAATTGACGGGAGCGGCGGAGACGTTTCATCTGCACCAGGATATAAATGATAGCTATCACCAATACGATTGCAAAAACAGAAGTCAAGATAAAACTATCCTGAAAAGTCTGTCGCTTCACCTGCTCTATATCAAGTTTTTCCCCCAACAAAAACAGGCAATAAGGTTCCGATGACATTTATTCTATGACGCGTTCCGTAAAAGGCTGCATCTTCAAATGCTTCATTGATATATTCAGATGCTAGATTCACATCATTTTTATGATAATATAGCATGGTTGCCAACCCTCTCATGGATACCGATTCTTTAGTAGCACTACGAATGTCATTCACAGCCGCCTTCACATAATAGTGGATAGCTTCATCATCCAGTTCCAAATTACGATTGATATATGCCATTGTGGACAGAAGGATGGAAAGTGTTTCCGAATCAGTTGTATCACAAAGGTTCAGGGCTTGTTGATAAAGCTGTTTGGCTCTCTCCAATTTGTTTTCTTTCAGAGCGATCTTTCCTTTTACATAACAGACCGTCGATGAATCGGAAAGGTAAGGCAGGCTTTCCGTCAAAAGTTCATTTCCCAATTGGTTATATCTGGATGAGAACACATCGTCTTTTGTATAATCCGCCAAATCGTGATATACACGTCCGAAGCTAATGTAATAGTCTGCCAACACTTTAGCAGGTAATGCATCTTTTTCTATTTGAATGGAAGATAGTGAATCGAGAGACTCCTTAAAAAGTCCTCCGCGTGCCAAAATATATCCCAACCGCGTTTTGGCACTTACCATATATGCAGAACTGTCTATGACACTAGCTATCCTGCACAACTGGGTAGCATAATGAAAGGCAGAATCAAAAGAATATAGTTTAAATTCATTATATAAGTTTGCATTGACTTGAAACTTTTCTTCATCTGTCATCCTTTTTATGTTGGTATTCAAGAAATTCCGGATAGAGTCTATATGATTCAGTTTCTCCCGGCAATACACATCTTTCTGCTGCAAAGCGAGTGACATCTGCTTAGCAACATCCTCCCTATATTGGAATGGATTTCCATTTGTGCAACCTATATAAAGTATAGAAATAATAATAATGGATATTATCCAAAAGCTCCAAACGTATTTTTGTCTATGTTCCTGCATAAATATCAGATAAGAAAAGATTAACTACTATCAGTCTTACAAAAATACACAAAATCTCATATAAAAGAAACTTTTAAGGCTATTATATTTTTGTCGTCCGATATTGCATTACAAAAATGAATATAATTTCTAATATCCCATGAAAAGAACTATTCAATAAAGAATAAAAATCAGTCAATCGTCCATTTTATTAGCGAAAAAGCTCTTTATTTGATCAAAAAGAAGAGAATTTATTGTTTTTTGAACGGCAAATTTCCTTTATTCTCTTTTAATTCCCCTTTCTTTGCAATATTCCTTATTAATGGAAATTATATCTAATTACTAACTATATTTTATTACCATGAACATGAAAAAGAATTTTCTAACAATGCTGCTTGCATTGGCTTTATGCAGTTCGACTTTTGCTCAATGGAAACCTGCCGGTGACAAAATCAAAACATCGTGGGGAGAACAGCTTGACCCTAAAAACGTATTGCCGGAATATCCGCGTCCTATCATGGAACGCAGTGACTGGAAAAACCTGAATGGGCTTTGGAAATATGCAATCACAAAGAAGGGTGATCCTACACCTGCTGCTTACCAAGGCGATATTCTTGTTCCTTTTGCCGTAGAATCGTCTTTATCAGGCGTAGGTAAAATGATAAACGAGAAAGAAGAACTGTGGTACCAACGTACTTTCGACGTTCCTTCTGCCTGGCGTGGTAAACAAATCCTGTTGCATTTCGGTGCGGTAGACTGGAAAGCAGAAGTTTGGGTGAATGATGTAAAAGTAGGTGAACACACAGGCGGATTCACTCCTTTCTATTTCGATATTACTTCTGTACTTAATAAAGGAAATAATGACCTGGTAGTAAAAGTATGGGACCCTTCAGATCGTGGTGAACAACCCAGAGGAAAGCAAATAGCAAATCCTCATGGCATTTGGTACACTCCGGTTACAGGTATCTGGCAAACAGTGTGGTTGGAACCGGTAGCAACACAATACATCACTAATCTGAAAACGACTCCTGATATTGACAATAATTCTGTTAAGGTAGAAGTTGCCGCTAATACGACCTCTGCAGACAAAGTAGAAGTAAAAGTATTCGATGGCAAGAACCTTGTAGCCAAAGGTGCAGCGTTGAACGGAGTACCTGTTGAACTGGCAATGCCTGCTAATGCTAAACTGTGGTCTCCGGACTCTCCTTTCCTCTACAACATGGAAGTGACTCTGTATAAAGACGGAAAAGCAATAGACCAGGTAAAGAGTTATACGGCTATGCGTAAATATTCTATCCGCAAAGGTCAGAATGGCATCACTCGCCTGCAATTGAACAACAAAGACTATTTCCAATTCGGTCCGCTCGACCAGGGATGGTGGCCTGACGGTTTGTATACTGCACCGACAGATGAAGCATTGGTTTATGACTTGAAGAAGACGAAAGACTTCGGCTACAACATGGTACGTAAGCACGTCAAAGTAGAACCTGCACGCTGGTACACTCATTGCGACCAATTAGGATTGATCGTATGGCAAGATATGCCGAACGGTGGTCCTAGCCCACAGTGGCAGGCACGCAACTACTTTAACGGCAGAGAAGTGATTCGTTCCGCTGCTTCGGAAGCTAACTACCGCAAAGAGTGGAAAGAAATCATCGACTGTTTGTATTCTTATCCGAGTATCGCTGTATGGGTTCCTTTCAATGAAGCATGGGGACAATTCAAGACTCCGGAAATCGTAGCATGGACCAAAGAATACGATCCTAGCCGCCTGGTAAATCCTGCCAGCGGTGGTAATCACTATACTTGTGGCGATATTCTCGACCTTCACCACTATCCGGGCCCGAACATGTTCCTTTACGATCCGAGACGCGCTACCGTATTGGGTGAATATGGAGGTATCGGTTTGGTAGTAGAAGGAAACACTTGGGTGAATGACAAGAAAAACTGGGGTTATGTGAAGTTCAATACATCGGACGAAGTAACGAACGAATACATTAAATATGGCAAACATCTGTTGGAATTGATCCAGAAAGGATTCTCTGCTGCCGTATATACCCAGACAACAGACGTAGAAGGTGAAATCAACGGTCTGATGACTTATGACCGTAAAGTTATCAAGATGAATGAAGCTAAAGTCAGAGAAATCAACCAACAGATCTGTAACTCTCTGAATAAATAGGAAATAGCAAATTAAATAAATACTCTTTTCCTTGTTGAATATCAAGACAGCACCTTTGAATTTTTAAATTCGAGGTGCTGTATTTTCATTTATAATAAGAAAGCTCTCCCATTGTCATCAGTCAGAGAGCAATGTTTCATTTAAAGGAGGTTTTATGAACAGCAAGCATATCTTCTTATCCACCTTAGTCGGTCCCTTAGTAATTCCGTCACTCAATGCAGCCGAAAGCAACAGACCCAACATACTATTTGTCATTTCTGACGACCAGTCTTACCCGCACGCATCGGCCTACGGATCACCCATAGCTAAAACACCGGCATTTGATTTTGTAGCCCGTAACGGCTGGTTATTCAACAATGCGTTCGTTACTTCTCCGGGAAGCAGTCCTTCGCGAGCTTCTATCTTAACCGGACTTTATCCCTGGCAAATAGCAGAAGCAGGCACTCATGCTTCCTCCTTCCCTGCCAAATATAAATGCTTTCCTGATATTTTGGCGGAAGCAGGTTATCATGTTGGCTGCACAGGGAAAGGATGGGGTCCCGGCGACTGGAAAATATCGGGACGAAAGCATAACCCTGCAGGTCCGGAATACAATAAAAGACACATTCAACCTCCTTTCAAAGGAGTGTCCAATACCGATTATTATCAAAACTTTAAAGAATTTCTCCACGCCAGAAAGGAGAAACAGCCTTTCTATTTCTGGGTCGGTTCACGTGAGCCGCATCGTCCTTATGAAAAGGATAGCTGGAAAAAAGCCAATAGAAAACTGGCCGATGCAAAAGTTCCTTCTTTTCTTCCCGATAAGGAGGCCATAAAAGGAGATTTATTAGACTATGGAACGGAAATAGAATGGTATGACAGCCAATTATCCCGTATCCTTGACACATTGAAAGAAGAGGGCGAATTAGAGAATACCCTGATTATTGTCATGGCAGACAATGGAATGCCTTTCCCCGCAGCCAAAGCAACTTGTTTTGAATATGGTATCCATATTCCAATGGCTATATGCTGGATAGGTAAGATTAACGAAGGAGGTATCAGCGATGAATTTGTAAGTGGTGTCGATCTGGCCCCAACGATCCTTGATGCAGTCGGTATACCAAATAAAGGGCAAATGATAGGTATCAGTCTACTACCCTATCTTCAAAAAAAGAGAAAAGACACAGGAAGAACGATGGTTTTTGCAGGAAGAGAACGTCATGCTTCTGCGCGATATAATAATTGGGGATATCCGAGCCGTGCATTAAGAACAAAAGATTTTCTTTATATCAGAAACTTCCGTCCGGAGAGATGGCCAGCAGGTGACCCTTGCGCTATTGATAAAAAAGGAAAACTAGAAGCAATGCATAGTGCTTATTACGACATAGACCAATGTCCGGCATGGGACTTCATTGTCAGCAACAGAGATGACAGAGAAATATATCCTTATTTTCTGAAAGCAGCAGGGAAACGACCTTATGAAGAATTGTATAATGTATCTACCGATCCCGGTTGCCTTCATAATTTAGTTGGAAATGGTAAATGCACTGAAAAGCTAAATAATCTACGTAAAGAAATGGACAAATTACTTAAAAAGACCAAAGATACACGCTACTTAGATGATCCGACTCAAGATGACATCTGGGAAACTTATCCGCGTTTGAGTGGAGCAATGCGTACCTTCCCAGCACCTTTGCTCACTGACTAACATCATTCAGGCACGAATTACACGGATTAATAGGGACAAGTTTATTCTCTTTCCGTAAGATCCGTGTAATCCATGCCTACTAGTAAAAAAGTATACAGTATATTATATTCCCTCCTCTTCCTGCATGAAGATCTTTACCTGATTCCAACTATTCTTCGTATCATTCGATACTTTTTCACCAGGAGTAGAACGGCCATTCTCTACATATTGCTTCATAGCCCGTTTCATTTCTTTCACCTCATTTTCGTAACGCTTATCACCGATAATGTTTTCTTTTTCCGAAGGATCTTTCACGATATCAAACAATTGCATCGGAGGGAACTTCGCCACATCAGAAGGTTTGACAGGATAAGAAAAGCCACCCGAACCTCCGTAGAACACCAATTTCAGTTGGGAAGTACGCAAAGACAAATACCCCTCTCCCGCTTCGTGCACCAAGTCTTTACGCGCAGAAGCACCTTTCTTACTCAATATCGGCCACATACTGTAACTGTCAACAGCTTCTTCTGTCTCCAAATTGTGGTTAAGCATTTGGGCAAAAGTGGCATAAAAGTCTATCAATGAGACTAAAGAATTGTTTGTCTCTTTCCCATATTTTCCTTTCCAGGAGACAATAAGGGGAATTCTGTGTCCACCTTCGTAAATATCGCTTTTGTAGCCTCTGTAGATGTAACTAGGAAAATGTCCTTTCTTTTCCATATCTTTCACGCCGATATAACCGGCACACCCATTATCCGAAGCAAAGACAATGATGGTATTATCCAGTTGCTTGTTCTTCTTCAATGTTTTTACGATTTGGCGCACCATGTCGTCTATCATGACTACGAAATCGCCATAAGGACCGATACTGGTTTTGCCCTGAAACTCTTTCGAAGGCAATATAGGGGTGTGAGGAGCAGTAATAGGCAAATATAAAAAGAATGGTTTCTTGCTGTCTTTCTGCTCATTGATGTAGTTCAGGCTATGACGAATGATGTTGGGAAAACATTCTTCCGGCTTGAAATCGGCCCCTGCCAATCCTCCGTGCATCAGTAAAGCCAGATTCTTCTTTTGGGGTTCTATCACATGATCGGGGATGGAGGTCACTTCATCATTCTCTACATATACATAAGGAGAAATATCCAATGATGCCGGTATGCCGAAATAGTAATTAAATCCTCTGTCGGTAGGTCCGTTTTTGATCGGAAGCGAGAAATCTATATCTTTCATGCTTCTGCCATTTCCTGTATATCCCCAACTCCAGCCCAAATGCCATTTGCCAATACAAGCAGTATTATATCCATTGGCAGAAAACATCTGTGCGATTGTGCAACGTTCAGGATCAATCATTGCAGGCGAATCGCCATCAAGACCACCTCGTTTCAGCTTAGTTCGCCACGGATATCTTCCGGTCAGAAGAGATATCTGGAAGGAGTGGATAAAGCGGAAGAAGCATGGGCATCCGTAAAGGCAATCCCGTGCTCGGCCAGTTTGTCAATGTTATGGAGTATGGATTTTAGATTCGGGAATTTAAAGGCCGAGGATGTCTCCATAACCCCAAATCATCCGACCAATATAATACAATATTGGCGTTTGCGTCTTTGATCAGCAGCAGCTGTAAGAAGTGCAGAGGAGATTGTGATTAGTTTATTCATATATTGAATGTATTAAAGCTATAGTTTATGTATGATATAACCTATCTCTTCATGTTTCCAACCGACATGCCCGGATTATCTGACTGACATTTCAATCGTTCCACTCCAGTAGACAAGTCTTTTTCACTCCAGTGAACGAATCTATGCACTCTAGTGAGCAACCCTCGTCACTCTAGTGGAACGATGGAGATGCTCTATCAATAACTGGACGATAACGAATGAAAAACATGCCGGCATAGGGTTGTTTGAATGATAAGTACCTTTCATCTGTTTTCAATGTAAATAAGATCAGCAACCATCGTCTATGCAGTCATCATGAGAAATGTATGAGAAATGCAGGATGAATACAGGGCAGATGTATGAGAAATCATTGAAAAACGAATGAGAAATAGCCGTTTTTTCGTTAAAATATCTGTAAAAAGTATGAGAAATGCCTGTATAGAAAGCATTTCTCATACCAGATATTACTGATTATAAACTCATTATCTAGATTTTATGAGAAATGAGAAATAAAAAAGATAAATCTCTTTCAGAGAGCAAGCCAAGCGGTAGCATTACGAATATTATACATTGGCTGCTTTCTTCTGCTTATTCTTAGGAGCACGCGGCCGGTCTTTATCAGCTCCGGTATCATTTTGCTGTTTCATCCATTTTTGCAGTTCCATCGTCAGTTCTGCCTTCTTCTTACTATATTTCTTCACATCCGCCAGATTATTCATTTCGAACGGATCTTTCTTGATATCATATAGTTCGAACTCGGGACGATTCTTATAGCGATTCATGATTTTATGTGCCTGTTCCGTGTCTTGTGCTTTCCACGAGAGATACCATTCTGCCTTTTCAATATGCTTTTCTACGTATGTTTCCTTCGGAGTCAAGTTCCAGATTAGACGATAGCGTCCGTCTGAAATAGAACGGATTGGATATGCCGGACCTTCCGGAACATTGTTGTGAACATGATAAGCATACTTATGGTGTGTCTTTGTTTTCCCTTGAAATACATCTACCAGACTCTTTCCATCTATTACGTCAGGCACCTTTCCGCCTGCAACATCGATAAATGTAGGAAGAAGGTCTTCATATTGCACAATAGCGGAAGTCTCCGTACCGGGTTTAATGACACCCGGCCAGGAAGCCACCATCGCCGACTTGACACCGGCACTCCAATTGGTCCATTTGGCTCCGGCAAATTGCGTACCCTGCTCGGATATGAAAATGACAAGAGTGTTCTGCAACAGATTCTTTTCTTTCAGAATCTGCATAGCGTCACCCACCTGCTGATCAAGCAAGCCGACTTCCGCCAAATATCTGGCATAGTATTCACGTGTTACTTCCGTGTCGATAAACTGTGGCGGCAACTGAAGTTTCTTCCGGTCGAAGACGGAAGCGTCACCACCTGTCCAGGGAGCATGCGAATTAATAGATGCCAAGACAAGGCAGAAAGGTTGGGAAGCATCACGTTCCATAAACTTCTCGATACCTTTGGTATGATAGTCAGTGTTTGGGCTTGTACATCCTTTTGGGGAATCCCGGTACATCTTCGAACGGGAAGTTAGCCAAAGGTTTGATATGCCACTTTCCCGGCCAATCCAACCCGATAACCCAGATTTCCCAGATAAGTAGGGAGAGATTTTACATCGGCATTGACCGAACTATGGTTGGCGTAACCGCCATGATGCATCGGATACATACCTGTATAAACACAATGCCGGGTAGGCGTACTCATCGAAACAGAGTTATACGCACTGTTGAACTTTATCCCCTGTCGAGCCAATGCATCTATATGGGGAGTCTTGTTGTTGACTGCTCCGAAACAGCCTATATCGTAATAGGAACAGTCATCGGCTATAATTAATAATATATTAGGCTTTGAAGGAGTTTGGGCAAACCCATTCTCTATCGCCAATCCGCCTAAGAGGCATAAACTAATCATTGATTTTTCCATCTTGTATTATTTTCAATTCATAGGGTTAACAGATTCAACGTACTACTTTCCATTCTTTAGGAGCTTTGAATCCGTCACGACCTTTACCGTAAGGTACTTCCGGTATACAAGGAGTGATCGTGTCATATTTCAGGGCAACCTCATACAAAGCTTTCACAATTTTCTCGTTTCCTGCGCTGGCATTTTTCTTTTCGTAAGGATCCGTTTTATAATCAACCAGGAAGTCCTGTTTCAAATCCAGTCCCGGTTTCATACCTTTTCTTATCAGCTTATAGTCTTTATTGACTACTGCTCCGTGTCCCAGATAAAAATCGCGGTCGATACAGGTCTTTTTACCGTTTAATACAGGGAGGATGCTGATGCCGTCATATTCACGTTTCGGACGGCTGTGATCTCCTACCAAATCTTTCAATGTGGGAACAAGGTCAACAAAACCTGTCACTTGTGAGCTCAAATTCTTATATTGTTTCTCTGCTTTCTTCCAATAAAGAACAGCCGGTGCATGTACCCCTCCGTCCCACTCGTCAAATTTATGTCCACGCAAAGGTCCTGATGAAGATCCCGGAACACCGGCAGTGCCGTTATCACTAAAGAAGATAAAGAAAGTGTTGTCCATAATTCCTTTCTTCTTCAAGGCATCTACAATAGCACCGATTCCCCTGTCCATACAGGAAACCATTGCACTGTAAGTTGCTTTTTTCTGTTCTTTCGGTGTCAGGCTGTCGAAATTGTCAGTATAGAGTTTTATATCTTTTTCCTGTGCCTGCAAAGGTGTATGAGGTGCGTTATAGGCCACATACAACATAAACGGACCTTCTTTCTCGTATGCATCGATACAGCGGATGGCTTCTTTGGTTATCAATTCGGTAGAATATCCTTTGTCGTGGCAGGTTTCCCAGTCGTTGTGCCAGTCCAGTTCACCTTCACGCGTCAGGTCGAAATAATCTATCGCACCGTTCAGATGACCATAGAAATGCGAAAAGCCCCTATTCATCGGATAATGCACTTTCTTGGTATGCCCCAAATGCCATTTACCAATAATAGCTCTGTTCTTATATCCGTTACGTGCCAGCATATCGGCCATCGTTTCTTCATTCTCATCCAGTCCGTCCTCACGCCAGGGCGGAATAACAGCCGAACGGACACCAAACCGGTTCGGGTAACGTCCCGTCATCAGCCCCGCACGGGTGGGCGTACTGATGGGAGAAGTGTAAAAGCGTTCGAGTTCCACTCCTTCGCCCACCAGAGCATCCAAACAGGGAGTCTTGATTTCACTACCATGAAATCCTACATCACCCCAACCCAAATCGTCGGCCAATACAATCACAATATTAGGACGCTCTGTCTGCGCATGAAGAAATGCCGGAAGCAGAGTACATCCACAAAGCAAACCAAAAAATTCTTTTTTCATGATATACGATTTATAAATTACATTCTGTGTTTTATTCGTTTTGATGTGTGACGGCTTATTTTCTCTTTCCCGGCATGTGTTCGAAGGCACGCATCTCGGTAGGTTGTCCTTCGTCTCCACAATCCTTCATCCAGCGTTTCAACTCTTTATCCAAGCGGCTGATGGTAGAAGCTTGTTTCGCGTCCTCCGCCAGATTTTTCATACAATACGGGTCGTTCTTCACATCATACAATTCGATAGCCGGACGATGCTGGTATTTAGTCGTCATCGCTTTTGCATGAGCATCCGTTTCTGCCAGACTTTGCCACTCCTTAAACAAAGGAGATTTTGTTTCAACATTCTGGAAAGTAGCTTCCGGGGTGAGATTGACAATATATCTGTATCGGCCGTCGTATACCGAACGGATGCCATAATAAGGCGATCCGGCATTGATGCCTCTCGTGGTCTGAAGGGAGAAAGAATATTTCTTGTGTGCTTTCTTCTTGCCTGTCAATACCGGTTTAAAGCTTTCGCCATCCACTTTCGCCTGCGGCTTTCCTCCTATTATGTCGACAAAAGTAGGGACAATATCTACGTATTCTACCAACGCGTCACTTACGCTTCCCGGCTTAACCACTCCCGGCCAACGAACGATACAGGCAGAGTGTACCCCCGCATCATAACAAGTCCATTTGGCAAAAGGCAGGCTGTTGCCTTGTTCGCTCAAATATACGACAACTGATTTATCCGTCATTTTTTCCTTATCCAGGATAGAAAGGACATTACCAAATTCCTGATCCATATAATTGATCTCTGCCAGATAATGGGTAAACAACTCGCGAGTCTGGGGAATATCTACATACATAGGAGGCAGTGTCAGTTTGTCCGCATTAAATTGAGAGGCATCGCCTTTATTCCAGGGAGTATGCGGTTGATTGGAGGCTACAAACAGACAGAAAGGTTCGCCTTTCGCCTTGCAATCGGAAATAAATTTCTGAATTGCTTCAAAATTCAAGTCCCCACCTTTCAAAGGAGGTACATAAAGGTCGAAAGGAAATACTGATTTCGGGGCAATATGCGATTTCCCGATCAACGCGACTTTATAACCCAACGGTTGCAGATGATGTACAACGCTCAATGTTCCTTCATTGGCACAAGTGTGATTGGGGTAAGCTCCGCTGCGTACAGGCCATACACCTGTATATAGATTATGGCGGGTAGGCGATGACATCGGAACAGCCTGATAGGCTTGTGTGAAGCGTACTCCCTGTGTGGCAAAGTGGTCGATATTCGGAGTCTTCGAATCAACACTGCCATAACAGCCCAAATCATAATGAGAACAATCGTCGGCTATGAACAATAGGAAGTTCGGTTTTTCCGTTTGCTGGGCGAAAGACAGGCTGGTAGCTCCCAAGGCTACGGATGCACTTACTAGTAATTTATTCATTTTGTGTTCCTCCTTTATTTATTTCTTCGGATGTTTCGGTAATACAAAGTTTGCATTCGCCCATTTCTCCCATTCGGCAACTAACTTGGTAAGCACTTCAGGGTGCTGTTCTGCCAGATTGTTACGTTCGGTACGGTCTTTAACCACATCGTACAATTCCCACTCTTTTCCTTTTTCGTCGCGGATTGCTTTCCAGTTTCCCCAGTCGGATCGCTCTATTGTTCTGATGTTCCCAATACATATATTCATGTATAGAATCTGCTTTTCTTTTGAATAGCAGGAAAAAGGCTACTGCCTACCAATGGATATATTTTGTTTCCGCCGTGATAAGTTTCCGGATAGGCGGCTACCTGTTGCTTCCAGGATGGTCGGCATATGTCCGGCAGATAACCGGGAACACGGCACCATCACCTTTCTTA
>ENA-OQAB01000991-OQAB01000991.1-human-gut-metagenome-genome-assembly--contig:-NODE-991-length-14102-cov-2.745617_pt1 | contig 14102 bp, 10 predicted proteins | sample MGYA00242490_ERZ504517 | MGnify/ENA primary metagenome ERZ504517 (study PRJEB26092, sample SAMD00036298) | human gut metagenome | host: Homo sapiens | study: EMG produced TPA metagenomics assembly of...
GTAGAACGGCGGGGATCGTACGATTCATGCGCGGAATGCGGGAATATCTGTACGAATTAAAACATAACGATGCGCTTGTAACATCGATCATTCCTTTAGGAGACGGGGTGGCGCCTGAGTGTGAAAAAGGAAGTCGGAACGGACATTGCGCAAGAAAGCGCAAAATTATAAGCCGCCATAAAAACAGAAAAAGAAGAAGTAGGAGAATGAAGAGAAAGATGAGCAGACATCCTGAGTTATTAATTCCGGCGAGCAGTCTGGAAGTGTTGAAAACGGCAGTTATTTTCGGAGCTGATGCGGTCTATATCGGAGGAGAAGCTTTCGGTCTTAGAGCAAAAGCGAAGAATTTTTCAACGGAAGAGATGCGAAAAGGAATTCAATTTGCCCATGAGCATGGTGTGAAAGTATATGTGACCGCTAATATTCTGGCGCACAACGATGACCTTGCCGGGGTGCGTGAGTATTTTGAAGAGTTAAAGGAAATCAAACCGGATGCACTGATCATTGCAGATCCGGGAGTATTTGAGATTGCCAAAGAGATATGCCCCGAGATAGAAAGGCATATAAGCACTCAGGCAAATAATACAAATTATGCAACCTATAATTTCTGGTATAAACAGGGGGCGAGTCGAGTCGTATCTGCCAGAGAGCTGTCGATGGAAGAGCTAAAAGAACTTCGGGCAAATATTCCGGAAGATTTGGAAATCGAGACGTTTATTCACGGGGCGATGTGTATCTCTTATTCGGGAAGATGTCTTTTGAGTAATTATTTTACGGGAAGAGATGCGAACAGAGGAGCATGTACTCATCCGTGCCGCTGGAAATATGCGGTCGTGGAAGAAAAAAGACCGGGAGAGTACCTTCCTGTTTATGAAAATGAAAGAGGAACTTACATTTTTAACTCAAAAGACCTGTGTATGATCGAACATATACCGGAGCTGATCGATGCGGGGATCGACAGTCTGAAAATCGAAGGCAGAATGAAAACCGCTCTGTATGTGGCGACAGTGGCAAGGACGTACCGAAAAGCAATCGATGACTATAAGAAAGATCCGAAGTTATATGAACAGAACATGCCCTGGTATAAAGAACAGATCTCAAATTGTACTTACCGCCAGTTTACGACCGGATTTTTCTTTGGGAAACCGGATGAGACGACACAGATCTATGACAGCAACACATACAATAAAGAGTATACTTATCTTGGCATTGTCGGGGAGATCAAAGACGGATTGTGCAGGATAGAGCAGAGAAACAAATTTTCTGTCGGGGAAACGATTGAAATTATGAAGCCGGACGGCAGAAACATAGAAGCGGAAGTGCTGCGCATCCTGAATGAAGAGGGAAAAGAGCAGGAAAGTGCGCCCCACTCGAAACAGCTGCTCTATGTTGAACTAAGTGAAATCCCGGACGTATATGATATTTTGCGAAGAAAAGAAGAGGAATCAAAATAGAAGAAAATATAAATAGAAACGGCATAGACAAAGGCGTTTATCGTATCTTTGGCTATGCCGTTTTGTAATGGAGGAAATAAGAGAGCGAAACTGTTCAAAAAGACGGTGAAATGACAAAATGATTGATAGAAAAGGAAGTAAATATGATGAAAATAGATGAAAAAAACAAAAAAGTACATCGTAAATGAGTAAAAAATGATATAATGATAGATGGTAGTATCCTGATAATATTATGAGAAAAGGAAGGAAAAGGTTTATGGCAGGAAGAGTGATCAAAAGACTGCTCGCAGGGGTTCTTACAGTCGCCGTTGTGATACCGGGCAATTTTGTTCCGGCGCAGGCAGCGGAAGAACCGCAAGAAGACTACCTCATTTATCCGAATCCACATAAGGTGGAGTATCAGGAAGGAGATTACATTCTCGGAAAAGAATTGAATGTAATCTATGACAAAGGAATCGATGAGGCGACAAAGAACCGTCTGCAAGAGGCGGCAGACCTCAAAGGAATCGAGGTAAACGAAGCAGAGCAGCCAAAAGAAGGCGCAACCAATGTATATGTCGGTGTACATGGACAGGACGGAACGGCAGAAGATTATATTACAGAAGAATATCAGCCGGAAGACTCTTTGTTTGGAAAGACGGATTCTTACTTTCTGGCAAGTGATGAGAATGTAAATATCCGTACTTTGGAAAAGATGCAGATTCTGCATTTTATGGATTGACTACGCTGTATCATGTTTTTGCACAGATGGACAGCCTGACAATCAGAAACTTTGAGATCGAGGACTATGCGGACGTAGTAAGCCGTGGTTTTATTGAAGGCTATTATGGAAATCCGTGGTCTACAGAAGATCGTGTAAACTTGATGAAATGGGGTGGATATTACAAATTAAACGCGTATTTCTATGCGCCGAAAGACGACCCGAAACATCGTACACAGTGGGATCAGCTTTATACGGAAGAAGAGCTGGCAAATAAGATCAGACCGCTTGCAGAGGCGGGAAATGAATCAAAATGCCGATTTGTTTATGCCCTTCATCCGTTCCCGCAGGGCAATCATCTTCGTTTTGATGATAATTATGAAGCTGATTTGGCGAAACTTCAGGCAAAATTCAAACAGGTGATCGATCAGGGCGTACGTCAGATTGCCATTCTTGCAGATGACTTCTGGAATCCGGGTGGACAAAACGGATTACGTCTGTTGAACGATATGACAGAGTGGCTCAAAGAAGTGAAAAAAGAATATCCGGATATGAAGATGACAATTCCATATGTTCCATATGACTACATGGGCAACGGAAGCAGTCAGGAACTTCAGATTTTGAAACAGGCACCAGACAACGTACAGATTGTTATGACCGGCGGAAGAGTTTGGGGAGAAGTGACGGATAACTTTACTTCTACATTTACAAACAATGTAGGTCGTGGACCATTTATGTGGATCAACTGGCCTTGTACAGATAACTCAAAGAAACACCTGATCATGGGTGGATATGATACATTCCTTCATCCGGGAGTGGAACCATCTAAGATTCAGGGGATTATGTTGAATCCAATGCAGCAGTCAGAGCCAAGTAAAGTTGCGATTTTCGGAAATGCATCTTATGCATGGAATATCTGGGAGACAAAAGAAGAGGCAGAAGAGATTTGGAATGCATCCTTCTCTTTCGTGGACCACAATTCTGCGATTTCAAATGAAGCAAGCGATGCGCTTCGTGAGATGTCAAAGCATATGATCAATCAGGCAATGGATTCACGTGTTACAGCATTACAGGAATCTGTAGTATTGAAAGAACAGTTAAATGCATTTAAAGAAAAACTGGAGGCGGAGACACTTACAGCAGCTGATGTGGACGCAATGATTGAAGAATTTGAACTGCTCCAGGAAGCTGCCAAAACATATCGAGCCAGCGGAAATGAAGCAATCAAAGAACAGATTGTATACTGGCTGGACTGCTGGGACGACACAACAGAAGCGGCAATTGCATATTTAAACGGTGTAAAGAGTGATCTGGAGGGCGATGTGTCAGCTGTGATCAATTACAACACAGCCGGAAAGACAGCATTTGACCAATCAAAAACACATGACTTTTTATATGTAGATCATCAGGAATATGCAGAGGTTGGTGTACAACACATCGTTCCATTTATCAATACATTGGCGGAATATGTATCTGCAAAGGCGGAGACTGCAATCAACCCGGATAAAGTGATTCAGAAGTTTATCACAAGCAGAAAAGATACACCGGAAGGAGCGAAAGAGAATCTCTTTGACGGTGATGAATCCACAAAAGTGATTTACAAAAATCCGAACTCACTTTCAAAAGACGATTATATCGGTGTGGAATACAACAAAATGATTGATGTGGACAGCATTCGTTTTGTGCTTGGAACAGGAAAAGATCATTTTGAGCATGCAAAACTGCAGTACATGGAAGAAGATGGAACTTGGACAGACTTGACTTTGGAAGGAATGGATAATAACTTTACCGGAGAACAGGGAAAAGTTCAGGATATCAGTGTGGAGGAAGAAAATCTTCCGAAAGATCTGAAGGCGAAAGGAATCAGATTGATTGCGACAGAGGCGAACAAAAATGACTGCTGGCTTGAGATTCGTGAAATTCAGATCAACAATCAAAAAGAAGCTCCAGCAGAGACAGAGCGTTATACCGGAACCGTGACATTGAGTGGAATTTCTGTACAGAGTGGAACGACAACAGACAAGTTGTTTGATGGTGATCTTTCCACAGAAGCATGGCTTGCAAAAGGACCATATGAGAATCCGAACCGCGACACAATCGCAGAAGGTGCTTATATTCAGGTAACTTTGCCGGAGGCAAAACAGATTGGCAGTGTGAGAATGACACAGGGACAATCAGCGGCGAATGATGTGTTTAAGAAAGCAGAAGTACAGTACAGCGTAGACGGACAGAATAACTGGAAAAAAGCAGGAGATCTCACAAACGCAAAAGATCAGACGGTGAACTTTACAACAAGCGAGAAGATCAAAGCAATCCGAATCGTAAACAAAGAGCAGACAGCAGGGTGGGTGCGTGTTGGTGAATTAGATATCCGTGCGTCAAAGAATGCGACAACTCCAATTACATATAAAGTGATGAAAACAGACCGCTGGACGGTAGCTCAGAATACAAAAGAGACAAGTCTGTATGACGGAGATGACGATACATATGTATGGTATGATCCGGATGGAAGTGCGAACTCAACGAATGATGATGTGATGGTAGATGATTTCTTAGGATATGATCTTGGAACAGAGGCGGTATTAGACAAAGCGCACATCGTAGTCGGACACGACGGTGGAGACAAGATTGTAAAATATGCAGTTGAGACATCCGTAGACAACAAGACATGGACTCCGGTAAAAGGATATGAATCTCATACTGGTGCAGCGACAGGAAAAGATGTGCTGGATATTGATTTGAATGGAGTGACAGCGCGTTACATCCGTATCCGCAACTTAGAGCAAAAAGGTTCTTGGGCAAAATTCTCTGAATTCACTGTAGAGCAGAGAATTTCTCAGGCAGGAACAATAGAGAATATTTACACAAATGTAGAAAATCACGGAATGGTTGGACAGGTGGAAGAAGGAGTTTCTTCTTTGCAGCCGGGAACCATCAGCTTGGAAAAAGGTCAATATATTGGTGTTGACTTAAAGAACATCAAAGCAATTCAAAACATTGCGGTGAAAGCAGGGGACAATGCGAATGTGAAAGTGCAGAGCTCTATGAATGGAGTAATCTGGACAGATGTCAATACAAAAGCATTGGAAGATGCAAGATATGTGAGACTTTACAATGCGTCAGATGCGACAGCAAATGTTGCAATCGAAGAATTTGCAGTGACTTACGCATTCATCGGTGAAAAGGCAGTAGAGAGTGATTTCGCGCAGAATAGTTCCGCAGAGGATTTAAGAACAACCGGAAAAGTGAATAACTTATTTGACGGAAATCTTGCCACATCCGGAAAAATCACAGGAACACAGGATGCAGGTAAAAAGATTGTGTTTGATCTCGGACAGACAGTAGATTTCAAATCTTTCAGATACTATATGAAAGAGACGAGCGTGGATTTCTTAAGACATGCAAAATTTGAAGTGGCAGACAGTAAAGATGCCCCAGATAACGAGTGGACAAAGATTTTGGAAGTAGGAAATGCAAATGCGGTAAATCTGCCAAATACAGCGACTGCAAAAGACGCGGAATATCTGACACACGACTCTAAAAATCCGGGTAATATGTATGCGGAAGCAACAGGACTTAGCGCATCCGGACGTTATTTAAGAATCGTGCCATTGACAACATACACAGGAAGATGGGTTGAATTGTATGAGCTGCAGATCAATGGCGGCGCATATATGACGACAGAATCTAACCGTGATGTAGTGTCAGAGGTGACAGAGGAAGCAGGAAAGATTCCGTCTAATATGTTTGATGGAGACTTTACAACAACGTATAAGCCATCAGCAGAAATGGTTCTTTCACATACCGTGTCAGCGAACCGAACCAGAGAACAATCCGTATAATCCAAAACGGAAAGGTTTCCAACGCAACTGTAAAGGCTGTGCTCTATAAGAATGGTGAGAAACAGGAAGCGGTTACAATTGGAAAATTGAATCAGACAATCAATGAATTTGCAGTGGCAAAAGACAGTCAGATTTTGGAAATCATTGTAACATGGGAAAGGATATCCCAGAGCTTCTATTATAAAGACAAATGAAAAAGAAAAAGCAGCGGATCAATAAAGATGCGCTTAATGAGGCGATCAAAAACCAATCGACAGACAATTGGACTGCAGGCAGCAAACAGGCAGTTAAAGATGCAAAAGCGGTTGCAGAAGAAATTGCAGCAAATGAGTATGTGACACAGGAAGTAGTAGATATGGCAGAGAAAGCACTTCTTTCCGCACATAAAAATGCCGTTGTCAAAGGTGATGTGACTGCATTAGAGAATGCGCTGAAAAATCAGAAAGCAGGAAAAGAAAATGTGGGAACAGAAGAACAGCCTGTTTATGTAGAGATTTATTCAGCAAGAACCTATGCAGCCTATGAGACGGTGATTGCTCAAATTGAAGAGGTATTAAAAGACAAAGAAAATATCTCTGAGAAAGAGGTAGCAGATTTGCTTGCAAAACTCGAAGAGGCAGAAAACGCACTACAGTACTCACTTGTCCAGAGAGAACTTGCAGAATTGGAACTCCAGAATGCGCCGGTATATGACGAGGCGAACTACACAAAGGAATCTTACAAGTCATACACAACTGCAAAGACAGCATTGGATGCAATTGTGAAAGCCGATAAAGCAGAACGCAAGAATCCAAAAGAAATTTATGAGGCACGCAATGTATTTGAACAGGCAAAACAGGGGCTTGTAAACACAGAGGCGCTGAATGCAAAACTTGCAGAGATTGCGAAGAAAGATGAAACACTCTACACAGAAGACAGCTGGGCAGCACTTCAGGATGTTGTGAAGACAGCGCAAGGATATCTGAACAATGGAACGAAAGATCAGGTGGCAGATATCATTAAAGCGTTAGATAAAGCGGTGGAGAGTTTAGTGCTCGCAGAAGGCAGTGAGAGCGATGTCCAAAAAGTGATTGACGAGCTCAGGGAACTGAACAAAGATGATTATACAAGTGCAAGCTATGACATTCTTTCTCAGGCGATTGCAAAAGCTGAAAAAGATATGTCCAAAGGAGATGCAGAGCTTGACAAAGCCAATATCGCGGCGATGCGTGAAGCACAAAAAGCTCTTGTAAGTATTGTGGATCTGAAAGCTGCAATTGCAGAGTCAGAAAAATACAACGCAGAGAATTATACAGCAGACAGTTATAAAGTATTGCAGGATGCTGTTGCGGCAGCGGAAGCACTGAAAGCAGACGGGACAAAAGAATCTGTTGCGAAAGGAGCAGAAGCGATTCGTGCAGCAATAAAAGGTTTGGAAAAACTCGCTTCAGGAATGGATGAGTATCGAGATTCTATCGTCCTGAAGACACCGGCAGAGGACTATACAGATGCAAGCTATGCAGCGTATAAAGCAGCATACGACACATTGATGGAGCTGGATGCTAAGACAACAACAGAGGAAGAGTTCCAAGACGCAAAATCAGCATTTGAAAATGCAGAGGCAAAACTGGTTGTGCAGCTTGCAGATTACACGAAAGTGAATGAAGCGAAAGCAAAGATTCCGGCAGACTTAAGTGTCTATACAGACGACAGTGTGAAAGCGTTGAAAGATGTGCTTGCAGGCATAGATGAGAATCTGCCAAGATCAAAACAAAAAGAGATAGATGCCTATGCAGATGCAATTGAAGCGGCGATCGGTAACCTTGTTCTGAAACAACAAAACGGTGGCGGAACAGCAGGGACACCGGACAACGGAACATCCGGTACTCCAAATGGTGGTTCTTCGAACGGAGCGGCAGCAACAGGAGACAGTGTAAATGTTTCTGTTATGGCAGCGCTTTTACTTTCGCTTTTGGCAATTGTTGTCCTTATGAGACGGAAAATGTTCTTGAATCTTTCGGGAAAAGATGATACATTATAGAAAGACAAAGTTCAGAAGAAAAGAGAGAGAACATGACACGTTATATTTGGAGTGGGTATAAAAATTTCAAATTGACAGATAGTAGGAAAAGCAGGTGAATACCTGCTTTTCTTTTTCTCTTTAACAAATTAAATGGATAAAAGGACAAGGGGGATTCAGATGAAAGCAGAGTGGAAAAATGAGTTGAAGAACGTTTTTGACTGGAAAAAACTATTTTGGGTAATATTTGGAAATACGGCGTATTGTTTTGGAATTGTTGCGTTTGTACTGCCGATGGGACTGATTACCGGAGGAACGACCGGACTTGGTTTGATCGCAAACCATTTTGCGGGAATTCCGGTGGAGGTCTTTGCGGCAGTGTTTAATGTTGTGATGTTTTTACTGGCAATATGGCTGCTCGGTATTTCGTTTGCACTGACAACGCTGATCAGTACGTTCTATTTTCCGTTTATACTGGGAGTGCTTCAAAGAGTAGATGCGCTTCAGGGGCTGACGACAGATCCGCTGCTCAGTACGATATTTGCGGGGCTTTTGATTGGAGTAGGAATCGGAGTTGTCATCAAAGCGGGAGCTTCCACGGGTGGTGTCGATATTCCGCCATTGATCTTAAATAAGAAATTGGGGATTCCGGTCTCTGTGGGACTGTATGCGTTTGACTTTATGATCTTGATCGGGCAGATGGTATTTCGTGATCGAGAGAAGATTTTATATGGAATTCTTCTTGTGATGATTTACACAACGGTTATGGATAAAGTGCTTGTAAATGGAAAGAGCCAGATGCAGGTGAAGATTATCAGCGATCATTATGAAGAGATCAATACAGCGATTCAGCAAAAGCTTGACCGTGGCTCTACATTCCTCAAAACAGAATCCGGATATTTGCGGAAAGAATCTATGGCACTATTGACGGTAGTGTCCAACCGTGAGATGCCAAAACTCAATCAACTTGTGTTGGAAATTGACCCGAAAGCCTTCATGATCATCAATCAGGTAAATGAAGTGATGGGCAGGGGATTTACACTTCATAAACATAATATTTAAAAATTGAAAAAATTTGAAAAAAGTGTTGACTTTTTAGCTGACCTTTGATAATATATCACTTGTGTTAAGGAACAGCTAAAAAGGATACAGAAGCCCAGATAGCTCAGTCGGTAGAGCAGAGGACTGAAAATCCTCGTGTCGCTGGTTCGATTCCGGCTCTGGGCATACTTTTAAAAGTTGCTTAAGCTTAATAATATAATACGTAACATGCGGGTGTAGTTCAATGGTAGAACACTAGCCTTCCAAGCTAGATACGTGGGTTCGATTCCCATCACCCGCTTTTTTGCTATCCATTTATATGGAAAATGAGACGAATTGCAGTGAGTTTTGTGAAGTCAAAGGAACTCGAAGGAGTGCATATGAAAATTTTTTTGCCTGAGAAAGTAAATTTTATTATCAACAAATTGAAGGAGAACGGCTACGAGGCGTATGCGGTTGGTGGCTGCGTGAGAGATTCTGTTTTGGGACGAGTGCCTGATGACTGGGATATTACGACGTCGGCGACTCCGAATGAGACAAAAGCACTGTTTAGGAGAACATTTGATACAGGGATTGAGCACGGGACAATTACGGTGCTGGTCGACAAAGAGGCGTTCGAGGTGACAACATACCGTGTGGATGGGGAATATGAGGACAGCAGACATCCGAGGGAGGTTGTGTTTACACGAAGTCTGAAAGAAGACCTTTTAAGAAGAGACTTTACGATCAATGCGATGGCATATAATGAAGAAGAAGGTCTGGTGGATATTTTCGGCGGAATCGAAGATCTGCAGCGAAAGATGATCCGTTGTGTGGGCAATGCGAGGGAGCGTTTTGGGGAAGATGCGCTTCGGATTTTGCGCGCAGTGCGATTTGCGGCACAGCTTGGATTTCGGATTGAAGACGAGACGATGGAAGGGATTCGAAAGCTTGCGCCGACACTTGCAAATATCAGTGCAGAGCGGATTCAGGTGGAACTGGTCAAGATGCTCGTATCGCCGAATCCGGGTTTGCTGGCGCTTTCATATGAACTTGGAATTACAAAGTGGTTCTTCCGGAATTTGATGAGATGATGCGGACAGGTCAGGAGACGCCGCATCATATGTATTCAGTAGGAATGCACACGTTGAAGGCGGTCGAACAGGTCAGAGCTGATAAGGTCTTGAGACTTACGATGCTGCTCCATGATGTTGCAAAACCTCAGATGAAGACGGTGGATGCAGACGGTGTTGCACATTTTAAGATGCATGATGTAAAAGGAGCGGAAGTTGCAAAAAGAATTTTTGAAGAGACTGAAGTTTGATAATGATACACTTGGAAAAGTGACAAAACTTGTGCAGTATCATGATTATCGCATGCCAGCACAGCCGAAGAACGTCAGAAGAGCCATGAATAAGATCGGTGAAGAATTGTTTCCGTATTATTTGGAGATCAGAAAAGCGGATACAATGGCGCAGAGTGAATATATGCGGGAGGAGAAGCTTTCAAATATTGCCGGAATCGAGCGGTGCTACAAAGAGATTCTGAGAAAAAAGAGTGTGTTTCTCTGAAGATGTTAGCAGTTTCGGGGAGCGATCTGATCGCGGACGGTATGCAGCCTGGAAAACAGATTGGCGCCGTCTTGCAGGCGTTGTTGGAGCTTGTGATTGAGCAGCCGGAATACAATACAAAGGAGATTTTATTGGAGCAAAAGCAGGGAAACTGCGCAAGGGTAAAACTCTTTTGTAGAAATACACATACTTACAAGATGTCCGTCATACATTTAGAGAGAATAGGAAATAATGAATGTAGGGGGCAGCGATGAAAGAGAACGAAGTAAGTGTGTTGGATCAATATGATATAGATATAAAAAGCACCCGCAGAATCAGGGGTGCTATTTTATGTGCTACAAATCAGGGGCTCTTTGTACTCAGGGAGCTTATGATTTCAGAAAAGAGAATTCCAATGCTGCACAAATTATATGTGCACATGATGGAAAATGGATGTGACAGGGTAGATGCGGTCATAGAAAATAAAGAGCATGAATTATTCAGCACATCAGAAGATGGGATTAAGTATGTGGTCAAACGTTGGTATGACGGAAAAGAATGCGATATCCGAAAAGAACAGGAAATTGTGGGGGCGACAAAAAATCTTGCAAAACTGCATAAAGTCTTGCGAGGACCCATTGATTTTGGAGAGGAATCAGAGACCTTTGTTATGGAAGGCGAGGATTTGCGAAAGGAGTACTGCCGGCATAACCGTGAGATGAAAAAGGTACGGGCGTTTATCCGCGGGAAAGTAGGAAAAGGTGAGTTTGAGCTGATGTTTTTGAAATATTTTGATGCGATGTATGACTGGGCGCAGAGTGCGAGCGCCCGATTGGAACAATCGGAATATGAGTTGTTGATGCAGCAAAGCAGAGAGAAAACAACGATTACGCATGGTGAATACAATTATCACAATGTTCTGATGATGCAGGATGGAATTGCAACAACAAATTTCGAGCATTTTCACCAAGATGTTCAGTTGGCGGATCTGTACTATTTCCTTAGGAAGACGATGGAAAAGAATCATTGGAATGTGATGCTTGGTGACAAGATGCTTGAGGCTTACAGTGAAATTTTGCCGCTTGGGGAGCGGGAGATGGAATATCTTGCAATCAGCCTGTCTTATCCAGAAAAGTTTTGGAAGGCGGCAAACTCTTATTATCGGTCCAGCAAAGCGTGGATTCCGATGAAGAGTGTTGAGAAATTGGAGGTTGCAATTCATCAGACGGAAGAAAAGAAACATTTTTTAGAGGCGATATTTTCTTTTCATTTGTAAAATGCTGGTGTATAATAGTAGGGAAAATGCAAAGGAGGAACAAATGGTATGAATTATCAGGAACAGTATCAAGAATGGCTCACAAATCCATATTTTGATGAAGAGACAAAACAGGAATTAAAAGCAATTGCAGATAATGAAAATGAGATAAAAGAAAGATTTTATAAAGACTTAGAATTTGGAACAGCGGGGCTGCGCGGTGTGATCGGTGCAGGAACAAACCGTTTGAATATCTATACAGTGAGAAAAGCAACACAGGGACTTGCGAATTATATTTTGCAAAAAGGACTTCAGGAAAAAGGTGTGACAATCGCATATGACTCAAGAAGGATGTCGCCGGAGTTTGCGGATGAGGCGGCTTTGTGTCTGAATGCAAATGGAATCAAAGCGTATGTATTTGAATCACTCCGTCCTACACCGGAACTTTCCTATGCCGTAAGAAAGTTGAATTGTGTTGCGGGAATCAATATCACGGCAAGTCACAACCCGCCGGAATATAACGGATATAAAGTGTATTGGGAAGACGGAGCTCAGATCACTCCTCCTCATGATAAAGGAATCATGGATGAAGTGAAAAAAGTGACTGATTTCAATACCGTGAAGACGATGACGCTGGAGGCGGCTAAGGCGGCAGGACTTTATGTGGTGATCGGCAGTGAGATTGACGATGCTTATATGGAAGAATTGAAAAAGCAGGTAATCCATTGGGATGCGATCAAAGAGATGGGGAAAGAATTAAAGATTGTTTACAGTCCTCTTCATGGAACAGAATATTCCGGCAAGACGTATTTTGAAAGAGCTTGGATTTGAAAATGTATATGTTGTAAAAGAGCAGGAATTACCGGATGGAGAATTTCCGACAGTCTCTTACCCGAACCCGGAGGCTGAGGAAGCATTTGAGCTGGGATTAAAACTGGCAAAAGAAGTAGATGCGGATCTTGTTCTGGCGACAGACCCGGATGCAGACCGTCTCGGTGTATATGTGAAAGACAGTAAATCCGGAGAATATAAAGTGCTGACAGGGAATATGTCAGGATGTCTGCTTGCAGACTATGAGATTGGACAAAGAAAAGCGACCGTAGGATTGCCGGAAGACGGTTATCTGATCAAGACAATCGTGACATCAAATATGGCAGATGCGATTGCAAAAGGTTATGGTACAGGATTGATCGAAGTTCTGACAGGATTTAAGTTTATCGGACAGCAGATTCTCGGTTTTGAGCAGAGTAAAAAAGGCACATATTTATTCGGATTTGAGGAGAGTTATGGTTGTCTGATCGGAACTCATGCAAGAGATAAAGATGCAATTGTTGCGACGATGGCACTGTGTGAGGCGGCCGCATACTATAAGACAAAAGGTATGACACTTTGGGATGCCATGGTTGATATGTATGAGAGATTTGGATATTATAAGGATGATATTCAGGCGATTACATTAAAAGGAATTGAAGGGTTGGCAAAGATTCAGGAAATCCTTGAGACGCTGCGCAAAGAGCCGCCGGTAAAAATCGGTGCTTACGAAGTGCTGAAAGCAAGAGATTATCAGGCTGATACAATCAAGGATCTCGCTACAGGCGAGGTGACAGGAACGGGACTTCCGAACTCTAATGTCTTATATTACGACCTGACAGATGACGCATGGCTGTGTGTACGTCCATCCGGAACAGAGCCGAAAGTAAAATTCTATTATGGTGTAAAAGGTACTTCTTTAGAGGATGCGGATGCCAAATCAGAAGCGCTGGGAAAAGAAGTTCTTGCGATGATTGATAAAATGCTGTAAAAGGGTGTCAAAAGTGCCCAAAAACCCCGAAAAAACAAGGAAAAGTGGGCAAATACACTTGACAAAAGACGGGTGAAACGGTATAACAGTATTTAAAGGCATATTCATACAGAAAAAGCGTGTGAGACATGCGAAAAAACCGATAGAATTTATTGATGAATACATTCTATGTTTGAAATAAGAGGAGGAACATAATCCATGAACAAAACAGAATTTATCTCAGCAATCGCTGAGAAAGCAGAGTTATCAAAGAAAGATGCAGAAAAAGCTTTAAAAGCTTTCACAGACGTAGTGGAAGAAGAACTGAAGAAAGGTGAAAAGATCCAGTTAGTTGGATTTGGAACATTCGAAGTAAGTGAAAGAGCAGCAAGAGAAGGAAGAAATCCTCAGACTGGTGAGACAATGAAGATTGAAGCTTGCAAAGCTCCAAAATTCAAAGCTGGAAAAGCATTAAAAGACGCTGTAAATGCATAATAAATGT
>ENA-OQAB01000994-OQAB01000994.1-human-gut-metagenome-genome-assembly--contig:-NODE-994-length-14082-cov-2.701111_pt1 | contig 14082 bp, 11 predicted proteins | sample MGYA00242490_ERZ504517 | MGnify/ENA primary metagenome ERZ504517 (study PRJEB26092, sample SAMD00036298) | human gut metagenome | host: Homo sapiens | study: EMG produced TPA metagenomics assembly of...
CGCCATGTTTCCGCTGGTCAGTTTCACATTATCGGCCAGTCCGTTGAAAATATCCTGTCCGTCCTTGTCGCTGACCTGCACGCGATATATACCTTTAGTCAGAGAGAATTGCGCCACTCCGTTCTTGTCGGTTTTAGCCTTGTAAGAATTTCCACGGTCGACGTCTTCAATCTTTACGGTCACTCCTTCCCGGAGATATTCCGAGTATCCATCCGGGTATACGGCAGTCACTTGCAGGCTGTGCAACTGATCGTCGTACGGATTCTCTTTATCAAGATCCGTGCATCCTGCAAGGAGGCCGGTCACTGTTAGTAATAATATGTAGATAGACTGCTTCATATCTTTAAAAAGTTTAATACGGCAAGTAAGTCCATAATAGAAATCCGGGGTAAAGAGCACGCTCACACCGGTTGCATGAGATTTTACATACGGCCGTGAATTGGTGAAATTGATAGCGTTGAGAGAAAGAGACACATGGTCGCCAATCTCTTTGGTTATGTTGATATTGGCGGAGAAATAAGGATCATATCCATCCGCTGCAAATGTGTAGGCATTGCCCGATTTGCGTATCAGATAAGAGAATTCCGGATTCTCGGCTTCGGCTGACGTGAAAGGATGCATCTCATTGTTCAGGTCGAGATATGCCACCGGCCAGATAGCCGTATAAGAGTCACCGTTATAAATGCTTCCACCCGTTTGGGCATTGCTGCTTTCACTTACGTTGAACGCGTATTCTTTTCCCTTATATTCGGAGATATTCTGCGAACGCTTCACAAGCGAAGCCTCCAGTCTGCATGAAATAATCAGCCTGGCTTTCGGAATACGGGTGATGGCTGTGATATTGGCATCCAATGAGTGGGTACGTTTACCGTTGGCAGTCGTCGATAAGTTGTCGCCATTGGCATAGATACCTACATATTGGTAGGAGCGGTTGGCAAGACTGGTGTGCGACCATCCGTTCTGATAATAATAAGACAAAGAATTGTCGATATATTTAGTATAAGCATAGGAGGCATCTAACCGGAATTGCGTACGGATAGGAGTTATTTCCGGAAAATCAACAATCATTTCCGCTCCGCGGCGAATGACGTCCATTCCATTATCGGGAGAGGTTGACTTGACAAAAGTCTGGTCGGTCACCTTTACGTCCATAGGAGTCCAGTAGCTCGATGCATTGTCACGTATGTACACCATTCCCGTCTGATTATCCACATTGATTTGCGGATTGGCCGGCATAGTGAATCCCTCCGGCAATTGGAGAACATCGTAAGAGAACGGGTTATAGGAACTCGTGTATTTATACGGTAACTTGGTGCGGTTGAAATAACCGACTAGCGAAATCCTGGTCCGGGCTATATGGACGTCAATGCCCAATTCCGAATTCTGATTCCGTTGCCAGCGTAGATTCTCATTGTGCAGTAATGTGTAGGGCTGGCTGTAATAGATATAAGATGATTCATTGTTATTATAGGAAAAACCGAATGTCTGTATGTCCCGGTATTCCTGTTTGGGGTACAAGGTATAGAAAGAGGGAAGCTTTTCAGTGATTCCCCAACCGCCACGGATAGCGATATGTTCGTTCAACTGCCATCTGGCATTGAAACGTGGTGAAAGAGTATTCAGGTTTTTATAGTTCGTTCCCTTGATAAACAAATGTTCCCAACGCACTCCCGCCATCAGTCTAAGCATCGTGTTTCCCACTGGTAACGACAGACTTTCTTCTGCATAAAGCGAAACGTTATGCATATATGGATAAGCGGTGTAAGGGCGGGGGCGATAACCGTTCGGAGCCAGTGAAGGGTCTTTGTAATATTCTCCTTCACCCACATTCCCTGTTGCTTTCCACTGAACACCCGCTTTCAGGTTGCTGTTTACAGTCTTGAACCGTCTGTTCCATTCATATTTTAACGATGCGGCATAATCCAGTTCTTTGGAGTCGATGATCTGATCTGCGAAGTAGGTATATGGCAGTTTGTTTGCCATAAAATATCCTTCTTGCGTGGCATGAACAGCCGGCTGTTCCGATGCATACGAATAGAAAGTATGTGCATGGGAGTTATTGTCATTGTAATATACCGATGCGTCGAACTTGAGGTTGGTGATCCACGATTTATTGAGCAGCCAGGCCAGTGAAGTGTTTGCCCGGAATACGTTATCCCTCACTTTGTTGTATTCTCCCGAATAGGCATCCGGGTCATCTTTGGTATTCATTCCTCCGATATTACCTGTCACACCGATATCGAATCTGAACACTTTGCTGAAAGTGTTGCTATATCCGGCAGAGAATCCCCTTCTCGTATAAGACGAATAGGGAGATACCAACTTTTGGGTAGCCTTTGTCCATTCTCCGTTTATATTGATAACGCCTTTGTCGTTTCCTAAATCCAATCCTTTGGAGAAGGAAACCTGTTCGGTGCGGGGATTGATGGACAATAATATGTTCCAGGGTGTTTTCCCTTTCCGGGTGTGAATCTTGACCATTCCGCTATTCAAGTCTCCATATTCAGCCGAAGGTACTCCGGTGATGACTTCAACCGATTCAATATCCGCCACGGTGATATTACGGGTATCTGCTCCGTTCATATTTCCAAATGAGCCATTATTGCCGATACGTACCCCATCCACTTCAACGGCTGTCCCAAAGGCTGCATTACCGGCTGTCGACCCTCCGTCGCGCAATGAGAAGATATTATTAGTGGTAAGATCTGGCACTTTTGTTTTTCCTCCCGGAAGAAGAGCGGAGATATCGCTCACGTTGGATACCTGCAAATGTTCCAGCGCATTATTACCGATAGTGAGCGTAGTGTTTAACTCATTCTTGGGTGCTTGTGCAGTAACGACTACATCATCCAGTGCAAGCGTGTTTTCTTTGAGTTCTATATGTAGGTTTTTGATATTACTGTGCACATTTACCGGAATTGTTGCCGGTACATAACCCAGAAAAGAAACTTCCAGATTATATTTTCCCTCCTGTACTCCTTGTATCGTGAATTCGCCTTTCTGATTGGATACAGCCCATAAATAGGTGCCTTTAATGAGAATGGAAGCACCGGGCAAGGGGGAATTCGTTTTGGGCTCGGTCACATGTCCCGAGATTGTATAGATGTTTGAATTAGCTGCGGCCTCAAATAAATTGAAAAATAGCAGCCCCCAGAATGCTATGTTAAAAAGACAATATTTCATAGATAAGTTTTGTGCAAAATTCGATAAAAACCAAGTTTATATCAATCACTATAAATAGTTATTTTCACAAATCTTAATACCTGCAACTGGGGATATTTTACCTAATAATAGGTACCTTTTCTTTAATAGGTAATTTAGAAAATAAAAAACCGGCTTGCAATGTGATAGTGATCGCATTGCAAGCCGGTTGATTTATTTGGCTTATCTGTCATTGACCGGATATTATATCCAGTCTATTGTATTAGATATTTTTTACTTTAATCAGATATTCGGCAATCTGAACAGCATTCAAGGCAGCGCCTTTCTTGATCTGGTCACCTACAATCCAGAAAGTCAATCCGTTTTCGTTTGTCAGGTCTTTGCGGATACGACCTACGTATACCGGATCTTTACCTGCCAGGAACAGCGGCATCGGGTATTCTTTTTCTGCCGGATTGTCCTGAAGAACCAGCCCTTCACCGTTAGCAAATGCTTCACGAGCTTCTTCTACGGAAATCGGACGTTCTGTTTCTACCCAGATACTTTCAGAGTGAGCGCGTAATGCAGGAACACGTACACAAGTTGCACTAACCTTTACGTCAGAATGCATGATCTTACGTGTTTCATTGTACATTTTCATTTCCTCTTTCGTATAACCGTTTTCTGTAAATACGTCAATCTGCGGAATCAGGTTGAAAGCCAACTGATAGGCAAACTTCTCTACAGTCACAGGCTCGTTTGCCAATACTTGACGATATTGTTCGTACAATTCGTCCATAGCGGCGGCACCTGCACCGCTTGCTGCCTGATAGGTAGACACGTGCACGGTTTTTATATGAGAAAGCTTTTCGATGGCTTTCAGTGCAACTACCATCTGGATAGTCGTACAATTCGGGTTGGCAATAACGCCACGCGGACGTTCCAATGCATCTTCGGCATTTACTTCAGGCACAACCAAAGGTACATCGGCATCCATACGGAATGCGCTGGAGTTGTCGATCATCACAGCACCATACTTGGTGATTGTTTTTTCGAACTCCTTAGATGTTCCTGCACCGGCAGAAGTGAAAGCAATGTCTACCCCTTTAAAGTCATCGTTGTGTTGTAAGAGTTTCACCTCGATCTGTTTACCGCGGAAAGTATAAGTTGTTCCGGCACTACGTTTAGAACCGAACAAAACTAACTCGTCCATCGGGAAGTTTCTCTCATCGAGCACGCGCAGGAATTCTTGTCCTACGGCTCCGCTTACGCCAACAATAGCTACTTTCATCTTTTTCTTTTGTTAAATTGTGAATATTGAATTTCTCTCCTTATCCTGTCGAATAGAAAAGATTTGGCTGCAAAATTATAACAATTTAGCATATAAACATCGCTTTTGAGAGAAATATTTCAGTCTTTCGGTGGATTTCTTTAACCTTACGTATAATCAGTGTAGTTGTTGGACGGGATAAATGCACCAAAAGGAATGCGTTCTCCGTCGCGATGCGAATCGGATTGGTTTCGTAGCCTGATAAGATTATCTTTATTGCCTAATATTACTTCGTTCCACTATAGTGTAACGCAAAGATAACTATAGTCTCCCTTGCGTTCCACTATAGTTATCCGCAAGAGACACTATAGTGGAACGAAATAAAAGTGCCTAATGAAATAGATCTTGATAGGTAAGCGGGGAAAAGAAGTAGTAAGGTGAGTAATTGACTACTGAATAATACGTCTGGACATTCATTGTGATTCTGCAAACTTTTTTGTTCCTTTGCATTGATTCCTAAAGCCACAGCCTATGAACCTGTTTGATTTTAATTTACCTTACCGATTACCGACCCGACCTGGGTGTTCTTTTTGGGTACTAATTATCATTCTCTTTGCTCCGATGATCCTCGGACGTCTTCATATACCTCATATTATAGGCATGATTCTGGCGGGTGTATTGATTGGCGAACACGGCTTTCATGTGCTCGACCGTGACAGCAGTTTCGAACTCTTCGGCAAAGTGGGATTATATTATATCATGTTTCTTGCCGGACTCGAAATGGATATGGAGGACTTTAAGAAAAACCGGACGAAAAGTGTTGTGTTCGGCTGGCTCACCTTTCTGATTCCGATGGCGTTGGGAATATGGAGTAGTATGAGTATGCTGGGTTATGGCTTTCTCACGGCGGTGTTATTGGCAAGTATGTACGCTTCCCATACTTTAATAGCCTATCCTATTATTAGCCGTTATGGATTGTCGCGTTTGCGCAGCGTCAATATAACCATTGGGGGGACGGCTGTCACCGTCACCCTTGCTTTGATTATTCTTGCCGTCATAGGTGGTATGTTTAAAGGCACTGTTGATGGTTGGTTCTGGGTATTTCTTGTGGCAAAAGTGGCTTTTCTCGGATTCCTGATTGTTTTCTTCTTTCCCCGCATCGGACGTTGGTTCTTCCGGAAGTATGATGACAGCGTGATGCAATTTGTGTTTGTGCTGGCAATGGTTTTCCTTGGAGGAGGGTTGATGGAATTCGTGGGAATGGAAGGAATTTTAGGCGCTTTCCTGGCAGGCTTGGTGTTGAATCGTTTGATTCCTCATGTATCTCCTTTGATGAACCGCCTGGAGTTTGTGGGAAATGCCTTGTTTATTCCTTATTTCCTGATTGGTGTCGGGATGATTATTGATGTAAGGAGCCTGTTTACCGGAGGTGAAGCATTGAAGGTGGCTATTGTAATGACGGTGGTGGCGACTTTTAGTAAATGGTTGGCTGCCTGGATCACGCAGAAGATATACCGGATGCAGTCGAATGAACGGAGCATGATATTCGGCTTGAGTAATGCGCAGGCTGCGGCTACACTGGCAGCAGTACTGATCGGCCACGAAATTATTATGGAGAATGGAGAACGCTTGTTGAATGATGATGTATTGAACGGTACGGTAGTGATGATACTTTTCACTTGCGTCATCAGTTCTTTGGTGACCGAACGTTCGGCCCGCCGTTTCGCTCTGGATGAAAATGTGCAAGCGGAAGAAGAAGCTAAACAGATAAATAAGGAGCAGATCCTGATTCCGGTCGCTAATCCGGAGACGATTGAAGATTTGGTTAATCTGGCTTTGGTGATAAAGGATGCCAAGCAGAAGAATGCATTGGTTGCATTGAATGTGATTAATGATAATAACAGTTCGGAGAAGAAAGAGCAGCAGGGTAAACGGAATTTGGAGAAGGCTGCCATGATTGCTGCTGCCGCCGATGTGCCTGTTACGATGGTGAGCCGTTATGATTTGAATATTGCTTCGGGGATTATCCATACGATCAAAGAATATGAAGCTACAGATGTTGTGATCGGTCTGCACCGGAAGGCCAATATTGTCGACTCTTTCTTCGGACATCTGGCTGAAAGCCTATTGAAAGGTACGCATCGTGAAGTGATGATTGCCAAATTCCTGATGCCGGTTAACACCCTGCGCCGAATTAATATTGCCGTTCCGCCAAAGGCTGAATATGAATCGGGTTTCTCAAAGTGGGTGGAACATTTCTGCCGTATGGGAAGCATCCTCGGCTGTCGGGTGCATTTCTTTGCCAATGAGCGTACATTGATGCGCCTTCAGCAACTGGTGAAGAAAAGACATGCAGGTACCCCGACAGAATTTTTCCATCCTGGAAGAATGGGAAGATCTCCTGTTATTGACAGGACAGGTGAATTATGACCACTTGCTGGTGGTTGTTTCTGCCCGTCGCGGGTCTATCTCTTACGATACCTCTTTTGAACGTCTGCCGGCGCAACTGGGAAAATATTTCTCTAATAATAGTTTGATTATCATCTATCCCGATCAGTTTGGAGAACCGCAGGAAATTGTGTCATTCTCTGATCCTCGCGGGCATAATGAGTCTCAACATTATGAGAAAGTGGGTAAATGGTTCTATAAATGGTTAAAGAAAAACTGATGGAAAAATACGACTGGCAACAGAGAACAGCACTCCTGTTAGGAGAGGAAAAGATGGAACGCATCCGCAACGCGCACGTATTGGTCGTGGGATTGGGTGGAGTGGGGGCTTACGCCGCCGAGATGATCTGCCGCGCAGGAGTCGGACGGATGACGATTGTAGATGCCGATACAGTGCAGCCTACCAATATGAATCGTCAGTTGCCGGCCATGCATTCCACACTGGGAATGTCGAAAGCGGAAGTATTGGCTGCCCGTTATAAAGATATAAATCCGGATATCGAATTGACCGTTCTGCCCGTCTACCTGAAAGATGAGAATATACCGGAACTGTTGGATGCCAATCGATATGATTTTATAGTAGATGCTATTGATACGATCAGTCCGAAATGCTTTCTGATTTATGAGGCGATGAAACGTCGTATAAAGATTGTTTCCAGTATGGGGGCAGGAGCGAAGAGTGACATCACCCAAGTTCGTTTTGCTGATCTTTGGGAGACGTATCATTGCGGTTTGAGCAAGGCGGTACGGAAACGCTTGCAGAAGATGGGAATGAAACGGAAACTTCCGGTAGTGTTCAGTACGGAACAAGCCGATCCGAAAGCCGTATTGCTGACGGATGATGAACAGAATAAGAAATCGACGTGTGGAACAGTCAGTTATATGCCGGCCGTGTTTGGGTGCTATCTGGCTGAATATGTCATTAAACGATTATAAAGGCTATTATGATAAAACTAGAAGGTATAACGAAGAGTTTCGGCTCATTACAGGTGTTGAAAGGCATTGATCTGGAAATCAATAAAGGAGAAATTGTCAGTATCGTAGGTCCGAGCGGTGCCGGTAAAACGACTTTGTTGCAAATCATGGGCACTCTCGATGAACCGGACGCAGGTACGGTGCAGATTGACGGAACAGTAGTAAGCCGGATGAAAGAGAAAGAACTATCTGCGTTCCGTAATAAGAATATCGGTTTTGTTTTCCAGTTTCATCAACTGTTGCCGGAGTTTACGGCATTGGAAAATGTGATGATTCCCGCCCTTATTGCAGGCGTTTCTTCCAAAGAGGCAAATGACCGTGCCACGAAGATTCTGGATTTCATGGGGCTGGTTGACCGGGCTTCTCATAAACCGAATGAACTGTCGGGAGGTGAGAAACAACGGGTAGCGGTAGCGCGGGCTTTGATTAATGACCCGGCAGTTATTCTGGCAGACGAACCGTCCGGTAGTCTGGATACACATAATAAAGAAGATTTACATCAACTGTTCTTCGATTTGAGGGACCGTCTGGGGCAGACTTTTGTCATAGTGACGCATGACGAGGGACTTGCCAAAATCACGGACCGGACAGTCCATATGGTGGATGGTATGATTAAAAAATATTAATTAGAGAACCTAACTTCTAAAAATGTATACCAAAAAGGTAGAGCCTTGCAAGTGTTCTATCTTTTAGCTATATATTTATAGTCGCTTCTCTACGGAAGTCTGTGAAGATGATAGTAGAGTGTTTGTTTTGTTTGTGTGTGATGCATTCTTGTCTGGTGTGATAGGAATGCATCTTTTTTTATTTATTATAACAAATGTAGGGCTCGATCCGTTCAAGATCAATAGGAGTGAACTCCTCATAAAGGGATAGTTGCTTCAGACTTTTTAAGATTCCTTTCTTTTTCCGATATTCTATGATGACCTTCGCTTGATAGTAGTTTATGTATGGATGACGCATCATTCGTTCCATACCGGCTTTGTTTAAATTGATACGGTGTATCTGATGGGTGTCAATAGAAAACCACGGGCGGAGCCTTTCTGCTTTTAGATGAATCTCCTGTAACTGCTCTATCCGGCAAAAGCCCCCCAGTCGTTCGCGGTAATTCACGATCATCCGGGCAATGCTGCTCCCGACTCCCGGAATCTTTTTAAGTTCGGTGGTATCAGCAGAGTTGAGGCTGACGACAGTTCCCGGTTGGTATTTCACAAGAGTGTCCCGTTGTATGCTTTGTACGGTTAATAATCGTATTGTATCTTTATCTTTCGAACTGAAATCTTCTGTAATTTGGATATAAGGATGAAGAGTCTGGTATTGTTCTTCTGTGAGTCCGTATATCTTTCGAAAATCCTCCGGATGGCGGAATTTACCTTGTTTATGGCGATAGTGCAGGATATTCTTTATCATCCAGGATGGTAATCCGAGCGAGAGGAAAGTAGTGGAGTCCGCGGTGTTCGGATCAAACATCGTAAGCTTGATTTCCCTTTGAGGGGTTGATGGAAAAGAATGACCGAACCTGTTGTGAGGTTTTGTTTCCCGGAGAGAGGCAACAAAGTCATTATATTCTTGATCGGATTTCTCATTCTCTGTGCAGTCGGTATCTTCGGTACGAGTGAAAAAGGCAAAGAGTTCAGGAGCTGCATATACTCCTAAAATAAGAACGACAAGGACGATAATGCCTTGTCGTTCGGTTTTAGTATAATAAAGGAAGTCTTTCCACATTATAGCTTGATTAGCCCCAGTTCATTGATAAATATCAGTGAGATGGCGATTGGTGCGATATATTTTAATATAAAGATGATAAGCTTGTATACCGGTATCTTTAACGAGCCGTCATTGGTAATTTCTGACCATACAATCTTTTTATCCAGATACCATCCGGTAAAGAGGGAGATACACAGTCCGCCAAGTGGTAACATGATTTTAGCTGTTACGAAGTCGAAGAGATCGAACATTCCCAGTCCGAAAACGGTGAATCCTTTCATGACTCCCAATGATAATGAACAGAATATTCCGAGAAAGACACAACCCGGTGAACTAACCTTGCTTGCCTTTTCCACGGGAAAGATTAAACTCCTCGTGAAGATAAGCGGTTACTACTTCGTGCAAAGAAATGGTAGAAGTTAAAGCAGCCATCGCCAACAATGCGTAAAACATTACAGAGAATATGTATGCTAGTACGGGAACTCCGCCAAATGCCTGTTGGAATACATTAGGCAGCGTGATAAAGATGAGACTGGGACCTGAATCCGGTTGTATGCCAACCGAAAAGGCTGCCGGGAAGATGATAAATCCGGCTAGTATTGCTACAAAAGTATCAATGATTCCTACGCTGAAAGCTGTTTTAGTCAGGTTGGTTTCTTTACTGAAATAAGAGGCGTAGGTGCAAAGGCATCCCATACCCAGACTCAAAGAGAAGAAAGCCTGTCCCATGGCACTCAAAAACACATTTCCGTCCACTTTGCTAAAATCGGGTTTGAGCAGGAATTCAATACCCGCACCAGCTCCCGGCAGAGTGACCGAACAAACTACCAGTATGAGGATAATGATAAACAAGGTAGGCATCATGATCTTCGAAGACTTTTCAATCCCCTTTTCTACTCCTTTCACGATGATGAAATGAGTAATCAATAAAAATGCTACTAACCATACGACCGGTCGCCACGGGCTACTGGAAAATTGTTGGAAAGAAGAGATGAACTCTCCGGAGTTTTTTCCGGCAAAGCCATTGGTGGCAGCCTCAAAAATATATTCAAGTGTCCATCCTGCTACTACTGCATAATAACTAAGTATAAGAAAACCTGCTAATACTCCCATGCGTCCTACCCAACGCCAATGCGTTCCCGGAGCTAGTGTTTGATACGCTCTTGCAGTGTTGGCTCTTGATCGGCGTCCTATCAGGAACTCGGCAATCATAATAGGCAATCCCAAGAGAAAGATGCAACCTAAATAGATCAGTATAAAAGCGGCACCTCCATGATTTCCTGTTTCGTATGGAAACCTCCATATATTACCCAACCCGACTGCAGAACCGGCAGAAGCGAGTATAACCCCTAATTTGCTGCCGAAGTTCGCTCTATCAATTTTCGTCATAAATCTTGTTTTGTCTTACAAATCGTTATAAAATGTACGTATTAAAATGCAAATATAGAAAATGATACTTATATTTGCACGAAAATTGTAATATTATTTAGATATGCTATCTTATATTAAGAAATATCCTATCTCGCTTTTTATCATTTTGACAGTGATTTATCTGTCGTTCTTTAAACCGCCTAAGACGGATTTGAATGAAATTCCCAATTTAGACAAACTGGTTCATGTTTGTATGTATTTCGGTATGTCGGGGATGTTGTGGCTGGAGTTTTTGCGTGCACATCGCAGGGATCATGCTCCCATGTGGCATGCGTGGGTAGGGGCGTTTCCTTTTGTCCGGTGCTTTTTCAGCGGTTTGGTGTGGAGTTGCTGCAGGAATACTGTACTACTTCCGGGGGTGTGACTGGTTGGATTTTGCGGCCAATACAACAGGGGCGATTCTGGCTAGTTTAGTGGTCTATTATGTCGTACGGCCGAGGATGAAAATAAATAAATAGTAAAAGGCAACCTATGAACAACAAAGGTGAACGATAAGCCGTGAACGATGGCAAATAATAAACGGTGAATAATGGATATGATATAGTCAACCATTATTCACCGTTTATCATTTATCATTTATCATTTGAAGTTTATCATTCCGGCTTTATAGAAATTCTACCGTTGAACTAAGCTTGATCCCATTGGAACCTTTAATAAGAATGGTATATCCTTGGGTTATCTTCTTGCAAATCCTTTATAACTTCCTGCGCATTTGCATAAGTTTTAAAAGAATGTTCACTTGCGGCAAACTGTTCTCCCACGAGCCATACTTTCTCAAAATCACTTTCTTTGATGTAGTCAACGATTTTCTGATGCTCGGCCGGGCTATCAGCACCCAGTTCGCGCATATCTCCTAATATGAGCATCTTGTGGGGAACTGTCATATTCCGGAAGTTTTGCAAGGCAGCCATCATGCTGGTTGGGTTTGCGTTGTATGCGTCGATGATAAGCCGTGTTATCTTCCGTCTTTTTAAGTTGGGAACGGTTATTCTGTGGCGTATACTCTGCCAGAGCTTTATCGATCTTCTTTGCTTCCACTCCGAAGAAACGTCCGATAGTGATTGCAGCCAGGGCATTGGGGAAATTATATTCTCCGATCAACTGTGTACAGACTTGATGAGCTTCACTGTCTTTACCGGCTTTCCATTCGAAAGCAAGATAAGGCGAATTGCCGGTAATCCGGCCGTTGACATAGAGATCATCTTCTGTTCCATAAGAAATCAGGTTCAATCCCTGTGAGATATTCATCAAATAGGGGTTATCGTGATGGATAAAGGTGATGGCATCTTTCTTGCGGAGGAAATCATAAAGCTCTCCTTTGGTCTTGATAACTCCTTCGAAAGAACCGAATCCCTCCAGATGAGCTTTGCCTACGTTAGTGATAATACCATAATCCGGTTCGGCTATTTCGCAAAGAAACTTGATTTCCCCCGGATGGTTGGCGCCCATCTCAATGACGGCAAGGTCATGCTCCGGTTTTAACCGTAGCAGGGTAGTCGGTACACCGATGTGGTTGTTGAGATTACCTAAAGTATAAAGTACATTGTGGGCTTGGCAGAGAACGCTGGAAATTAACTCTTTGGTGGTTGTCTTTCCATTAGTGCCCGTAATGCCGATCACTCGCGTTCCGAGTTGGCGGCGATGATAGTTGGCAAGCTGCTGCATGGTTTGCAGGCAGTCGTCTACAAGTATATATCGTTGATCGCCTTCAATCGCGTATTCGGATTCGTCGATGACAGCATAGGCGCAACCGGTTTCCAATGCTTTTCCGGCAAAAGCGTTTCCATTGAATGACTCGCCTTTCAGAGCGATAAACAGTGATCCTTCAGGACAGTTCCGACTATCGGTCGTCACTAATTGGCAATCCAGAAATATCTGGTAAAGAGCAGAAAGTTTCATAGCCTGAGCTTTTATTTTAAATGTTGCAAAGATAGGCTATTCTTTCGGATTTGGTATCGGTCAGAAGCGTTTTTTACTCAGCATATACCAAAGGAAGAGTCAGCACCATCCGGCACCCGTCCGTATAGGATGAATCGATGTGGAGGCTACCTCCTAACTTTTCGGCAATCGTCCGGCTGATCGACAGTCCGAGGCCCGTGCCCTGTGAGAAGGAATTCATTTTGTAGAAGCGTTCGAATACTTTTTCCTGTTTCTCCTTAGGGATTCCTATACCGGTGTCGGTAACGCTGATCTCGAGTTTCTTTTCTGCTTCCAATACCGAATAAGTCAGTTCGATGCTGCCATGAGTCGTGAATTTGATCGCATTGTGTGCCAGATTGGCAAGTAACTGCGAAATGCGTTCCGGATTGCTGAGTATGATTAGTTTTTCCCTTTCCGGTTTGAAAAGGAATTCGACTGTGTCTTGTTTCTGCATTTTAGCTACTTCGATAGATAGCTGGCAGATCATATTGATATCCGTTTGGATATTTGTAGGGAGCTTGTTATATTGGTCGAGCTCCGACAATGCGAGCACATCGGTCACGAGTCGAAGCAGATCGTCCGTGTTGGCTTTGATGATGTTGACGAATTCTTTCGTTTCCTCATTGCCGTAGTGGTCACTTAATACTTGTGAGAAGCCTATGATCGAATTGAGCGGTGTCCGTATTTCGTGAGACATACTCTGAATAAAAGTCGTTTTCATCTGGCTGGTCGCTTCTGCCTGATCTCTGGCTTTGCGCAGTTCTTCTCTCGAATAAGTCAGTTCTTCGTTCTTATTTCTTAATTCACTTTCCGAGGCCTTCAGCCTCCGGTTCAGACGGCTTTCCCGATATAAGAACAAGAAGAGGATGGCTAACAGGATGATCAATGAAAAAATCAGCGTCGTTTTATTGCTCAACTCCTTTTCTTTTGTCCGAAGCATTAATTCCTTTTCTCCGCATTGAGCTTTTCTACATTTAGCAGCGTGGCATATTCGCTGCTCGCCAGTTGTTCATTGGCTATTTTCAAAGAATCGTCTACTTCAATATACTTTTTTCAGAAATTTCACCGCTTCATCCGGTCTGCCCATCTGTCTGTAGATTTCTCCTTTGAGGCGGTATTGTCCGCTGCTCATGGCGTACTCATTCAGCCGTTGCTCTTCGGTTTTCTGCTTCTCGACAGCTTCCAGTGCC
>ENA-OQAB01000995-OQAB01000995.1-human-gut-metagenome-genome-assembly--contig:-NODE-995-length-14063-cov-3.031214_pt1 | contig 14063 bp, 16 predicted proteins | sample MGYA00242490_ERZ504517 | MGnify/ENA primary metagenome ERZ504517 (study PRJEB26092, sample SAMD00036298) | human gut metagenome | host: Homo sapiens | study: EMG produced TPA metagenomics assembly of...
CGGAAAATATCGCTGTCCGTAATAATGCCGCACAGCCTGTTATCTTCAGTTCACAACAGGTCAGAGCGTTGATCTTATGTTTATACAATATATAGGCGACATCCTCAATTGCACTGTTATCACGCACAGTAATCACATCGCGGGTCATTACGTCGCGTACCTTCAGGCGTGACAGCAGATAATTAGCTTCATAACGTGATAAAGTACTGGCATCAGAAGGTGAAGTGCGCCCAACGTCGCCATCAGTGATAATGCCCATCACTCTTTTGATATCATCTACAACCGGAATACGGCGAAAAGCACTGCTCTTCATCAGTTCCCGGGCTTCCAGCATGCTTTTGTCTTCTGAAATCGTTAATACGTTAGGTGTCATAAAGTCTTTAACTAGCATTGTAAACACGCTCCTTTTCCGGCATCAGCCGCCCAAATAAGCCTTACGCACAGCTTCACTGCTGGCTAATTCCTGTGCTGTACCTGCCAAAGCGATGCGGCCGGTTTCCAATACATAAGCTTTATCGGCAATTGATAAAGCCATATTGGCATTTTGTTCTACCAAAAGCACCGTTGTACCGCTCTCGTTTATTTCTTTTATTATATTAAAAATTTCTTTAACAAGCAATGGTGCCAGACCCATTGAGGGTTCATCCAACAGCAAAAGTCTCGGCCTGCTCATCAAAGCCCGTCCCATAGCCAGCATTTGCTGCTCACCGCCGGAAAGCGTTCCTGAAATCTGGTCCTTACGTTCCAGCAGTCTAGGAAATTTTTTAAAAACGTCTTCCAGATCGCGGGCAATACCATCCTTATCATTACGCAGGTATGCACCCAGTTCCAGGTTTTCCATGACCGACATATTTGCAAAAAACATGCCTTCCTTCCGGAACCTGACATAGGCCCATACCCACAATTTTATGTGCTGGTACGCCGACGATATTTTTATCTTCAAACAAGATCGTGCCGTTTTTCGGTTTCATCAGCCCGGAAATAGTCCTCAGCGTTGTGCTTTTGCCGGCGCCGTTAGACCCTACCAGAGTTACGATCTCACCTTTCGGTACCTCGATACTAATGCCCTTGATAGCGTGGATAGCACCATAATATACATCGATATTGTCTACCTTTAACATCAGGACACCTCCTCGCCCAAGTATGCTTCGATAACGCGTTTATTATTTTTGATTTCATCAGGCGTGCCGCTGGCAATACAAAAACCATATTCCAGAACATATATCCGCTCGCAGACCCCCATAACCAAACCCATATCATGTTCGATCAGCAAAATCGACAAGCTGAATTTATCTCTGATCCAGCGGATCATTTCCATCAGCTCTTTAGTTTCCTGTGGATTCATACCTGCAGCCGGTTCGTCCAAAAGCAGCAGCTTCGGTTCCGTGGCCAGTGCGCGGGCAATCTCCAGCCGTCTCTGTTCACCATAGGGAAGATTTTTTGCTGTTTCATAAGCTTTATCTTCCAGCTTAAAGATTTTTAAAAGCTCCAGGGCTTTTTTGGTAATTTCATCCTCTTCGCTGAAATAACGGCCAACCCGGGCAATCGCCTCGCCTAAAGTATATTTGACATGCATATTATAAGCAATTTTGACATTGTCGATAACCGAAAGCTCGGAAAAAAGTCTGATATTCTGGAAAGTACGCGCCATTCCCAGCTGCGTTACCTGATACGATTTTTTACCGCTGGTTCGCGTACCGTTGAACATTATCTCGCCTTCAGTAGGTGTATAAACACCGGTAATCATATTAAAAGCCGTAGTTTTTCCGGCTCCGTTGGGACCGATCAGCCCAATCAGCTCACCTGCTTTGATTTCCATGGAAAAGTTGGAGACAGCACGCAAGCCGCCGAAAACCATCGAAATATCATTTACTTTCAGCAGTGCTTCCATCTTTGCCACCTCCTAAATGAAACATTTTCAAGCTGAGCTCCTTATTACCGAACAGTCCCTGCGGACGGCGCAGCATCAGGACGATCAGAGTAATCGAGTAAATTATCATCCGCCATTCAGGATATTCTGCCAGATAAGCAGAAATAAAAGTCAGCAGCACAGCGCCGGTAATAGCGCCTGTCATCGAGCCCAGGCCGCCTAAAACGACCATGGTCAGAATATCGAAAGAACGCATGAAAGTAAAGGATGCCGGATGTGCAATATAAAAGTAATGCGAGAACAATACGCCTGCAGTGCCGGCAAAAGCAGCCCCCAGCGTAAACGCCATAACTTTGTATTTCGTAGTGTCGATACCCATAGTATCAGCAGCGATCTCATTCTCGCGAATTGCCAGACAACAGCGTCCTGGCGCTGAATTCTTGAAATTTTTAATAAAGAAAATGATGAAGATCATAATCCAGAAAACCCAGGGGAAATTGGTCAAACGGGGTATGCCCATCAGTCCGGAAGCACCGCCCACATAATCGATATTCAGGATACAGATACGAATGATCTCACCTAAACCAAGTGTCGCGATCGCCAGATAATCGCCATTCAGACGTAATGTCGGCAGACCGATCAAAAATCCCAAAAAGCCGGCAGCAACTGTGCCCGCTATCAATGCCAGCTCATATGAAAAACCAAGCTTGACCGTAACGATAGCGCCGGTATAAGCACCAACCGCCAAAAAGCCCGCATGTCCGATAGAAAACTGGCCTGTGTAACCATTGATCAGGTTCAAGCTGACTGAAAGAATAATATTAATACAAATCAGAACGATATTCAGTTCCCAGAAAGGTCCGATGATCTCTGCCATCATCAATCCCTGCATAACAGCAAAAAGTACAGCGCAGGCTACCAATGTCAGCAAATCTTTTTTTCTCAATGCATTCATAGCTCTCACCTACACTTTCTCACGTACATTTTTGCCCAATATACCGGCAGGTTTATAGAGCAAAATAAGGATCAGGATAGCAAATGCCGCAGCATCGCGGAAGGTTGAAGAAAAGAAACCGCTGACCATCGCCTCAACAACGCCCAGGATAATCCCTCCCAGCATAGCGCCGGGAATAATGCCAATACCGCCGAGAACTGCGGCAACGAAAGCCTTGATGCCAGGCACCATGCCCATCAGAGGATCGATAGAGTTATAATAGATACCTACCAAAACACCGCCGGCTGCTGCCAAAGCAGAACCTAAAGCAAAAGTCATGGAAATAACACGGTCAATATTAATACCCATCAAACGGGCGGCATCAGCATCAAAAGATACTGCACGCATCGCTTTGCCCGCTTTGGTGTTTTGTACAATGTAAGTCAGTACGGCCATCAAAATCAGCGCACTGATCAGGATAACGATCTGCTGGCTGTTTACTACCAACGGTCCAAAATGATAAATAGTCGCTTCAAACACAGCCGGGAACGTACGCGGCTGCGGCGTTGCAATAAGGATCATACTGTATTCCAGAAAGAAAGATACACCGATTGCCGTAATTAAGATTGCGATTCTTGGAGCATTACGCATCGGCCTATAAGCCACGCGTTCAATAATAATACCGGCTAATGCGGCACAGGCCATAGAAAAGAGTATAGCCGGAATAAAAGAAAAGCCAAACATTGTAGTTGCTATAAAGCCGAAATACGCACCCAACATGTAAATATCGCCATGAGCGAAGTTGATAAGCTTGATGATACCATAGATCATCGTGTATCCCAATGCTACCAGCGCATAAATACTGCCCAACGAAATGCCGTTAATAAGCTGTTGGACAAATTGCTGCATAAAGGAACCCATGTCCATAATTCCCGTCCTCCTGATCTCGTGGATTAAACGCAATGAGGCTGTGGTAATACCACAGCCCGCACCATTGCAAAAATTAATTGTGGATTTTTATCAAGGATTGATTTTTGTCCTGAAGGTTTGAGCGCCGTCTTTATGTTCGATAATTACAGCACTTTTAACCGGATTATGCTGCGCGTCAAAGGTTACGGTACCTGATACGCCCTGGAAACCGTTGATCTTGGCCATAGACTGAGCGATTTTCACCGGATCGGTATCGCCTGCATTTTTGATTGCCTCGGCAACCAGCAAAGCAGAGTCATAAGCAAGCGCTGCAAAAACGTCTGGTTTTACTTTATAAGCCTTTTCATACTCGCTGACAAACGCTTTATTCAAAGCAGAATCGTCATCAGGAGAATAAAGGCTTGAGAAATAAGTATTATTGAGTGCCGCCTTACCTGCTATTTCAGGCAGTTTAGCGCTGTCCCAGCCATCGCCGCCGGCCATGGGGATCTCGATACCCATCTCACGGCCCTGCTTAACGATCATACCAACTTCCTGATAATAGCCGGGAACATACAGAATATCCGGAGCCGCAGCTTTGATTTTAGTCAAAGTAGCTTTAAAATCGGTATCCTTTTGCAGATAGGATTCTTCAGCCACAACAGTGCCGCCGTTCTTGATAAAGTTCTCTTTAAAGAACGCCGCCAGACCTTTGGCATAGTCAGAAGAATTATCGATAAGGATCGCTGCTTTTGTTGCCTGTAAATCATTTTTAGCAAAGTTTGCCATAACAGTACCCTGGAACGGATCAATAAAGCAGGCGCGGAAATTATATTCTTTTGTTTTTCCTGTCGCCGGATCAACTGTAACGTTAGGGTTGGTAGCCATAGGAGCAATATCCAGCACTTTACTGCCGTTATTGATCGCGCCTGCGGCTATCGTAGCCGAGGAAAGGTTTGGGCCGATAACGGCAACAACCTTGTCCTGAGAGACCAGCTTCTGCATGGCATTGGTAGCTTCTGCTGCTTCGGACTTGTTATCCGCCACAACAAGCTCCAGTTTTTTGCCATTAATGCCACCTTGTCATTAAGTTTTTGAAAGCCAGCTCAATAGCATTTTTCGAAGAAATACCAAAACTGGCACTGCCGCCGGTCATCTCAAGATTACCGCCGACCTTGATGGTATCGCCGCCGGCCGGTTTTTATCGCCGCCGCAGCCGCTGAGCATAGCTGCTAAAGCTACGCTTGCTACCATTACTGAGAATACCTTGGTAACTTTTTTCATTGCTTTTTCCCCCTCTGATGAAAAACTGCAAAATATATTTAATCTGGCGCGTTTAAAACACGCCGGACTAAAAAACATCTAAAAAACAATGGGTCTACCTGGGTTCTATATTATATATTCTTTGCAAACAGTTTTTTATCTGAATTACAGCGTGATTTTTTCTTTGAAGGTCTGAACGCCGTCTTTTAATTCAATAATAATAGCGCTGGTAATCGGGTTATGATCTGCGTCATAAGTCAATTTACCACTGGCAACAGACAAGTCTTTAGTAGCAGCAATAGCCGCAGCCAATTTAGTACCGTCAGCAGTTCCTGCACGTTTAATAGCGTCAGCTAAAATCAGACCGGCATTATAACCCTGCATACAGAAAACATCAGGCTCTTTATTATACATAGCTTTATAACCGGCGATGAATTTTTGTACGGAAGGCTCTTTATCCTGTGCGGAATAAGCGCTGGAGAAATACGTATTGTTCAAAGCTTCAGGACCGCCGATTTCAACAAGCTTCGGACTATCCCAGCCATCGCATCCCAAAAGCGGAACATTCAACCCCAATTCACGTGTTTGTTTAATGATTTTAGCAACTTCTTCATAATACCCGGGAATATAGATTGCTTCCGGATTAGTGGATTTGATTTTCGTCAGGGCAGATTTAAAATCAAGGTCTTTAGCAAGAAAAGCTTCTTTAGCGACGATCTTGCCGCCTTTTTCTTCCATAGTTTTAGTAAATACTTCAGCTAAGCCTTTGGAATAATCACTGGAAGCATCATACAAAATCGCTACATTTTTTACTTTCAGGTTTTTATCAGCAAATTCTGCCATAACACGTCCCTGGAAGGGATCGATAAAGCAGGAACGGAACACAAATTCTTTTACTTTGCCATTTTCGACAGTAATGTTCGGCGCAGTTGCACAAGGTGCAATCAAAGGCACTTTATTAGCAGTAGTGATAGGTGTGGAAGCAGCTACACAACCGCTGGTTGCCGGTCCGACAACAGCTATTACCTTATCCTGAGTGACGAGTTTGGTAACCGAGTTACCTGCTTCAGAAGGTTCCGACTTGTTATCGCTTTCCACGATACGCAATTTTTTACCATCAATACCGCCGGCTTTATTTACTTCATCAAAAGCCATTTTTAAGCCTGAAAGAGTAGACTTGCCGTAATTGGCGACATTACCGGTCAGCTCAAAGCTTGCACCTACTACGATTTCTTTGCTGTTTGCAGCCTCTTTCTTTTTGTCTCCGCCGCCGCAGCCTGCTGTCAGCGAAGCAAATACCATCGCTGCCAAAGCAGCACTGGCAACTTTTTTCCAGGTTTTCATTTGTTCTTTCCCCTTTTCCTATAATAGTATAAATTGGTTACTTCTATGCAGCAGCCGACGCTGTTCCCCTCTTAACAGTATTTTACTGGCAAAGCTACGTTTGTAACTATCTGCTCACAATTATAAATAATTTTTCACACTTTTGTCAACTCTTTTTTTATAAATCCATACAAAAAACAAATAATTTACCTTTACGATTTTGTATTTTTTGGACCTTTTTTTATTTTAATCCGTATACAAGATACTTTTTTTCCATTCAACATAGACTGTATACAAAATTCATGGAAATGGCTTGGCAGCTTTTCTTGATATGATGTATAATATCCTTGTATGTTAATCGATTACAGATAGGAGCTCCTATGCATTATATACCCCTTACTTTTTTTTATGTGCGAAAGTTTTTTCCTTCATATATCACCGGGAGCTGGCTTTATTCCTGCATAACTTCCGGGCCATAGTCGAAGCGCGCAGAAGTACCAAAAAGGTACATGTTGTTTTTATTGATAAAACCACTATTTTTTTTCTGATTTATTTTCTCATTGATATTCTTTTCTTATTCTACTGTATCTGGCTCATTACCGGTGACAGCTGGGAACCCGGATGTATGCTGTTATTTCTTTCTGCTTTGGAGTCTTATGGTGTCCAGGGACGTATTGCCGGTGCCTATGAAGTAAGTCCACAGGGATTTATTTATGCTAAAATCTGGTTTAAGTACCTGATGAGCGCGCAAATAATGTTCATCCTTCTGCAGCTGTTCCACGGAAATATGTAGTGCGTAGAACTGCTCATCTTTTTCTACAAAAATAAGAATTACCAATATATATATGTAAACATTATAAAAGCGATTTCTAAATTATTAGGAATCGCTTTTTTATTTCCTCCAAATAAATAACAGCTATTATAACCTCTTTTTAGTTTTGCGGTCTTGTGGGGGGGGGCAAATGTGCTAAAATATTTGTTCGGAGGCGATTTTATTGCATATAATGATAAAAAACAAATTATTACTTATGAAAAATATTTTCACCAAACAATTTAGGCACTTTTTTCTTATTTTATTTGCAGTCCTGCTAATCCTACAGCTGCTTGGCAGCGGAACTTTTATTATTACCAAAACAAAGCAGCTGTTATTCACCGTATTTATTACGAGCTGCCTTACATCAATATTCTCCTATTCCAGAATTTATTTTTACAATTATTTATTAGCTCTGCTGCCGCTTTTATCACTGCTATTTTGTAAAACCGCAGCCGACGAAGTTATAACTTCCGTCAATATGGCTTATTATTCTATATTTTCACTTTCATTTACCAATATCATTTTTTTTCTGTATTATTACAGTACCGCATATAAAACTCTACGACTTCTTTCTCCAGTAGTACTGTTACTCCAAATCTGTACGTTTCTTCTTTCAACAGCAGTTTGGGGTTATTATACTTCCAGCCAAAGTTTCCCCACTGCCACAACAATTCTTGCACTATTACAAACCAATGTTTCTGAAAGTTCCGAATATCTGCAAACAAACTTTACTGGGCAGACTTTATTATTATTTCTTTTTCTTGTTCTTGTCTATCTGGTGTTCTCTCTGCTTTTACACTTGCGTCTTAAAAGCTGCCGCATAAATAATATGCCTCCAGTAGCGATTGCTGTATTTGTGCTTCTTAACCTTCTGACAGTATATAAAAGTTCTATGACCCCTGATAATTTTTTTACCAATACATTACGGGAGACAAGAAATGCTTTGGCTCAATATGATAATTTTTCTGCCCAAAAAAACGCCCGTCAAAAAATACTTGGGTCTTTAAAATCCCTTCCCAAAAACGCTGCAGGTGTCTACGTTCTGGTTATAGGCGAATCGCAAAATAAAGGCCACATGTCTGCTTACGGTTATCACCGGCCTACGACACCATGGCTTCAATCAATCAAAAACCAGCATGGCTTTCTGCTTTTTGATAACGCCTATTCCTGTCACAGTCATACTGTTCCCGTTCTGACTTATGCTCTAACAGCTAAAAATCAGTATAATACTCTGCCTCTGGAACAGGCAGCATCTATTATAGAAATTGCTCAGGCAGCAGACTTTCATACTGTATGGATAAGCAATCAGGTAAAATACGGCGCTTGGGATACTCCGGTTTCCGTAATTGCTGATCAGTCACAAACACAATACTGGTTAAACGGACATCTGGGAGAAACTACTCAAACTACTCATTTCGACTTGAGTCTGGTAGATGTTTTTAAAAAAAACTGCCGGTATTCGACAAAGCCCTGATAGTTGTGCATCTGATGGGTAATCATGGTTCTTACGAAGAACGTTATCCGCATGCGTTTAATCGCTGGACGGGAAAATCTCATATTGATAAGTATGATAACAGTATTCTTTACAACGATTTTGTCATGAAGCAGCTTTTTAGTGCGGTAAAAGATCTGCCAAACTTTCAGGGGATGATTTATTTTTCAGATCATGCCGATGATGTTGATGCAGGTCTTGGTCACGACGCTTCCAGATTTACTTTCGATATGGCACGCATTCCATTGTATATGTATTTCTCTGATAACTATATTCAAAAATACCCGCATACTATGGCTATTTTAAAGAAGCATACGTCAGCCTATTTTACTAATGACCTTATTTTTGATACGCTTATCAATATCATGCAGATTCCTTTTCCTGTTTTGGAAGAAACAAACTCGCTGGCAGATAAAAATTATAAAAACACAAGCACAAATTTAAAACTTTATATGGCAAAAAAAGGTCTTAGTGAAGATCCATTTGCTGATTAAGGTCAACACAGAAAAAACGCCCACAAATCGCTTGTGAGCGTTTTTCCTTTATGATGCAGTCATTCTATTCGTTTTTGATTTCGCCAGCCTTACAGGCCGTTTAAAACGATGCTTTTTTTGTCTGTTTTATCACTTTTGCTGCAATACTTCCTGTTCTTCTTTGGAAAGTACATACTGGGATTTTCCAGCTATAACCGGTTTGGCATAACAGCGATTTTCTTCTCTGCCATAAATGCTTGAAAGCACCACACCATTATTTTCTTCATCAACCAGAGCTACAGAATAACTTAAATCACTTCCTGTATTATCAAAAGCATTATATCTTAACACGCGTAAATTCTGCACACAACTTTTTAACCGCAGCCGCAGATCATCACGGCTCTTTTCCAAAGCTGTTATTTTGGCTTCCGCACTGCGCACATCTTCCAGCGTCTGAGTAAGTACTTCGTCCAAATCCATAGTTGTGCCTTTAGTAAAATAATCATACTTCCACTGTAATTTTCTCAGCTTACTATTCATATTTACCAGCATCACCAGCAAAAATACTATCAAGACCAGTAGTACCGCTATTATAAACAGCAGATTATTGCCCAAAATTTGATTGATCTGTTCCATTGTTCTTCCTTCTCCCTTTATAAAAGACCTGAAACTGCAACGATGATCCCGGCCCAAAGCACTGCCGGCAACAGATTAGAAATACGAATCTGCACCACTTTCAGCATATTGACACCGATCGCCATAATCAGCATACCGCCCGTAGCAGTTACTTCATTTAAAATACTGGTAGTTAAGACCGGTTCCAGTACCCCGGCCAGCAAAGTCAAAGTACCCTGATATAACAGTACGCTTACTGCTGACAAAGCGACGCCGATACCAAGATTGGCCGTCAGTATAATCGCAATAATACCATCCAAAGTCGATTTAGCGAATAAGATCGTTGTATCACCTTTTAATCCATCCTGCAAACTGCCGATAATGGCCATTGCGCCTACACAATAAATCAGGCTGGCAGCAACAAAACCTTCGCCAATAACTTTAGCCGCTCCGGCATCATGTCCGCCAATCAGCTTACTGCCGATCCAATCTCCAAATCTTTGCAGCTTCGTATCGATATCGATACCTTCGCCAACGATAGCACCTAAAACAATACTGAAAATAACAACCATGATATTTTCACTTTTAAAAGCCATCTGTACACCTATAACAATGATACACAGTGCCACACCCTGCATGATGCTTTCCTGCCATTTTTCCGGCAGTCCGCGGCGCAGCAATAATCCTGCGCCCGCTCCGGCTAAAATCGCTCCGGAGTTAACCAGCGTTCCCAAACCGACCATAATTCCCCTCCCGGTAAGCGCTGCTCGTGCCAGATCCCTTGCACTTACTTCATTCTTTCACCAATGCAGCAACACTTTATTTTAAACAGACAGCCAGGGCTTCTTCCTTTTTAATGTCTGCTGCGCCGGTCTGTTCAGCAAATCATATATCCGCTCCAGATCCTCAGGTGAATAATATTCTATTTCTATTTTGCCTTTTTTTTCATCCTTGGGCACAACTTTGACCTTTGTTCCTAATAATTCTACCAACCTGTTTTGAAAATCGCTGGTAAAAACAGCTCCTGCCGCGGCTGCCTTTCCTTTTTTATTGTTTGCTTTTTCCTCAGCAACAATTACCGCTTCTTCAGTAACTTTGAATCTGCGCCCAGTTTTCAGCTCTTTGACAACGTCTTCCACTGTCCGTGAACTCCAGCCTTTTTCAATAATGGCCGCAGCAACTTCAAGCTGCTGCTTTTCATTATCCAAAGAAAGCAGCGGTTTTACCTGCCCCATCGTCAATGTTTCACGTGAAACATATTCTCTGATCTGCTGCGGTAAATTTAACAGCCGCAGCAGATTAGCAACAGCAGTACGGCTGCGGCCAACTTTTTTCGCAGCCTCTTCCTGTGTCAGCTTGCATTCGGTCATCAGCCGTTTGATGCCTTCTGCTTCTTCCAGCGGATTAAGATCATGACGCTGAATATTTTCTACCAAAGCAATTTCCATCATCGTTGCATCATCATAATCACGAATAATAACCGGAACAGTTTTCAGCTTGGCTTCCTTGGAAGCACGCCAGCGACGCTCTCCGGCAACGATCTCATATTTACGTCCGTGTTTACGTACTACCAACGGCTGAATTACTCCATGCAGCTTGATAGATTCAACTAATTCTGCCAGTTTCGCTGCATCAAAAACCTGCCGCGGCTGATGTGGATTAGGAACAATATCTTTCAGAAGCATCTCCTTCTTTTCTTCGTCACTACGTACCGGTTCTACCGCTGTATTGACCGGATCGGCTGCATCACCAAAAATTGCACCCAGACCTTTTGCCTAAACCTTTTTTATTCATCACCGATTACCTCCCGTGCCAGCTCCTGGTAAACCATCGCACCCTTGGATTTTGGGTCGTAGACAATGACCGGCTGTCCATGGCTGGGAGCTTCACTCAAGCGTACGTTGCGCGGGATAATAGTATTGTACATTTTCGTTTCAAAATATTTTTTTACTTCATCGACAACGTCGGCCGATAAATTGGTCCGCGCGTCATACATCGTCATCACTACGCCCTCCAGCTTTAAAGCCGGATTAAGATTTCTCTGCACTAATTTTATCGTATTCATCAGCTGACTGACACCCTCTAGGGCGTAAAATTCGCACTGAATAGGGATCAGCACCGAACTGGCAGCCGTCAGTGCGTTGATAGTCAGCAGTCCTAAAGACGGAGGGCAGTCGATCAGCACATAATCATAGTCGTGCTTAACACGTTCCAATGAGCTTTTCAGGCGGCCTTCTCTGTTCATCAGACTTACCAGTTCGATCTCGGCTCCTGCCAGCTGGATCGTCGCCGGCAGTACGTCCAAATTATCATAGGAACTATGGATGATCAATTCTTTCATCGGCACATCATCGATCAACGTATCATAAATACACTTTTTGATATCGCGCTTATCAAACCCCAACCCGCTGGTAGAATTACCCTGCGGATCAGAATCTATCAATAATACTTTGCGTCCCTTCTGTGCCAGACACGCCGCCAAATTGACAGTAGTCGTAGTTTTACCGACGCCGCCTTTCTGATTGGCAATAGCGATAACCTTAACCAAAATCTTCACCTCACCCTTAATATCTTCAAAATAAATTATTTGAATTTCATCTGTTTCCCATTTTATCACAAATTAAGTGTTTCACCTATAGCAAAAACTAAAATTCACTTACTTTCTTTCAAATCATCGTCTTTTACGCAGCTTCTTCAAGGCAATGTTTCACGTGAAACATTGCTGCAACATTCTTTGCAGCCAAAACTTCCTCCAGCTTTGCTTCTATTACCATTGCTTTGAGTTTTTATCAACATAACCCACAGTTTTATCCACATATTTAATGAAATTTGCTTTTACTAAAACTTCATCAAAATCTGTTTTTTATTTTACAGGCTTTTTTCCATTAAAATATGCGGACAAAATTCATCCAAATATGCCTCACCAATTTCCCGGTAGCCTAAAGTCTGGTAAAAGCCGCTGGCACGACATTGAGCGGACAAACTGATCCGCTTACCGCCAACTCTGCGTGCTTCCTGTTCCAGTGCCAGCATGATCTGTGCCCCTAAATTTCTGCCACGGAACTCCGGCAAAACAGCCACCCTACCAATAATAAAATCCCCCGACCGCTCTCCCGGAAGTAACCTTCCTGTCGCCACAGCACACCCTTCCATAAATAGTACTGCATGCGGAACCATTTCGTCATATTCATCAAATTCATTTTTAAAACCTTGTTCTTCCATAAAAACTTTTTCTCTGATAGTTTTTGCTTCTGTACACAAAAAATTATAAATTTTTACCATTTGTCTGCTCCCTTCAAAAAAAGTGTCCAAATCTACACCTTTCAAAAACAAGGCGTGACTTAGAACACCCAATCATTTTCTTCATCCGCTGATAAAGAATTTACATCCTGTATTTATAATTGCCGTAATATAACCTGAGTATACTGCTATTTCAGACCTGCATTCTGTCGCTGCTGTAATAATTGTTCTTGATAAACAGCTATTTTAGCCTGCAGATTTTCACTGTACTGTTGCCATTTATGTACTTCTTCAGCTACATAAACCTGATGTTTCAGCAAAAGCTCCAACCGCTCGGCAATAGTACCGTCCCCATTATAACGCAGCTGTGCATATCTCTTTATATCACGCAGCAGCATCCCTGTCGCTTTTAATTTACATAAAAACTGTACCCATTCCCTATCTTCGGCCAGATAATTGCGACAGCCATTTTGACCACGTTTAACAAACAACAGGCCCTTTTTTTCATAATATCTCAAAGTATAAGCACTGATCCCAGTTAATTCCGCAAATGCACCGATTTTCATTTTTTATCCTTAATCCTTGACTTAGAGTATAGTCTAAAATTTATACTTTCATTGTAATCATTTTGGAGGTGAATGTAAATGTCTGATAATTATTTTAAAACAGGTTTAGAAAATTTAAAGAAAATCGATGGGACTGCAGGCAGTAACGTCATCGAAAATCTCAGTGATATTGCTCCTGATTTGGCCCGCTATATCATTGAATTTGCTTTTGGCCAGATTTACGAACGTCCCGGGCTCAGTCTGCAGGAACGAGAACTGCTGACGCTGTCCAGCCTTTTGACTGCAGGCGGCTGCGAAGCCCAGCTGCAGGTACATATCAACGCAGCATTACATGTTGGCATAAAAGAAGAAAAAATTATCGAAGCATTTCTGCACTGCATACCTTATACGGGTTTCCCTAAAGTCCTCAATGCTGTTGCCGTAGCCGGACAGATATTCTCTGGCAAATAAATTTGCAGTAATCGACTGTACTGCTTATACTTAAAGTATCATTAATATTTTAAGGAGCAATTATATGCAATTACAGATTCTACCACAAACCTTTGCTGTGTGCCAGATTCAGGA
>ENA-OQAB01000996-OQAB01000996.1-human-gut-metagenome-genome-assembly--contig:-NODE-996-length-14035-cov-3.280342_pt1 | contig 14035 bp, 14 predicted proteins | sample MGYA00242490_ERZ504517 | MGnify/ENA primary metagenome ERZ504517 (study PRJEB26092, sample SAMD00036298) | human gut metagenome | host: Homo sapiens | study: EMG produced TPA metagenomics assembly of...
AATTGAACTGGTTGCGACAAACGACGTACATTATACCTAATGCGGAAGATGAAAAGCCATCACGATATCCTGCTCATGTATTCAGACGGGAAAGAAAACTTGCCGATGAAGACCGAATGCGCTATGAGGGGCGGATCAGTATTATGTGAAAATCAGAGAGCCAGATGAAAGCATTATTTCCATGCTTTTGCAGGGCAATTGAGAACACGAGAATGATTGCAGACCGCTGTACATGTGGAGATTGAAATTTGGAGTGACAAAGCTTCCGAAATACGATGTACCGGATGGATACACGTCGTGGGAATATTTGAATAAGCTTTGTTATGAGGGATTAGAGAAAAACTATGAGAATCCAAAGAAGGAACTTCGAGAACGATTAGAGTATGAGCTGAATGTTATCAAGACGATGGGGTATGTAGATTATTTCCTGATCGTGTGGGATTTCATCAAATACGCAAGAGACCACGACATTATGGTGGGACCGGGGCGTGGTTCTGCGGCGGGAAGTATCGTATCTTACTGCCTTGGAATCACCAATATCGATCCGATCAAATATCAGCTTTTATTTGAGCGATTTCTGAATCCGGAGCGTGTGTCGATGCCTGATATCGATATTGACTTCTGTTTTGAGAGAAGGCAGGAGGTTATCGATTATGTTGTGCGCAAATACGGTTCTGACCGTGTGGTACAGATTGTCACATTCGGTACGATGGCGGCACGCGGTGTGATCCGTGACGTAGGACGAGTGATGAATCTGCCGTATGCGTTTGTGGACAGTATCTCGAAGATGATACCGACTGAGCTCAACATGACGCTGGATCGAGCTCTGACGATGAACAGCGAACTGCGCGATTTATATGAAAATGATGAGCAGGTAAAGAATCTGATCGATATGTCAAAGCGTCTGGAAGGACTGCCACGGCATACATCCATGCATGCCGCCGGTGTTGTGATCAGCCAGAAATCAGTGGATGAGTATGTCCCGCTGTCGCTTGGCTCAGACGGCTCTGTGACGACACAGTTTACGATGACCACGTTGGAAGAACTTGGACTTCTGAAGATGGATTTCCTTGGTCTGCGGACATTGACAGTTATTCAGAATGCAGTGCGTCTGGCAGAAAAAAGCACAGGTAAGACAATCGATATTGATCATATTGATTATGACGATAAGGCGGTACTGGATTCCATCGGAACAGGAAGGACAGATGGTATATTCCAGCTGGAAAGCGCAGGAATGAAAAGCTTTATGAAAGAATTAAAGCCGCAGAGTCTGGAGGATATTATTGCGGGAATTTCGTTGTATCGTCCGGGACCGATGGATTTTATCCCACAGTATATCAAAGGGAAAAATGATGTGAATGCGATCACCTATGATTGTCCACAACTGAAAACCGATTCTGGAACCTACGTATGGATGTATTGTGTATCAGGAGCAGGTTATGCAGATTGTGCGGGATCTGGCTGGTATAGCACTTGGACGAAGCGACTTGGTGCGCCGTGCGATGTCCAAGAAAAGGGCGATGTGATGCAAAAAGAGCGCCAAAACTTTGTATATGGAAATGAGGCGGAAGGGGTTCCGGGATGTATTGCAACGGAATCAGTGAACAGGTTGCAAATAAGATTTATGATGAGATGATTGATTTTGCAAAATATGCATTTAACAAGTCTCATGCGGCGGCCTATGCGGTTGTCGCTTATCAGACTGCATATCTGAAATATTACTATCCGGTAGAATTTATGGCGGCGCTTATGACGTCGGTTATTGACAATCCGGGAAAAGTGGCAGAATATATTTATTCCTGCCGGCAGATGGGAATAGAAATTCTTCCGCCGGACATCAATAAAGGAGAAGGAAAGTTCTCTGTGGACAATGGCAATATCCGCTATGGGCTTGCAGCAATCAAAAGTATTGGAAAGCCTGTGATCGAGGCAATCATCGCCGAGCGGGAGAAAAACGGTCTGTTTAAGAATCTGAAAGATTTTATTGAACGGCTCTCCGGCAAGGAAGTGAATAAGCGGACAATCGAAAGCTTTATCAAATCGGGGGCGTTTGACAGCCTTCATGGAACACGAAAGCAGTTCATGGTCATCTATGTGAAGATTTTAGATCAGGTGAATCAGGAGCGAAAATATTCGATGACTGGGCAGATGTCACTTTTTGATATTGTGGATGAGGAGCAGAAAAAAGAATTCGATATTCAACTTCCGAATGTGGGGGAATACGAAAAAGAGACGATGCTTGCATTCGAAAAAGAAGTGCTTGGAATCTATATCAGTGGACATCCGATGCAGGAATATGAAGAAAATGGCGTAAAAATATCAGCGCCACGACAATGGATTTCCAGTATGATGAGGAGAGCGGGCATACCAAAGTACGTGAAGGCGCAAAAGAAATCATTGGAGGTATTATTACCAACAAGACGATCAAGCATACCAAGACGAATAAGACAATGGCATTTTTGACGATTGAGGACTTAGTCGGAACGGTGGAAGTGGTTGTATTTCCACGAGACTATGAGAAAAATCGGATGTATCTGGAGGAAGATTACAAAGTATTTGTAAAGGGAAGGGTGTCGGAGGAAGATGAAAGTGCAAGTAAACTGATCTGCGAGGCGATTATCCCGTTTGAAAATACGACATGTGAACTGTGGATTCAGTTTCCGGACAAGGAGACGTTTCTTGCGGAGGAAAAAAAGGTCTATGAGATGCTTCGGACATCAGAAGGAAATGACAGTGTTGTCATTTATTGCGCGAAAGAAAAAGCGATCAAAAGGCTTCCAGCAAACTGGAATATTCGTGTAGATAAAGAAATTCTCGGCAATATGACAAATTATTTTGGCGAAAAAAGAATAAAAGTAGTAGAAAAATACATTGAAAACATTTGAAAAATGGTATAGAATTGTATAAAAATGAAAACAATTCAAATAATACATACATGGAATGATGGAGGATTAACAATGAACGATACAATTCAGACAATCGGAATCTTAACAAGTGGCGGTGATGCACCGGGAATGAATGCTGCAATTCGTGCAGTTGTAAGAACAGCTTTAGGAAGAGGAATTCGTGTCAGAGGAATCAGACGTGGTTACCACGGATTATTACAGGAAGAGATCATCGATATGACAGCAAGAGACGTATCTGATATTATCCAAAGAGGTGGTACAATCCTGCAGACAGCAAGATGTAAAGAGATGCGCACAGAGGAAGGTCAGCAGAAAGCGGCAGCAATCTGTAAAAAATATGGAATTCAGGGTCTTGTTGTAATCGGTGGAGACGGTTCTTTCGCCGGAGCGCAGAAATTGTCAAATCTTGGAATCAACACAATCGGGATTCCGGGAACAATTGACTTGGATATTGCATGTACAGAATACACAATCGGTTTTGACACAGCTGTAAATACAGCGATGGAAGCAATCGATAAAGTACGTGACACATCAACTTCACATGAAAGATGCAGCGTGATCGAGGTTATGGGACGTGATGCAGGATATCTTGCATTATGGTGTGGTATTGCGAATGGAGCAGAACGCATCCTTATGCCGGAAGAACATGACTATGATGAAGAAAAGATTATCGCTGATATTATTGGAAACAGAAAACGTGGTAAACAACACTATATCATTATCAACGCAGAAGGTATTGGTGATTCCATGAATATGGCAAAGAGAATTGAAGAGGCAACAGGTATGGAGACAAGAGCGACAATTCTTGGACACATGCAGCGCGGAGGAAGCCCGACATGTAAAGACAGAGTATATGCATCTATCATGGGAGCAAAAGCTGTTGACTTATTGTTAGAAGGAAAGACAAACCGTGTCGTTGGTTATCAGCACGGCGAGTTTGTTGATTATGATATCAATGAAGCATTGCAGATGCACAAAGAGATTCCGGAATACGCATATCGAGTTTCTAAAGATCTTGCACTTTAATCAGAAAAATTTTCAAAAAGAACTTTTGGATTTCCAAAGGTTCTTTTTTTCCACTTGAAAAGAATGACAAGAGAGGGTAAAATGAAAAGATGATATAGTATAAAAGGAGAATATCGTTTTGAGTATAGATAATAAAAATGCAGCACCAGTAGGGGTATTTGATTCCGGAGTAGGTGGTCTTACTGTTGCAAGGGAAATCATGCGTCAGCTTCCGAATGAGAATCTGGTATATTTTGGGGATACCGCACGTGTGCCGTACGGAAGTAAATCGAGAGACAATATCATTCGCTATTCCAGACAGATTATCCATTTCCTGAAGACAAAAGGGGTGAAGGCGATCGTGATCGCATGCAATACGGCGAGTGCACTGGCTTTGGATGTCGTTCGAGAGGAAAGTGATATTCCAATTATCGGGGTGGTAGAGCCGGGAGCAAGAGCGGCGCTTCAGATTACACAGACGAAAAAGATCGGGGTGATCGGAACGGAAGCGACTGTGCAGAGTGCGATGTACGGAAAGATCATCAAAGGATTAGATCCGACTGTTTCCGTTATTGGGAAAGCCTGCCCATTGTTTGTACCTTTGGTGGAGGAAGGATTTGCAAAGCATAAGGTTACGGAAGAGATCATTGATTATTATCTCGCGTCGATGAAAGAGTCCGATATAGATTCTCTAATTCTTGGGTGCACCCATTATCCGCTCCTTCGTTCGAGAATCCGCGCGTATCTGGGAGATAAGATTCAGCTTGTGAATCCGGCCTATGAGACTGCGATGGATTTAAAATATATTTTGAAAGAAAGCGGTATGGAGAACGCCGGAAAAGAAGGGGAGCATGCGACATATTCCTTCTATGTAAGCGATGCTGCGGACAAGTTCAAACAATTTGCGAACTCAATTCTCCCATATGATATTGAGACGACACAACAGATTAATATAGAAGAATATTAGGTGATGAGATGACAAAAGATGTACTGATAAATATTTCAGGATTACAGGTAGACGTAAATGAGATGGAGAATAATGATGAACCAATTGAGACGATTAGTACTGGTAATTACTTCATTTAAAAATGGGAAACACTATCTCTTATTTGAGGAGGTATCAGAGGGTGTGCCGGGAGTTACGAAGAACTCAGATCAAAATAAAAGGAGAAGATAGTCTTGAAGTGCTCAAACGAGGCGTTTCCAATGCACATATGATTTTTGATACAAAGCGAAAGAACCGCTCTTATTATGAGACACCGTATGGCCAGTTGAATCTTGGGATTTTTACAAGAAATATTAAGATTGATGAAAAGGAAGACAACATTAACATCAAGGTGGAGTATGCGTTGGATGTGAATTATGAACCACTTGCGGAATGCACGATACGAATCAATGTAAAACCGAAAGGGTCAAAAGAGTTTTCTATATACGAACAGATGAAATTTTAAAAGGAACTGCGCATGCAGTTCCTTTTAAATGCTATTTTTTAAATCTTGCAAAAAGTCCTTTTTTCTTTTTGACCGGAGTCTCAAGAGGACCTCTAAGTCCCTTTACACCTGTAATGTAGATTCCGCTTACAACGGCTCTTACTTCATTTTTTCACAGGGATAAGTGGAAATACGTTTTTCGTCACACATTAAAGTCATTACTTTTGGACCGACCTTCGCTTTTACGACAGCAACTTTTGCTCTGCGAAGATACTTCGGTGTGTTATCGATTACAACAGCTGGAAAACCGGCTTCTTTTAGCTTCATACGCATTTTTGTCAATGACAAGCATAGTCACATTCTGTGCGGCTGCTTCGAGCTGCTGTTGCTGTTCTGCCTGTTTCTTCTCCGCCTTTTTTTCCGAAGAAATACAATACGGCTAAAACAATAATCAGAACTACTAAAATAACGAGCAGTGTTATGGTAATTGGACTCACGACAAACCTCCCAATATGTAATTCTATGTAAATAATCCGCTTTTACACAAATAATATTGTATCATTGTTTGGAAAGAAGTGCAAGTGAAAGTGTAAAGAGCACAAGGGAGAAAAACAGAGGATAATTACGATTTATAGTGAAAAATGTGTGAAAAATTTGTGAAATAGTAATAGAAAGTCTTTTCAACAAATGGCAAATGTGCTATCTTTAATAAGATACTGAAAACAAACAAATAGGAGAGAGTCATGAAAAAGAAAATTATAGCAGCATTGGTTGGAATATGCACAGTGGTAGTAATGACCGGATGTGGGAATAAAGGAATTTCTAACGACAAGATTACAATTAAACAATATAAAGGATTGGAAGTAGAAAAAGTGGATCCGGTAGAGGTTACGGACACAGATGTGGAAGACAGCATTAATTCTACGCTTCAGACAAAGAGTACACAGAATGATATTACAGACCGCCCGGCACAGGAGGGTGACGTGGTTACTATCGATTATGAAGGAAAGAAAGACGGCGTTGCATTCGATGGAGGAACAGCACAGGATCAACAGCTTGAGCTTGGTTCAGGATCATTTATTGACGGGTTTGAAGATGGCATTGTCGGACACAATATCGGAGAGACATTTGATCTGAATCTGACATTCCCAGAGGATTATAAAAGTGAAGACTTGGCTGGACAGGCAGTTGTATTTACCGTTACATTGGACAAGATTTCAGAAGTGATTGTTCCGGAGTTGACAGATGAATTGGTAGCAGAGCTTTCTGAATCCGCAAAGACAATTGAAGATTACAAAAAAGAAGTAAAAGAAGATTTGGAGACTTCCAATAAGCAGGCAGCAGAGTCTGAGCAACAGCAGAACGTATGGGATGCTTTGATGGAACAGTGTACAGTTGAAAAATATCCAAAAGACAAAAAGCAGGAGACAATCGATAATATTACAACACAGTACGGTTCGATTGCTTCTATGTATGGAATGGATGATGTTGATACATTCTTAGAGCAGGCATTTGGTGTTACTTCTGAGGTGATGGCAGAGAACATTATCAAACAGGAATATGCAGTGGATTGATTGCAGAGAAAGAAAATTTAAAAATTTCTGATGAAGAGTACAAAAAAGGTTTGGAAGAATACGCAACACAGTATGGTTATACAGATTCCGCAGAGCTTGAAGATGCTGTTGGAAAGAAAGAAGTGAAAAGAGCGCTGTTACAGGATAAAGTGACAGACTGGCTTGTAGACAATTGTAAATTAGTAGAAAAAGATTCAAAAGATTCTTAAAAAATGAAGGGATTGTGGAGACACAATTCCTTTTGATTTTCGCCATTTTCTTGAGTAACTGATGGATATCAGTTAAAATAAAGTTTAGAAAGTGACAACATAAATCCACTTGGCGAGGTAGACGTCTGGGATAACTTGATGCGTATCAAAAATCATCAGGTGGCAACAAAACTTTTTATGACAAAATGAGAAAATCTTGTAGATAGTGAAAGGGAGCTTAAAAATGAATTTGAAAAAAATACATCATGTTGCAATTATTGTTTCGGATTATAAAGAATCAAGAGAATTTTATGTAGAAAAGTTAGGATTTCGAGTTATAAGGGAAAATTATCGACCGGAGCGGGAAGATTATAAATTGGATCTAGAGTTAGATGGATGTGAACTTGAGATTTTTTCAGGGAAAGGGAATCCGCCTCGTGTCAATTATCCGGAGGCATGTGGTCTTAGGCATCTTGCATTTTATGTGGAAGATATGGAAAAAGTCATTGAAGAACTTCACGAGAAAGGAATTGAAACAGAACCAATTCGAGAAGATCCTTTTACAGAAAAAGAATGACATTTTCCATGATCCAGACGGTTTGCCACTTGAATTACATGAATAATTAAAATGACTTTTAGTGAATCAAGAGTGTTCGGTTAAAAAATTTACTTGAACAAAGAGAGGTGCAGAAGCCGGAAGGCTGAAATATCAAGACATACCAAAAGAATCCTTTGCATACACTGTAACAACAGTAATTGCAGGGGAAGTATATGAAAGATTATATCGAGGAGCGAGCAGTAGAAATCGCATATTATATTATTGAGAACCAGGCGACAGTGCGGCAGACCGCAAAAAAAATTTGGAGTAAGTAAGAGTACCATACATAAAGATGTAACGGAACGGCTTTTGCAGATTAATCCAGGGCTTGCCAATCAGGCACGAAAGATCTTAGATCAAAATAAGTCAGAAAGACATATCAGGGGAGGTATGGCAACAAGAGAAAAGTATTTGCATCAGCATTAGAAGAATACGAATAGTAAGAGAAAATGCGGTTTAGAACACAGGGGGAACAAAAGATGAGGCGTTTTGTATATTTATTTGAATTGGATTCAGTGCGAAATTCGAAGAAAGAGATCCAAAGAGGTCAGCAGGCACTTTTTGAGGAGATTGTCAAAAAGGGGAATACGGTTGTGCTTTCGTTTAACCAATTGACGGACTCAGAAGCTTTTTTGTGTGCGATTAGAGATGAAAAAGCATACGAACAGATGGTGCAGTTGTTTGCGCTTGGGGCAATTAAAATTTCAAGATATGGAGATGTCAGAACTCCGTCGCAATATATACAGAACGCAATTGACAAATGCAACGATTCGAGCAAGGAAGAGTTTTTGTTTTCGGGTCTGCCTGTGCGCTGTGCAGAGAAAGATTTACTTGAGAAGATGAAGCATGCGCTTCAGTATAGTGATACAACTGTTTTGGAAGAGTTAATGGAGAATGAAAAAGAGGAAGAGAAGAAGAAAGATCTTGAGTATGTAATTCGATTTGTGCGAATGATTCTGATGATGAGTCTGGAGAAAATTTCAGGGCAGCCGGCAAATACCGGAGAAAAGAGAAATTTTATGCAGTTTTATGAAGAAATTGTGGAGATACTTCGAAAGCCTAAGTCTTTGTTTTCAGGGGAGTCTGGCAGGGAATTGGAAGAAGGATTGCCGAAAGCGATAGAGATTCTGGAGCGAACAAAAAAGAATTGTACCGTGAAGATAGAACAAAAAAATTGATGAAACAATAGGACGAATTGGATAAAAAAACTTGTATCAGAGGAAAAACAGCACTTGAGTCACAGCAGCTGCTTGCAAAGGCAGTGGTCGATCTTTGCTATAACTATACAGTAGAAGAAAGTATTTATCAGGTGATCGAAAGCATTACGAGAAGGAAGGAGACACCTTTGAGAAGGATTTGACCCAAAGACTCATGTTATTATTGGAAGGAATGTAAAGAGAGAGGACAACAGTCTGAGGAGATAGAGCTTCCTCCATGGGACACAGCCGTTCGTGTAGTAGAGGAGGAGCGAAAGCGTGACAGGGGTTTACAGACCAAAGAGTGCATAGGAAAACGCTATGAAGAAGATTGCGAGAAGGAGAAGAGGAGATGGAACCTGCGGATTGCATATCAGATGTTTGCAAGACTGCGTACAGCGCTTTTGTACATTGTGATTTTCTGTGGAGTAGATTACTTTATGGGATTTGTGGAAGACCAGGTGATGGGATTGTTTTTTGATGTGACAGGAAATGAGTGGATGCGTATGCTGTGGTCGATGGTTTGCTCTACCATTATGTTCGGAATAGTAGGCTCTGTTGTTGCAAATGTGTTTCAACTGCCGGATATTTTAGAAAGTGTACGAAGTATTGGTGTGGGGATGAAAGATTTGTATCGAATCGGAATGGCAAAGAGCGGCATTTCCTATCAGAATCCAGATAAGGAGAGAAACAATGAAAGAAAAATATAGTGATGGAATAGAATGGAACACATATGAAAAATTGCGGAAGGAACGTCCGGAGTTGTTTGCAGAGTCAACGCAGATTCCGATTGTGACGGATAAAGAGACGGTAGATACATTTGTGAGAGAGACCGGGCAAAAAGTAGGTGTGATGTATAGCAGTGAATACCATTATCTGCTTGTGGATCTGATTCGGAATCCAGATGGAAAGTTATATACATATGAAAGAATACTGCCGGTTGTGCCAAGTGGAGCAGCAGTGGCGGTGACGATTCAAAACGGATTGTTTGTGCTCCTGCGGCAATATCGGCACGCGATTCGAACGAGTCAGTATAGTTTTCCACGTGGATTTGGAGAAAAGGAACTCTCACCGTACGAAAATGTCAAAAAGGAAGTGCACGAAGAAATCGGTGCGACGGTTATCAAATGTGAATATTTGGGAGAGGTTGTCGCAGACAGTGGACTTTTAGCGAATAAAGTGGCGGTATTTGCGTGTCAGGTGGAAGGTGTTCAGAGGCGGTATGCCTACGAAGGAATTGAGGATGTGGTGTTTCTTTCAGCAGAAGAATTACGGAAATGGATTGCGGAGGGAAAGATTACGGATGGTTTTACACTGTCGGCATATAGCTTGTATTGTGCAAAGAATCCAAATGTGTGAACTGTGACTATGTAAAAATTTACTTTTGGAAAATATTGACAAAAAAACTTGCAATCTTGTAGAGAATATCATATGATAATAACGATTATATGGATTGTTACTATTAGATTAGGCGAGACCAGGGAAAGAGTTTTAGATAGCTCCTGTAAAGTGGGGGACTATTTAGAATGTCCTTGGTCTTTTCTTTTTTAACAGGACAGATTCAGGAAAGGATGAAAGAGGAATGAAAAAGATTGCAAAACAAATGTTGACAGGATTACTGGCGATTGCAATGGTTTTAACAATGGGAACGCCGGCAATTCCAAAGGTTTATGCACAGGACAACACTCAGGTGGAATACGAGATTTATCCGAATCCACATGACATGTCCTACCAAGAGGGAGAATATGTTATTCGCCCGGAAGTGAATGTAGTTTTTTGAAGAGAAAATTGATGAAGCTACACAGAACAGAATGAATGAAGTTCTGGAAGCGAAAGACAAGAATATCACTGTGACAGCAGAAAAAGCAGAAGGTAAGACAAACATTTTAGTTGGTACCTACAATTCAAAAGGTTATGTAGACAACTATGTGAAGGAGAACTACAACGTAGATGCAAGCTTGTTTGAGCATTATGGTTCTTATTTTCTGGCATCCAACAATGATGAGATCGTCATTTTAGGTGTGGATACAGATGCAGCATTCTACGGAATTACATCATTAAAACATATCTTTAATCAGATGGACGGGTCTACAATCCGCAATTTCGAGATGAGAGATTATGCAGATGTAAATATTCGTGGATTTATCGAAGGCTATTATGGAATTCCATGGTCTAATGAAGACCGCATGTCTTTGATGAGATTTGGTGGAGACTTCAAGATGACTTCTTATATCTTTGCGCCGAAGGATGACCCATATCATTCTGCAAAATGGCGTGAGCCATACCCGGCAGATAAATTGGAAGAAATCAAAGAGATGACAGAAGTCGGAAATGCATCAAAATGTCGTTTTGTATGGACAATCCATCCATTTATGAACGGTGGTATCACAGAGGCAACATATGACGCAGATATCCAAAAGATTAAAGATAAATTTAATCAGTTGTACAATGTCGGAGTGCGTCAATTTGGTGTGCTGGGAGATGATGCAGGAAATCTTCCTAGAAAAGTTGTAATTAGAGTTATGAATGACTTGCAGAAATGGGCAGATGAAAAAGGCGATGTATATGATCTCGTATTTTGTCCGCAAGGCTACAACCATTCATGGCAGGGAAATTATTCTGAATTAAATGAATTAGATGAAGGTTTCCCGGAAGATGTTCGTATTTTTTGGACAGGTGAAGCAGTGTGTCAGCCAATCGAGCAGAAGACACTGGATCACTTTAGAAGGCATAATTTACCGGAGGGCAAGACAGAACGTCGTGCACCGTTATTCTGGTTAAACTGGCCTGTAAATGATATCAATCATGGACGTATGCTGATGGGAAAAGGTGTGCAGCTTCACACAGATATCAATGTAAATGATATTTACGGAGCAGTGACAAACCCAATGCAGGAGTCAGAGGCTTCTAAGGTTGCGATTTTTGCAGTTGCAGATTATGCATGGAATGTAAAAGGATTCGAGGTAGATAAGAGCTGGGAGGATTCTTTCAAATACATTGAAGCAGATGCGACAGAAGAATTACACACACTGGCAAAACATATGTCGAATCCACAGCCAAACGGACACGGTTTGGTGTTGCCGGAATCAGAAGAATTACAGCCGTTGTTGAACGAATTTAAGACAAAACTGGACAACAATGAATCTGTAAAAGAAGTTGGAGCAAGATTGATGCAGGAAATGGATGTCATCATCGACGCTTGTGATGGTTTTCATGCAAAAAGCAAAAATGAAGCGCTCAAAGCGGAGTTACTGCCATTTACAAATTCACTGAAAGAATTATGTAAATCAATCCGCTCATTTGTAGAAGCGCAGATTGCAATTGAAAATGATGATATGTATGCAGCGTTTAACAGCTACACAGCAGGAAGCTCAAGCTTTAAGACATCAAAGACATTTACAAAGCCAATGATCAATGGAAACCCACAGGTAGTATCACCAGGTTCTACACACTTGATTCCATTAGCAGAAAAATTAGAAAAGAAACTATCCGGCCCAATCAATGATTATGTATCCGGTGAGGGAGAAAATCCGCTGGTGATCACAGCAGAGTCAAGCTTTGATACATGGTATTCCGGAAATATTAACAATATTATCGATGGCGATGAAAATACACATGCATGGCACAATGGCGAAGAAGCGGCAGGACAGTACTACCAGGTAAATTTCAGTAAACCAAGTACAGTTTACGGTGTCCATATTTTAAATGGTGCAAATCAAAGCGGAAAAGCTCAGGATACATTTGGAAAGGCAAAAGTAAAATACAAAGTATCCGGAGAAGACACATGGAAAGACTTAACAGATAAAGAATACGGTCCATATGCAGAGCGTGTAGATGTATCCGGTATCGAGATTGAGAATGTTGTGGCAGTACGTTATGAATGTACACAAAAAGGCTCAGGCAATAAATGGCCATCTATGAGAGAATTCAAAGTATCCACAACACCGGAGACAGGAGTTGAGTTTACGAAAGAAGTCATCCGTACACAGGACGGATGGGCTCCATATCAAGGAGAAGAAAGTAACTTGATTGACGAAAATACACAGACATCAATCTGGTATAATGTAAGACAGAATGGAAATCCGGCAAATACTACAATCAAAGGTGACTATGTCGGAGTGAAATTATCACAGCCAATCACGTTAGGTAAAATTGATATTTTACAGGGTAAGAATGACAATGATGGTGATTACTTCAAGAATGTAAAATTGCAGTATTCAGTAAATGGAACAGACTGGAAGGATATTCCGGGTGTAGAGCCGTTTAAAAATACAAGACATATTCAGGTAGATCTTTCGGACAAAAACATCGAGGCACAGTATGTTCGTCTGGAAAATCAGGAAAATCAGGAGAGCTGGATTGCTTTCAGAGAATTTGATGTAGATGCAAAAGTATTTTACAATGCGAAAGCATATACAAACGTAGATGCATATAAAGATTTTGGGGCAAACGTATTTGCAGATTCAGCAGAGCTGGCTCCACAAAATGACATTGCGTTGGAGAAAGATCAATATATTGGTCTGAAATTAGATCGTGTACACGAGATTACAACGATTGAGAATCAGTTAAAAGATGCAGACGGTATTACATTAGAAGTATCGAAAAACGGATACGAATGGACTGAGTATGCAGCTGGAAAGAATGTAGATGCACGTTATGTACGTCTCATCAACAAGACAGATGCGAAGAAAACATTCGATATTCAGAAGTTGTCATTGAAGACATTTGAGATTTATGAAAAATCACTTGTAGCTGATCAGACAACGTTTGCAATCGGTGAGGCGGCAAGCAATCCGGCGACAAACCTGTTTGACGGAGACCGCACGACACAGGTTATCTATCAGGGAAGCCAGAATCAGGGCGCAAAATTTGTCTATGATTTGGGACAGACAATTGACCTGAAGACATTGAAAGTAGTATGTAGAGACAGTGAGATTGATTTCCCACGTCACGCAAAGATTTCAGTATCAACAGATGGTCAAAAGTGGACAGATGTGATGACAATCGGTAATCAGGATAAAGAAAATGAAGGCGAAGTTCAAACGAAGATAATATCAATGATGTACTTCCGTTACATGAGACTTCCTACAATGCAAAAATTGGAAGAAAATATCAACCAGAAAGCTCGTTTTATCAAG
>ENA-OQAB01000998-OQAB01000998.1-human-gut-metagenome-genome-assembly--contig:-NODE-998-length-14019-cov-3.554060_pt1 | contig 14019 bp, 9 predicted proteins | sample MGYA00242490_ERZ504517 | MGnify/ENA primary metagenome ERZ504517 (study PRJEB26092, sample SAMD00036298) | human gut metagenome | host: Homo sapiens | study: EMG produced TPA metagenomics assembly of...
ATATAATACCACATTCTCGCGAGAGGTAGGTCATGAAGAAGCCCAGGTCTTTGGTGGCGCGGATGTGGTCGGAGAGGGCTGTGCGCATCTTCACCAATACTTCTGCGTATTCGGGAGAGTCGGACAGGTTGTGCAATTCACCCGGGTCTTTCTCGAGGTCGAACAGCATTTCGGCGGGATGGGCGTTGAAGGTCTGCGCCCAGTCGGGGTTGGTGTTGTGTCCTCCCAAGACCAGTTTGTCCCATGCCTTATTGGACGGCATTCCCCATTGGTAGTAATTGCGCAGGGCGAACTGACGGTAAAGGGATGTAGCTGCGGATGTATTTAAAACGTCCGTCGGTCGCGGCGCGTACCGGCATGAAGTGGTGCAGTTGGTTGGCCGCTAATGCGAATTGGATTTCACGCTTTTCATCGGATGCGTACTTCCCGAATAATGCCTTTCCTTGCATGTGCTTGGGCGGTTTTACGCCTGCAAGGCTGAGTACGGTAGGTCCTAAGTCTGTGAAGTTGACCAAAGAATATTCTTTTCCGGATGCTTTTTCTCCTGCCAGGTGTTGCCATTTGGGCGGGAAATAGGCTATCATAGGCACTTCCAAACCGCTTTCATACAAGTAGCCTTTGCCGCGTGGAACGCAACCGCCATGGTCGCTGAAGAAGAAGATTATCGTGTTGTCATCCAATCCTTTTTCCTTTAAGTCTTTCAGGAAGAAACCCAGCCATGTGTCCACATCCTGTACGGCTTCCAGATGGCCGGCATAGTCGGAACGCACTTCGGGAAGGTCGGGCACGTAGGAGGGCAGGGTGAGCAGTTCGGGATAAATGCCTTCTGTGGTATAATCTCTTCGGCCGTCGGTGTGGAAAGTGCGGACGCGTCCCATGTGGGAGGTTACCGTGTTGTATACGGCAAAGAACGGCTGGTCTTTGCCGCGCTGCGGACTGTTGTAGGAGGCTTTCGTGGTACATTCGTCCCAGCAGCTTTTGTTGTCCGTGGTGGAGTTGTAGTGTGTCTTGCTGTTGTTGGTGCAGTAATATCCGGCCTCACGCAGCCATTGCGGGAAGAAGATGTTTGCCGGAGTATCGTATGAAACAGGATGGACATCCATGCCGTAGGTCGAGGAGTAGCAACCCGTAATAAGCGACGAGCGTGCAGCAGAGCTTTGCGGAGCCACCGACCACGCGTTCATGAATTGTATGCCGTGAGCGGCCAGACTGTCCGCATTGGGGGTGTGTACATCCTTGTTGCCGTAACAACCGAACTCGTAAGCGCTGGTATCTTCGAAGGTGAGCCAAAGGATATTGGGCCTTTCGTTTTTTTTGTTGTCTGCTGCGTCCGCCTGGGCCGTATGCAACCCGCAGAAAGCAGTACACATTAATAGAGGTAAGTTTTTCATGCTATATCAGTTTTTATTAACAGTCGCTAAGGTAGGACATTCAAGGGGAATACACGCTTTTTTGTGTACAAAATGCTGTCAATATTGTTTCTATCGGTTAATTTTCGACAAATTTAGCGGGATTTGAACAATATTGCGGCTGGTTCTGGACAGATGTCGCGGGGTATTGGATAAAAGAATGGCCGAATATTAGCCGAAAGCTTTACTTTTGAAAAATAAATCTTAATGTTAATAGTATGAGAAATGTGTTCTTTGCAGCACTGCTTTATGTGCTGTCTTTATCCGGACAGGTACGTGCCGAAAATATCGTTTTTTCAGACAGTGATTTACGTAATGAAGCGGAAAATTTGTTGGTGGAGTGGGTGGATACTCTGCTGACTTATCAATGCGCGGAGCTGAATCCGGCGCTTGACGGAGGTATTCTGTGCCCTGCGTGTGCCCGTATTCACGGACGGATAGGTGACGCCGTGCTGCCTTTGATGTATCTGGCGGATAAGACCGGCAATGATAAATATTTGATTGCGGCCAAGCGTTTAATGGCCTGGATGGAAAATGTGCATCGTCCGGACGGCTCATGGATGAATGACGTGCACGTATCGGACTGGAGCGGTACAACCGTCTTTGCCGCTATCGCTTTGTATGAGGCGTTGCACTATCATGGACATATGTTGGATGACTCGACCCGGAATCACTGGAAGCAACAATTATTGGAAGCCGGTGAATTCATGATGAAAAATCCTCAAATGTACAGCCGTCGTATGCAGGGAAAAATGAAACGTTTGAATAATGTGAATTATTCAGCTTCGGTTACTTATGCCCTGCAAGCCCTTGGGGGAATGTTTAACCGTCCTGATTTTCAGGAAGAAGCACGGATAGTAGCCTCGGACTTGAAAAACTTCTTCACGGAGAATGATTGTTTCTTGTATGGTGAAGGACCTAAGATTTGGAGCCCTACAAAAAACGGTTGCCTTCCTGTCGATTTAGGCTATAACATAGAAGAATCATTGCCTAATCTGGCCTATTATGCGCTTATGGCGGATAATCAGGAATTGTTGGCTATCGTGGAACGTTCGATGAATACCCATCTGGAATTTATGCTACCCGACGGAGCGTGGGATAACAGCTGGGGTACGCGTAGCTTCAAGTGGACGTATTGGGGCGGACGTACGAGTGATGGTTTTATGGGGGGCTATTATGCATTGGCAGACCGCCATCCCGAATATCTGGAAGCTATCCGCCGTAACGTGCGATTGTTGAGAAAATCAACGGTTGACGGACTGCTTCATGCCGGTCGGGATTATCGCGCTTCGGGGATTCCGGCTTGTATTCATCACACCTTCGGACATGCGAAAGCTCTGACCGCGTTTCTGGAGTTGCCGCCTGTTAAAGCCACACCGAACAAAATGTTGCCGCGCGACGCGGAATATGGCGTGAAATTCTTCCGGGATATTCGTACATGGCTGGTTGCGGAAGGTCCGTGGAGAGCTACATTTACGGGTTATGATGCTGAGTATAAAGTAAAAGGAACTCATCCTATGGGAGGAGCCGTCTCATTGTTATGGCATGCGCAAGCAGGTCCTGTATTCGCTGCTACAATGAATCAGTATACATTGATAGAAGCGCCTAATATGCAGAGTAATAGCCGGAAATATCTAATGAGCGGAACTCCTCGGGTCGAAATGGTGCAATACGGAACAAATTACAGCAATCTCGATGACTTGGATACGGATATTACGTATACTAAAGAAAAAGATACGCATAATTTCCATGTTAATACGCATTTGGTAGATATTGACCAGCAAACTCCTATCCAAGGTTCGATACCGGTGAGTATGGACTATGTTTATTCTAAACAGGGGGTAACCATAAAGATGGACCATTGTCCTTATTCCGCATATATGGTTTTGCCGGTAATCGCTTCACCTTCGGATGTTACCGAGGTTGGCTCTAAGAATATGCGTATCCGAAAAGAGAACGGGACCTTGGAAATCTCCTGTGTAAATGGTCATTTGAAGGTGGCTCCGACCGATGCGGACGGGCGTATATTTAATCCTGTACCGGGTTTTTCTTTTATTCCCCTGCAAGTATTCCCTGAAAGCCCAAGTAAAAAAATAATAGTTAAAATCATATATAATTAATATATTTTTGTTTCTTTGCCTTGTATTAATAATATAATATATGAAGATATTTCGACTTTTACTAATGCTATGTGGAATGTTATTTACCGGTATCGGGTTTGCCGATGAAATCGATGGAATGCGTTTCACGCATATAGGTTTGGAAGATGGACTGTCGCATAGTACAATATTTGGAATTAATCAGGATAAAGAAGGTAATTTATGGTTTGCCACCTATGACGGCCTTAATAAATACGACGGTTATAATTTTACGGTCTATCGTCATCAATACAAGAATCCCAAGAGTATAGCGAATGATATTACCCGTTGCGTCGTTATCGATGATGATAATCGTATCTGGATAGGAACACGGGACGGCTTGTCACTTTATAACCGTCGTCAGAATGAGTTCTCTAATTTCTATTATAAGAAAAGGGGACAAAATGTGGCTGTCATGAATATTGTGCCTTTACAGAAGGACTGGCTGATGATTGGAACAGCGGAGGGTATCTTGCTTTTTGATGTGAAAGGCGGACATTTCATGAGTGATACTCTGTCTACCGCTTTGCATCTGCTGAAACCTTCTGCATTAGTCAGGCAGGGGGACTGTGTTTATATCGGTACAGAGAGTGGGGTATATACCTATTCCTTACAGGATGGAACATTGAAGAAGCTGGTGGAGTTACCGACAAAAGCGCGGATACACGGAATTTTATGCCAGATGTTTCATAGAATATGGATAGCGACCGAAGGCAGTGGTTTGTATATGTATGATATAAAAGCCAAGAAACTAAAGAACTATCGCTACGAGGATAAGGCGTCCGGTCTAAATTCAAATTATGTGCGTTCGTTGGCGTTGGACCAGGAGAATCGTTTATGGGTAGGGACTTATAGCGGATTAAATATATATAAGGAAGGGAAAGATTGTTTTTCCTCGATGGAGAGTTCTATAACTCAAGCCGGAACTTTATCTCAGAACTCGGTGCGTTGTATATTCAGAGATTCGCAAGGCGGTATGTGGCTGGGTACATATTGGGGTGGTTTGAATTATTATCATTCGTTGTGTAATCGTTTCCAGCAGATAAAGCATATTCCTTTCTATAATTCGTTAAGCGATAATGTGGTCAGTTGTATTGTAGAAGACAAAAAGAATAATTTGTGGATTGGCACGAGTGATGGCGGCTTGAATTTCTATGATAATATAACAAAGACTTATAAAAATCTATTTATTCAACCCGGATACATCGGAAGGGGTTCCTTTTAAAGACATCAAAACTGTATATGTGGATGAGTCTGCCGATAAAGTATATGTAGGTGCCCATGCCGGTGGAATGATGATATTGAATCGTAGAACGGGAAAAAAATGAGTTTTATAATCAACAGAATAGTAACTTACCAAGTAATAATATTTATTCAATTATATCGGATGAGGGAGAGGGGCTGTGGGTAGCTTCATTGGAGCATTTCATCTATTTGAATTATTGCCCGAAAACGTTTTACTGATTATAGACAAAGATGTAAAGGACGTCCCATACAAAAATATAACCGCTTATTATTCCGGGATTCTAAAGGCGTATTTGGGCAGGTGGAGAAATGGGGTTGTCGGTATATAACCAGATTGATAAGTCTTTATTGACCAATACTGATTTCCATATTCCTACGGTGCTGGAACAGTCCTTTGTGAATTGTATTTATGAATCTGCATCCGGTTATATATGGATTGGTACCCGCAACGGACTTTTTGCTTTGCGGGAAGGGGATAAAGAGCCGTTGCAATATACAACGGATAACGGTTTGCCGAGTAATGTGATCTATGGAATTCTGGAAGATAGTTATGGACGCTTGTGGGTAAGTACTAACCAAGGTCTGAGTTGTTTTAATCCGGATAATCGGAAACTACGTAACTTTACGATAGTGGATGGTTTGCAAAGTAATCAATTCAATACTGGGGCTTATTGCCGTGTTAGTAACGGACATATGTTGTTCGGTGGAATTAATGGGATAACTTCATTTCGTCCCGAAACGCTAATAGATAATCCTTACACTCCCAAACCGGTAATCAATAAACTCTTTGTTTTTAATGAAGAGGTATTACCTAATGATGAAACCGGAATCCTTAAAGAGAATATAGAAGGTGTAGACCATATCATATTGAAATCTTCTCAGAATTCTTTTTCTATATCATTTGTCGTTTCTAATTATATAGCAGGTAAGCATAATACTTTTGCTTATAAATTAGAAGGATATAATGAGGAGTGGTATAAACAAGGCGATATAAGTCCGGTATCATATTCTAATTTGCCGGCAGGAAATTATAGATTTCTTTTAAAAGCGGCAAATAATGATGGGAAGTGGAGTAAAGACATGGCAGTTCTTCATATTAAGGTGCTTCCGGTTTGGTATTGTACCTGGTGGGCTCTTTCAATATTTGCTTTGTCTTTCGTTTTATTAGCTTTTATAATATTTCGTTTCTTTTGGCTGCGTAAGAGTATGCAAACGGAAATTCGTATGGAGAGATTAGATAAAGAAAAACGGGAAGAAATCAGCCAAATGAAAATACGTTTCTATGTTAATATTTCACATGAGCTGCGAACTCCGCTAACTTTAATTGTTGCTCCCCTACAAGAGCTTCTTAGTAATGTTACCGGGGCATTGGGGAACGTGAAAAAATTATTATATATCCAACGGAACACGAAGAGGTTATTGCATTTGGTAAATCAATTGATGGATTACCGGCGTGCCGAATTGGGTATTTTTGAATTAAAACCAGTATATGCCAATATATACAAAAGGGTACTGAATACCTTTTTGAATTATGAAAGTTTGGCGAAACGAAAGGATATAGACTATAATTTCTATTCAGAACTGCAAGATGAGGATGTGCTGTTTGATGGAACTTATCTGGATTTGATTGTTAATAACTTATTGTCGAACGCCTTTAAATATACGGGAGATGGGGAAAGTGTTTCAGTTAAATTATATAAGGAGAATAAGAATGTCGTTTTACAAGTTATAGATACGGGAGCCGGTATTCCCGAAGATAAACAACAAAAGATATTTGAACGTTTTTATCAAATAGAAAATGGACATGAGGGGAGTGGTATCGGACTATCTTTAGTGCAACGTTTGGTAGAATTACATCATGGACAAATTACATTGGTAAGCGAAGTGGGAGAGGGCTCTACCTTTTCTATTTATATTCCTCAGGACAAATCGGTGTATAGCGCTGGTGAATTGTTAGGAAGCAGTGGGGAATTAGAGGAACAGCGTGTTTATTCTACCAATGCGCATGATATGTATGTCGATGATGTAGAATTCGTAGAAGTGGAAACTAATGAAAAAGAGGAGGGTAGTAAGCACGGAACGATTCTTATAGCGGAGGATAATGAGGAGTTGCGTCAGTATTTGTCAAATGGCTTATCAGCTCAATTTAATCTTATAGAAGCAGAGAACGGGCAACAAGCTCTGGACTTGCTGAAAGATAATGACGTAGACCTGATACTTTCAGATGTGATGATGCCTGTAATGGATGGAATAAAGCTTTGCAAATCAGTAAAGCAGAATTTAAGGACTTGTCATATCCCCGTGTATTTATTGTCTGCAAAAGTAGATGTTAAATACCAATTAAAAGGGTTGCAGGTTGGGGCGGATGACTATATTCCCAAACCATTCTCAATGGAAGTCCTGATAGCTAAGATCTTAAATATGCTACGTACTCGTTATCGCATTTTTGAACATTTCTCTAATACGGCAGAGATTGAGCCGGATAAGATAACGAGTAATGCAATGGATGAAGAAATGTTGAAGAAGGCTATTGCCATAGTAGAGAAGAACATAAGCAATGTGGAGTTCTCCACTGAACAATTTGCTAGTGAAATGAATATGAGCAGGTCTAATCTTCACTTGAAACTGAAAGCGATAACAGGTAAGTCTGCTATTGATTTTATTCATAAAATACGTTTTAATCGAGCTTGCCAGCTATTAAAAGAGGGTAAATATACTGTTTCTGAAATTAGTTTTATGGTAGGATATAATACACCTTCTTATTTTGCAGCTCGTTTTAAAAAATATATGGGGTGTCTTCCTACAGAATACGGAAAGAAATAATAAAGATACTATTTTATTGTATTTCATTATGATGAAAATATATACTTTATACGTCGTTTTTTCGATGTTTGTAAGTTTTCTGCTCATGTCATGTAGTCAGGAGAGAAAATCCGATTTTCTTATCGTCAAGAAAGATAGTCTTCAGTATGAGGGAAAATCTGTTGAGCTTTTTAAAATAACAAATAAGCAAGGGATGGCTATTGAGGTTACAAACTATGGTGCATCTTTGGTTTTTGTTTCTGCACCCGATAAAAACGGAGTGTTTGAACCCGTCGTTTTAGGTCTTGATAGTTTACGGCATTATCTAGGTAGGCAGCCTAAGCTTGGTGCTACGGTAGGCCGGTTTGCAAATAGAATTAAAGATGCAGAATTTAGTTTAGGCAAGACTGTTTATCATTTGGATAAGAATAGTAAAGCACATTCTATTCATGGCGGAGTGAAAGGTTTTAATCTTCAAGTGTTTGATGTTGATACATCGTATATCGTGAAAGATACTGCTGTAGTTGTTTTCAAGTATTTAAGTCCTGATTTAGAAGGTGGTTTTCCCGGAAATCTAAACCTTTCGTTAGCGTATAAATTGACTAATGATAATGAGGTTATTTTGGATTATGAAGCATCGACGGATAAGCCTACCATAGTAAACCTAACCAATCATAGCTATTTTAATTTGGCTGGATGCAAAGAATCTGTACTTAATCATTATTATATGATTGCGGGAGACTCAATAACTCCGGTTGACTCAATGGGAATCCCTACAGGGGAACTAATGGCAGTAGCAGGAACGGAATATGATTTTAGAGTTTTACAGTCGGCCAAACAGCGTATTGAAAAAAGGGAAAAGGGGTATGACATCAATTATAAACTCAATAAACAGCCGGGAACTTTAGCGCTTGCAGCGAAAGTTGTAGAACCTCTTTCCGGTCGAGTATTGAAAGCATATACAACTGAACCCGGTATGCAATTCTATACTCCGGCTTCTAATTTAGATTATTTGAAGGGGTATGCGCATCTTTCTTACGGGAAATATTATGGCTTCTGTCTCGAAATGCAACATTTCCCGGATTCACCTCATAATCCTCAATTTCCAACCACTGTATTGTTGCCGGGAGAAATTTATCGGCAAACTACTATATATAAATTTGAAATATTATCTGAACAAAATAAATTTTAATTAAAACATTGATTATGAAAATGAAAGATTGGAAAAAGTGTATGTGTTTAATGGGTATTTCACTTTTTATGGCTTCTAATTTATGTGCAAGCCAAATTGGAAATGTGGAAGGTTCCAATACTCCTGTTAAAAAAACTCGGAGTACTACTTTTATTAGTGGAGAAAGTGCATGGGAACCTGCAGGAACAGGTGTAACTCGGCAGATAATGGGCTATGATGGGCAAGTGATGCTGGTGAAGGTGAAATTTGAGAAAGGTGCGATAGGAACTCCTCATACTCACTACCATACACAAACAACCTATGTGGCAAGTGGGAAGTTTGAGTTTACGGTAGGAAATGAAAAGAAGGTAGTAAAGGCAGGTGATGGTATTTACATTGAACCGGATATTTTGCATGGTTGTGTTTGTTTAGAACCAGGAATACTCGTGGATTGCTTTGCTCCAATGAGAGCCGATTTCTTGAAATAAGTTTCTTGATAGAAGAATGAGAGTGCCTTATTAGCGATATTTAACAAAACAGGTGAGCTTTATTGAATTATAGTAATCCTGCTCATATATATCTGTAGAACGGTATTTTATACAAAAATATCCTCTTCTATACAAAAATAGCATATAGAAAGTGTAAAAGTGTGATTAACAAAAACAATACTTTTACACTTTTTTTGCATTTGCACTAAGTTTGTCATCGAAAAAAATTATTTCTAACGTAGAACCTTAGATTTATTTATTATGTACAAATTAAAAGAACTATTTTTAATGTTTATCCTTGCCTTTGTGAGTATGTCTGCATACGCGCAAAGCTTGACTGTTACTGGTAAGGTCATTGATGGCGATGGATATGAAGTAATTGGTGGCAGTGTAACTATTAAAGGAGCTGCTGGTGTAGGAACTGTTACAGATGTAAATGGTAACTATTCCTTGAAAGTAAATGATGCATCTAAAGATGTATTGGTCTTTTCGTATGTGGGAATGACTTCCCAAGAAGTGAAAGTTAACGGTAAAAATGTAATCAATGTAACATTGAAGGCTGATGCCGTAATGTTGGATGAAGTGGTTGCTATTGGTTATGCTACAGTAAAACGTAAAGATTTAACGGGTTCTGTCGCATCAGTTGGTAATCAGGAGATTGCAAAAGTTCCTGTTAGTGATGTAACTCAAGCCTTATCAGGACGTATGGCTGGTGTGCAAATTCAACAAACAGAAGGTGCTCCAGGATCTTCGGTTTCTATCCGTATTCGTGGTGGTATTTCTATTACTCAGAGTAATGAACCTCTTTATATCATCGATGGTTTTCCTAGCGAAGATGGTATGTCCACTCTTGATCCTGCTGAAATTGAGACTATTGACGTCTTGAAAGATGCATCTGCTACGGCTATATACGGTGCTCGAGGCGCTAATGGTGTTGTGGTAATTACAACTAAAAATGGTAGTAAATCCGGTGGTAAGCAACTGTTACTTTTGATACTTATGTTGGGTTCAAAAAAATCGCTAAGAAGTTGGATGTACTTTCTCCATACGAGTTTGCCTTGTTGGATTATGAACGTACACTTTATAAGATTGCAAAAGGTGTGGCGGCGATTTGAATAAGTGGAAAGTATTTATGGAAACTATAGTGATCTTGAGGCAAATTATGCTGGTCGAAAAGGTATAAATTGGCAGGATGAAACGTTGGGACGTACAGCTTTAACACAAATTATCGTGTGGGTGTATCTGGAAATACTGAAAAAATGCAGTATAGCTTGGCTTATGCTTACTATGATGAGGAAGGAGCTATGATGTATAGTGGTTCTAAGAAACACAATATCTCTTTCAATATGAACCATGAGGTAAGTAAATGGTTAACAGTGAATGCTCGTATTAGTTATGACCAAATGCGTGTTGAAGGTATGGGTACTTCTGAAGGTGGTGACCGTTTTAATAAAATGCAGCATATTTTGCAGTATCGCCCTACTATTGGTATTAATGGTGTGGATACGGATTTATTGGGTGATGAGGATCCTTTGTTTGCCGATGATAGTGGTAATGTAATGCAAAATCCGCTTTTATCAGCTGCAGAAGAAACCAAAGATAAAGAATGGCGTACATTCCAAGCAAATGCCGGTGCAACTGTTAAGTTATTAAAAGGTCTTACATTCCGTAATACAACAGGTATGCGCTATCAAAACTCGTCGTAATGATGTTTTTTACGGTGACCAGTCTATGACTGCAAAACGCTCCAGTATCAATGGTAGCATTACGAATATTGAAAGTAGCAGCTTCCAAACTTCCAATGTGCTAACTTATAATTGGTATAATGATAAACATAATGTAACAGCTATGTTAGGTCATGAATATGTTACTAAATGGACTCGTAATTTCATGGCTGGTGCTAATAATTTCCCAAATGATGAAATCGGTTTAGGCGATTTGTCTTTAGGCACACCAATCACTCCGACATCTAGTGAAAATTACGATGACAAATTACTTTCTTTCTTTGCACGTGTGAATTATAATTTGATGGACAAATACTTGTTCACAGCTTCTGTACGTGCTGATGGTTCTTCTAAGTTTGGTAAGAATAACAAATGGGGTTATTTCCCTGCTTTTTCTGCTGCGTGGCGTTTAGGTGAAGAAGAATTTATTAAAGATTTGAATATATTTTCTGATTTGAAGTTCCGTATTGGTTATGGTTTGGCAGGAAATAATCGCATTGGTAGTTACTCTAGCTTGGCTATTATGTCATCTGTAACTTATCCTAATGGCAATAGTGCACAATCAGGCTACGCTTCTAAGCAAGTTCCTAATCCTGATTTGAAATGGGAGGCTAACAAGACATTTAATGTCGGTTTGGATTTTGGCTTCTTTGATCAACGTTTAACTATATCTCCGGAATTTTATATTAATCGTAGTAGTAATTTGTTATTTGATGCTCGCCTGCCAAATTCTTCCGGTTATTCCTCTATGACTATTAATGCAGGTGAAACAGAAAATAAAGGTATTGATTTAACTATTAATTCTGTAAATATTACGAATAAAAACTTCTCTTGGAATACGACGGTTACTTTATCTCATAATAAAAATTCAGTAAAGCAGCTGACTGGTGAAAAGGTGCAACTTTATTTGGCGGATATGGGTGTAAAAGGCGCAGGTTCTTCACACAAAATTGGTGTTGGTGAGCCCTTAGGTCAGTTCTACGGATATATATCCGACGGTCTATATCAAGTTTCAGATTTTGATTATGATGCTGCATCTGGTAAATATACGTTAAAAGATGGTATTCCTTACCGTGGTGAAAAAAATAAGGTACAACCAGGTATGCTGAAATTTAAAAACATAGACGGTAGCGAGGATAATAAAATAACGGAAGATGATAAAACAGTGATTGGTAATGCATTTCCAAAATTCTATGGTGGTATTAATAATACTTTTACCTATAAAGATTTTGATTTGAGTATTTTCTTGACTTATAGTTTTGGAAATGACGTATTGAATGCAACTAAATTAACCAATACAAGAACAGCTTTGACTAATAAAAATGTGTTAGCTGCTGCTGATTGGAGTCATCGTTGGGTTACTATTAATAAGGAAACTGGTGATTTGATTACAAACCCGGAAGAGCTTGCGGCTATCAATCAAGGTAAAACAATCGCTTGTTTTGACGATAACGGTTCATCTGATAATGCAGTTATACATTCATGGGCGGTAGAAGATGGTTCTTACCTGAAATTGAGTAATATAACATTAGGCTATACATTCCCCAAAAAAATTATTAATAAGATAGGTTTATCTAAATTGCGTTTGTATGCTACTGGCAATAATCTGTTGACTTGGACTAAGTATACAGGGTTTGATCCGGAAGTATCTACTATGAGTGATGCTATGACACCAGGCGTCGATTTCGGCGCTTATCCTAGAAGCCGTTCCTTTGTGTTTGGTATTAATGTAGCATTTTAATGAATTCTAAAAATCGAAATACAATGAAGAAAAATAAATTAATATATGTGCTTGGTGCACTACTGAGTGTGGGGGCTATTTCGTGTGATTTAACAGAAAAACCTACTTCATTCTATGAAATGGATACCTATTTTACTACTGCAGATAAGGCTAAAATGGCTGTAATAGGTATTTATGATTGTCTTGCAGCAGAGGGCTCTTATGGACAATATGCTATGCCGTTTGCTTCTTCTGATGATATGTATATGGTTAGGGGTACGGCTACTGGTGATGGAACGCGTCGCGATATATCACATTATGCTCTTACCTCCTCTAATACTTGGATAGCTTCCGTATGGAATTATACCTATGAAGGGATAGATCGTGCAAATACAGCTATTTCTGGTATTGAAGGGATGCCGGGCTATGAAGATAGTGACGAGTTAAAAGAATTGGTTGCTCAAGCTCGTTTTCTTCGTGCTTTTTTAGCATTTGACCTTGTACGCTATTGGGGTGATGTACCTTTCAAAACGACAAGTACTGGCAGTTTTGGAGAAACTTCTCAACCTCGTACGGAACGGGAAAAGATATATGATCAGATTGTTATTGATTTGGACTTTGCCAAACAATATTTAAATCCTGGTAGTCAGGTCGCTTCTTCAGAGGTTCCCTGTCGTGGGGCTGCCCGTGCATTGCTAATGCGCGCTTATTTGCAACGTGCAGGATACAGTTTAGACCGTGCTACTCGCAAGCTTACTCGTCCAGATGATGCAACACGTCAAAAATATTTTGAGGCTGTTATTAAGGAATGGGAAGCGTTCAATACAGAGGGGTATCATGATTTTTATAGTGCTGGCTATGAAGCACTATTTAAGAATTACTCTAAACTTGTCTTGAATAACCAAGAGAGTTTGTGGGAAATAGCTTTTGAGCCTAATAATGGACAGAAAGATAATGCGGGTTATTGGGCTACATATAATGGCCCGTTGGTAGATGCTCCAGATGCTGGTAGCGGAGCGGCAAATCAAACTCATATGGGACGTGCTAATGCTTTCTTTATAGTACTTCCCTATTGGGGACATTTTTACGAAGACAATGATGTACGTCGTGACGTAAACTTTGTTGATTATGTATATAGATGGGTGAAAAAGGATCAAGACCAAGTTAAAATGACCGTATGTCAAGAGATCTCAAAAGAATATGTATCAGTTATCCAGGTAAAATGGCGTAGAGAGTGGATGGCACCGGGGATTTGTTGATCCGAATCATACAGGGGTGAACTATTGTCCGTTACGTTATGCTGATGTTGTATTGATGGCAGC
>ENA-OQAB01000999-OQAB01000999.1-human-gut-metagenome-genome-assembly--contig:-NODE-999-length-14018-cov-3.216255_pt1 | contig 14018 bp, 16 predicted proteins | sample MGYA00242490_ERZ504517 | MGnify/ENA primary metagenome ERZ504517 (study PRJEB26092, sample SAMD00036298) | human gut metagenome | host: Homo sapiens | study: EMG produced TPA metagenomics assembly of...
AAAAGTCAAGAGATGTCAGAAAATTAAAGGGCTGTTTTGCAGATTCTCTCCATCCAGGACTGCCTCTGTAAAGCCTGTCCCCCTCATAGGTCAGCTTCAGCGAAAAAAACGGGGCATCTTCCTTCAGAAGTTTCAGGAAGATCTTATCTCCCTCCCAGAGATTCAGATTCAGAAGCTCATCCTTTTTTACCCATTCCAGAACGCCTTCATCACAGTCCTTCACCTCTCCGGTGAAACCATCTGCTGTATAAAGACACATATATTCTGTTCCGTAATCCTTCTGTGTAAAGGTAACGATTCCCCGGAATTTCCAGGAGGTCAGCTTCAGTCCGGTTTCCTCATATGCCTCTCTTAAAAGACATTCCTCCGGACTTTCTCCCTCTTCAAAATGTCCCCCGATACCGATCCATTTATCTTTATTTACATCATTTTTCTTTGACACTCTGTGAAGCATCAGATATGCTTCCTCTTTTTCTACATAACAAAGCGTTGTCATGGGTCTTTTTTTCACAGTCCTTCACCTCCTGCAAAAATTTATTTTCTGTTCTGGGCTTCGATTTTTTCCGCAAGATCGTTCAGGTAAACCCAGCGGTCCATTTTTTCTTCCAGAAGAGCTTCCGCCTCTTCTTTTTCCTTTGTCAGCTCATTGAGCTTTCCGGAATTTGTGGCATTGGCCATAATATCCTGATCCAGCTTTTCAATCTTTGCTTCCAGCTTCGCAATATCCTCATCAATAGTATCGTATTCCCTCTGTTCCTTATAAGAAAATTTAAGCTTTGTGGGACGGTTTTGTTTCCAGGTCTTTGCAGAATCCTTTTCTCCGGAATCAGAGACTTCTCTGCTTCCTTCTGATCTTTTTCCGGAATCAGAATCAATGCTGTCTCCGAACCGTCTCTTTTTCGCTTCCAGATAATCCGTATAACCACCCTCATACTGTGTGAGGTTTCCTCTTCTGTCAAACTCAAAAATCCGGTCTGCAATATTGTCCAGGAAATACCGGTCATGAGACACAGCGATCACGATTCCAGCAAAGGAATCCAGATAGTCCTCCAGAATGGTCAGTGTGGGAATATCAATATCATTTGTGATCTCGTCAAGAAGCAGGACATTTGGCGCTGCTGCAAGCACTTTCAGAAGGTACAGGCGCTTCTTCTCTCCTCCGGAAAGCTTTTCTATTGGCGCATACTGCATGGAAGAATCAAACAGAAACTGCTCCAGAAGCTTTGTTGCACTGATCAGTCCGTCCTTTGTGGGAATATACTCTGCAACATCCTTAATATAATCAATTACCCGCTGACTGGTGTTCATTTCCTCAATTTCCTGAGAAAAATAACCGATCTTTACGGTTTCTCCAATCTCTACCGCCCCGCTGTCCGGCTGTATGATACCTGCAATAATTTTAAGAAGCGTAGATTTGCCACAGCCGTTGGGTCCGATGATTCCCAGCCGCTGATTTTTCAGCACAATGTAGTCAAAATCCCGGATGCATACCTTATCTCCAAAGCTTTTGGAAATATGATGAAGCTCAATTGTTTTTTTGCCCATTCTTGTCTCTACAGAATCAATCTCCACGTTTTTGTCGCGGACAGGCGCAGCGCCGTTTTTCAGTGTTTCCAGACGGTCAAGCCTTGCTCTCTGCTTGGTAGTCCTTGCACGACAGCCTCGTTTTGCCCATTCCAGCTCCATTCTGAGAATACTCTGGCGTTTCCGCTCTGACGCCAGCTCCATTTCTTCTCTCTCTGCTTTCATTTCCAGAAACTGAGAATATTTTGCCTCATAGGTATAAATCTTTCCGTGACTTAGCTCCAGAATCTTATTTGTAACACGATCCAGAAAATACCGGTCATGAGTCACCATGATCACTACTCCCTTAAAACGGTTCAGATAATCTTCCAGCCATCCTGCCATTTCATTGTCCAGATGGTTGGTAGGCTCATCCAGAATAAGAACATCCGTGGGATTAATGAGAACTCGGGCCAGAGCAACTCTTTTTTTTCTGACCTCCGGAAAGATGACTGATCTCCTCCTCATGATCCGCAATGCCAAGTTTGTTCAGGATCATATGAGCATCTGTTTCCGGATTCCAGTCCTGCTCCCGCTTTCCTGCAGTCACATAAGATAGGATTGTAGCTCCCTCAGGAAATTCCGGGTGCTGGGAAAGGCAGGAAATGCGCAGCCCGTTCTGCATGATCACCTGTCCCTCGTCCGGTTCCTCTGTTCCTGCCAGAATCCTTAAAAATGTTGTTTTTCCTGTTCCGTTAATTCCGATCAGACCAATCTTATCACCCTGATGGATTCCCACTGAAATATCATCAAAAATCACTTTATCGCCATAGGTTTTGCTGATGTGTTCCATATTTAAAATATTCATATCATTCTTCTCTCTGTACTTTCTTATTTATTTTACTGTAAATACTCAAATTGAAAAAATATAGCATGCTCTCCTGTGTTTAATCCGCACGATCTGTCTGCACAGGTAAGTATTCTTTTGTGTCCTCATATAACAGATCCCATTGTGCAAACTTCCGTATTTGTTTATTTTGAAACAACAAAAACTCTTCCTAATAAAAAACATTTCATTTACATTGCTTCTGTCATTTTTATGATTTTATTTTTTCTCATTTTCCGTCTTTGGAAACCTCTTCACATAGTAGATCACAAACAGCACTGCCGTAATGCCCCAGGATACCGGATAACTGAGCATAATTGTCTCAATTCCCGGAAAAACAGGAAGAACGGCCAGCATCCAGGTAATCCTCATGATGCACACGCCGCCGCAGGTTAAAATCACAGGCACAAGCACTTTTCCTGCTCCGCGGAGCGCGCCGGAAAGAATCCCAATGGCTACATAAAGAAAATAGGACGGCATCAGATAGCGCATCATATAAACACCGATCTCTACCACCTGGTTATCTGTTGTAAACAGCCTGTACAAAGGCTCTGCAAAAACGATCAGCAGGCCGCTGAGCAGAATCGCCGAGCTGTAGGACATTCCCAGACACACCCGCACACTTTTTCGCATTCGTCTTGTTTTGCCTGCGCCATAATTCTGTCCCACAAAGGTAGTAATCGCAATGGAAAAGGCATTGACTACCATCCAGAATACGACATCGATTTTCCCAAAAGTGCCCCAGGCAGCTACATAGTCGGTTCCCAGACGATTTACAAATACCTGTATCACAATATTTGCCACACAGTACATGGCAGCCTCAATACCTGCCGGAACCCCGATTCGCAGAATTGCTTTAAGCGAAGCGCCGTAGAAACGGATCTTTTTTATTTCCAGCCGGAAAAATCCATGATCTCTCATCAGCATTCCCGTAACAAGAACTGCGCTGACTCCCTGACAGGATACTGTGGCAATGGCAACTCCCCGGACTCCCATTCCGGCAGCCACCACCAGAACAATGTCCAGAACAATATTTAAAATACAGGCAGTCATCAGAACATAAAGAGGTCTTCTGGAATCTCCCATTGCCCGAAGCACAGAGGCCCCCATATTATAAACAAGATTAAAAACAATCCCCATAAAATAAATATGAAGATAGGTTCTGGAATCTGCCATCAGCTCAACCGGTGTATTCATTGCTTCCAGAACTGCATCTGACAGAAGGAATCCCGCCACTCCGATAATCGCTCCTGCTGCCAGAGAAAAGGCAAAAGACGTGTGTACGGTTTTGTCCAGATTTTTCCTGTCCTGAGCTCCAAAAAACTGAGACACAACGACCGCAGCACCGGAGGTAAGACCAACAAACACCTCAACGATCAGGTTGACAATCTGATTGACCGAGCCTCCTACTGCCGCCAGTGCTTCCTTACCCACAAAAACGACCGACAACAATTGTGTCGGCCGTATTATAAAATCTGCTGAAAAAAAGTTCCGAATACAATCGGAAAGAAGAATAATAAAAGCTGCTTCCAGATCACACCCTCGGTAATCTGATTTCTTTTGTTCATATCCGCTCTCCCCCCGAGATAAAAATTCCTCTGCTATGCAGTATAGCAGAGGAACTGGGGAAAATCAATTTTTTGTTAGTTTAATATTTTGAGATTATGTGAGTGTTTCGCATATCCGCTGCGGGAAATTTCCATCTGGAGTTCTCTCAGGCGGTTCTCTTTATGCCGGAATGTCTCAGGAGCATCCTGAAAATGATAACTACTGCAGATACTTCCAAGCTTCATCATTATGGCTCTCCTTGCATATCCTGCGGCAAGACTTATTTTCAGGTATCCATATAAAAGACAACAACTGGCTTTGTGGAAAATTCCGTTTTCATACCGGGAATGGCTTCTCAGATAAGCGGCCATACAAAATACAAGAATCACAGCAAAAGAAATAATTGAAATCTGTTCTGCAAACGTCATGATCACCGACCTCCTTTAAAGAAGCATCTTTATTGTTGTCTATATACTAACTCTTTACTCTGTAATTGTCAATCTTTTTATTGTTAAATAAATATTAATCTGATTTTATTTGTTGATGTGAACAGGGGATTTTTATTTTTCCATTCCTGATAAGTTCATTTCGCATCATTATCCTGAATCAGATACTGTTTCCAATGGCATCAATAATTTCTTTGTAGTCCAGGTCTTCCAAACCATTTCCCGCAGTGGAGGGATAATGGATGACATTATTCCAGTTTTCCGTAACAACACTCCATTCCTCTTCATAAGGCGCAAACAAAACCAGCCGCTTAGATGAGTCAGAAATCTGCCCCGGACATTGCTCATCTCCCCACCAGGAAGTCAGCTCTCCAAAAGATTCTGCCATCCCAGAAGGATAGCAGGGAGATTTTTTTCCATATCCCAGCTTATGTGTAGAAGCATCTGTCCATACTACAATTATATTTCTTCTTTTATCGCCTCCCGGAGTCCATTTTGACTTAATTGCATATCCCAAAGCCTCCAGACCGTCTTCCGGTGTATCCCCGCCTCCTTTTGCATGAATACTTTTTACACACCTTTCAAAATCTTTCGACTGTTCAGGCAGCCGGAAAAAATCAGTTGTCATCATTGCAGAATCACCATCTGCCAGATAATCCCGAAAAGCAATAACCCGAATCCGCATTTCGTTAATATGCTTTCCTTTTCTCTCCATGGCCGCTGTCACGTCATGGTAAAAATTCAACGCATTGTTTTTTACTGTATTGATCACCGGACGCATACTGGCTGTTGCGTCAATACAAAATACCATGTCTACATTATACTTAAACAAATAATTTTACTCCCATTCTCTTTTTCTCCCCAATCGTAATCTTTTTATGCTTTTTAGAATTCGTATCATTACTGGCTGACATCATTCTTATAGATCTTCCGGTTTATAAAAATAATTGCAGAAATCCTCCGACTCCTTTTCCTGGTGAATAATTACTTCTGGTTTTTTTGCAAAAGTCACTGTATCCTCTTCTTCCCATTTCAGTTCTTCCGGCATCTTTTTTACCTTTGTCCCACATTTTCCGCAAAAATTTGAATCCTCTTTCAGCCTTGCTCCGCAATATCCGCAAAACATATCGTCCTCTCCTTTTTATCTTATGATTTTATTTATTTTATAAATCTATTTTTACTGCAAGTCTCCTGCCGTATAAAAAAACTCCTCTCCATTACCGGTGTTTTCCTCACTTTTTTCACTTACGTTTGATGTTAAATGCAGTATCAGCTTTGATGAACTTTCCCGATCAGGTTCCAAATCCTCCCATTTTTCAAGAAATTCTGCAAGGCTGTTGCGTTTTTCCGGATCAGGCACCAGCATTTTTTCCAGGATCATCCTGTTCCCGGAATCTGTAATATGGTGCAGTCTGACTTCCCCTTTGTCAAGAAGGGCCTCAAACACATAATGATATTTATCGTGATCGAAATCCGGCAGTTCTCCTGTCAGAATCTGATGAAAAATCAAACCCAGAGCAAAAACATCAATTTTGACAGACAACCGTTTATCTTCATCACCTATAATAGCCCGGGCCGTTTCCGGCGCAAAATATACAGGATCCCCATGAATTTCTTTATTAGCGGGAAGAACCTCTCTTTCCCAGAAACAATTATCAAAATCAATCAGCTTTGCCGTCACTGCTCCTGATTCCAGGCGCTTCAGGAGAATATTCTCAGGTTTCAGATCGCCATGCACGATTCCATTTTCATGAAGTCTGTAAACACTGTGTGCCAGTATTCTGCATAATTTCAGTTTTTCCTGCTCGCACAAATCTCCGATAGTTTCCCATCCAATTCCACGAATTTTTTCCATGGTCATGTAATACTTGGTTCCACACCTGAAAAATTCGCAGATGTTTACCAGATTTCCATCGGAAGCTTCATTCAGCGTGCTGTATAAGGAGACAGATCTGTTTTCGTACTTCTCACAGATTTTTCTTTTGCGCGCTGTCATTTCAGGTCCAAAAAGACTTTCATCTACCGGATAGACCGGCGCCAGAAACTCCTTGATAAAATAATCGCATCCGTTCTTTTTGGCAAATGCCCATTTTGAAAAAACCACTGTTGTCGGTCTTTAAATCGCCGTCTATGACATATCCGTTAATTACTTTCATTTTTAATTTTCCTGATAAGCTTCATATTCCAGCTTATATTCCTTCCATTCACTTAACAGTCTCTCTTTTCCACTGTCTTCACAGGAATATTTCTGCTCTAATTCCTGTAATCTTGCAGAAAAGTAATGTTTCATATGGACAAAACTACCGAATCCTGCCGCATATATACACATGGTATAGTCATCTCCGGATATTCTTTTTAACAGCTGATCCATCTCTTTTTTCCATTGTTCCATGCTTTCTGATCTTTTCATGGTTTTCAAAAGAAAACGTTCAAATTCCATCGGAGAACGAAGATAACCAAAACATCCGTCGGTTGCCGAAATAATCAGTGCAGGCAGCTGTTCTATACCTGTTCTTCGATTTAAAACATAAGGATGGGAAGCAGAGATCACATTTTTCATGGGTGCATCCTCGGAAAGATTTTCCAGTGCATCCGTATTGGCAATATCATCCACAGTCACCTGATGCAGACCGCTGCTGTCCAGAATATATCCTCTGGAATCTCCTGCCCAGATAAATTCAGTCACTAAAGCATTTGATTTCCAGGGAGCAATCAAAACCAGTGACAGAGTAGATGGAAATTCCTTCATCAGATTACCTTTCAGCATACTTTTTCCACTTCCAAGCTCAGAACATGCCTTTAAATATCGATCTATCCAACGTTTCAGCTTTTTTACCTCTTTAGATCCGAAACACGCTCTCAGATCGTCCGGAAGGGCAGAAAACCATCTGCGGGACACTTCGGCAAGCACTCTGGAAGCCACATAGGCTCCACTGTGTCCTTCAAAAAATGGATATACCTTAGCACCGCTGCCTCCGCTTCCATCAAAAACACCGATGATTCCTTTTTCCCTGTCTATGTCAAAAAAAGAAGCTGTCCTCCCCTTTTCCCGACACTTTTTCTCTGGTCAGGCAAAAGCAGTAATCTGTCACGGTTCTGAAATCCGATTTTCTGTTTCCGTCATTACAATCCTGCTTTTTTGTTTTATTGTTCATCTGAACTGTAATCCTCCTGACTATATCCGTCTGAAGATATGACTTCCTGTTCGCTTTCCGGTATTTTATCTTCATCTGTCATTCTTTCTGTTATTTCTTCACTTTCTGCCTCTCCGGCATCAAAAAAATCTTCTTCAGCTGTATTCATATCCAGATCTTCTCTTATTTCAGCTATCTGACCTTCCAGTTCATTCATCTGCTTTTCCTGCGCTTCAATCTGTTTTTTCTGAGCTTTCTGTTTTTCTGCAATGCCCTTATATTTTATTTGTTGTTCCTGAAGCTGAGCTTCCAGCTTTTCCATTCGTTCCAGTTTCTGTCCCAGATTATCGTTTCTCCTCTGCAATGCTCTGATATAAATACTACCGGACAAAATCAATACTGCAACACAGAATATAATTGATACTTTCACTATTCCGGATATACCGGATACTTTTTTCTGTTTCCTCCATTTTGCTTTAATTTTCTCTTTGTATCCTGAAAATCAAAGGGCGAACTCTCCAGATTTTCCGACCGGTAAAATATTTCGTCCTCCTCTTTTGACTTTGTATCGGACAAATTCCTGTCTGTTTTTAATGTTTTTCTCCAAAGGCTCTTCCTTTTCTTCTTTATCTGAAATAAAATCAAGAGAAATCCCTTTCCATTGGGGCAAAGTCGTCTGCTCACTTCCGCAAAAAGGACATATTTTTTCGCCGTTTTTTATTCTTTCACCACATGTTCCACAATACATATCATCCTTCCTCATCTTTCCATGCCACATACCTGACATCTTTTTTCACTTTCATCATTCCTGCCGTCACAATAGCTGCATTTCCATCCACAGTCAGTCGGAATATATTGATATATCACTTTTACCTCCATTGTCTTTTGTGACAGAGAACCGGCTGACGCAGGAACCAATGCCGATTTCGTACCATATACAATTCCGGTCTTTATCGGAACTTCTGTTTTTTTAATCTTCTCTTTTTCGTCTTTTATTACCTCATAGCAAAATGCCTCAAGACTCTTTTCTGTTTTCTCGACTATATCCTCTGTTTTTTCACTGTAATACAATGCGCCGGAGTCTTTTTCCGATCCTCCGGACTCACCTTTTATACAAAATTTTACAATAAAAACCGATACCAGTACTGCCAAGCAAACTACAATTAAAATTTCCATACCGTTCCCCTCTCAACCTTCAACCTGTTTGTAAACCTTATTTTGGGATATCATTTATTCTCTTTCTTTCCTTTTCGTCTTATTAATTTTATTTTCTTCATAATCTTTTTTCAATCTGTGGCAACTGATAGGGGCAGATTATTAAAAAACATGATTTTTAAAATACCTTAGTTCCCATACTTTTAAATAAGAAATCCACCAGTCTCGGATCGATGACTGATGGATTGCTTATGATTGAATTCTATTTCATTATGCCGGCAGAAGTGGGACTTTTTATTTATTACTTTCCAGGAGAAAAGCTTTTCTTTAACAAAAAAACAGAACCCTTTTCAGGATTCTGTCTTTTTACGTTTTCATTAGTCTTCAACTTTAATGATTTCTTTCTTATTGTAGCTTCCGCATGCTTTACAAACTCTGTGAGGCATCATCAGGGCGCCGCATTTGCTGCATTTTACCAGGTTCGGAGCACTCATCTTCCAGTTTGCACGTCTTTTATCGCGTCTTGCTTTAGATGTTTTGTTCTTTGGACATATGGACATAGGTTACACCTCCTTAAATTTACTAAATATATCACTGATAGCTGCCATGCGGGGATCCTTCGGCTCCTCTGCACATCCGCAGGGACCGTCGTTGAGGTTTTTCCCACACTGGCTGCAGATGCCTTTGCAGTCATCTCTGCAGAGGACCTTCAAAGGCCAGCTCATCAGTACCTCAAGATAGACCAACCGGTCCACATCCAGGTCCATTCCTGTGAGATAGTTGCTTTCATCCAGATCATTGACCCGTTCCTCATCCGTAAGCTTCATATCCAGCTTGCGCTCAATATGACATGGAATTTCAACCTTAACCTGTTCCAGACAACGGTCACAGGGAATGCCCACTGTCACACATGTATTGCCAGTCAGCTCAAGAACCTTATTTCCGGTATTTGTAATGACTAAATCTACCGGTTCTTTTTTTAATACAGGAAACTCACCCATCTGGAAAGAAACTGTTTCCATCTCCAGCTCTGTGCTTACCTGTATTGTTTTTCCTTCACAGGATGTAACATCTGATAAATGAATCTGCATAATTATCTCCTATTCACACTTAATCAATTATACATAGGAGGGCTTCCTTTGTCAAGGATTTTTACCTTCTGTTACGACAATTCTGTTATTTTTTGTCAAAAAATGTCCGGAGGGCAAAAGCAAAAACCTTTTTTACATTCTTCTGGTTAGATCCTGTCTTCATATCGGGCAAGAATTTTTCGGTTTCTATTCCATCTTTCTCTAATTCCTCCAACGCTGTACACATATTCGTCCTGCCGCCTTTACTCTCCAATACCTGACTAATGAATTCCTGCGACTCTGTAATCGCACCGATTACAAGGTCTGTCTCCCAATCTTGATTCTGATATATTTTCCAAAATACATATTATTGATTATCAGTAATCCAAAACAGTGCCATATAAAATAGCTTTCCCTGAATCATAGAAAACTCACCCTTCCGGGGTGAGCCTTCTTGGAAATCTTATATAATCACAACTGTCTTTTTATACAAGGGCAACTGTCTCTCTGCAGATTGCAAGCTCCTCATTTGTAGGAATTACTGCAACCTTAACCTTGGAATCCGGTGTGGAGATCACGATCTCCTCGCCGCGTTTTTTGTTGATCTCTTTGTCAATGGAGATTCCCAGGTATCCAAGATAAGAGCATACGTCCTCACGTACAAGGTTGTCGTTCTCACCGATACCTGCTGTAAACACGATTGCATCCACGCCATTCATAGCTGCAACATATCCGCCTACATATTTTGCAATGCCATAGCCAAGAGCCTCTCTTGCGTTCTTTGCGTCTACATTGCCTTCAGCTGCTGCATCTTCCAGATCACGCATATCGCTGGAAAGTCCGGACATTCCGTACAGACCGGATTTTTTATTCAGAACATCCATAACGCCTGCAATATCCAGATTTTCTTTCTTTGCAATAAACTCCATGATAGCCGGATCAATGCTTCCGGAACGTGTTCCCATGATCAGACCTTCAAGAGGAGTCATACCCATGGAGGTATCAATACATTTGCCGTTTACAACTGCACTGACAGATGATCCGTTACCCAGGTGGCATACAATAACTTTTGAGTTTTCTTTGTCCAGGCCCAGGAATTCAACAGCACGTTTGGAAACAAAGCTGTGGGAGGTTCCATGGAAACCATATCTTCTGATCTTATAGTTTTTGTAATAATCAAGCGGCAGACCATAGAGATATGCTTTCGGCGGCATTGTCTGATGGAAAGCAGTATCAAATACGCCAACCTGCGGTACGCCAGGCATAAGCTCTGAGCATACACGGATACCGATCAGGTTTGCCGGGTTGTGAAGAGGAGCAAGGTCGTTGCACTCTTCTACTGCTTTGATCATCTCATCTGTGATCACTGCAGAAGAAGCAAATTTTTCTCCGCCGTGTACAACGCGATGACCGATTGCGTCTACTTCTTTCAGGCTCTTAATTGCGCCTGTCTTTTCATTTGTAAGAGCGTCCAGAACCATCTGGATTGCCTCTTTATGTGTAGGCATCGGAGCTTCTGTGATCTCTTTTTCTCCGCCGGCTTTTTTGTAAACCAGTCTTCCGTCAATTCCGATTCTCTCGCAGAGACCTTTTGCAAGAACTGCCTCTGTATCAGAGTTGATAAGCTGATATTTTAAGGAAGAACTTCCACAGTTAATTACCAATACATTCATGATTTTTACTCTCCTATTCTTTGTATGTACTACGATCCATAATCAAAACAGCCTTGACAAGACTGCACGCACCACCGGAAGAAGTTTTATTTGTCCTCTGCCTGGCACTGTACAGCAGTGATTGCTACAACACCAACAATATCATCTGCTGAGCATCCTCTGGAAAGATCGTTTACCGGTTTTGCAATACCCTGAGTAACAGGTCCGTATGCTTCTGCTTTAGCAAGACGCTGAGCCAGTTTGTATCCGATGTTTCCTGCATCCAGATCCGGGAAGATAAGAACGTTTGCTTTTCCTGCAACCTCGCTGCCAGGAGCTTTGGATGCGCCTACGCTTGGAACGATAGCTGCATCAAGCTGGAATTCTCCGTCCAGTTTCAGTTCCGGATGCTCTTCTTTTGCGATTCTGGTAGCCTCTACCATTTTATCTACATCTGCATGCTTTGCGCTGCCCTTTGTGGAGTGTGAAAGCATGGCAACGATCGGCTCTTCCTGTACCAGAAGCTGGAAAGATTCTGCAGAAGAAGCCGCGATTGCAGAAAGCTCTTCCGGTGTAGGATTCTGGTTCAGACCGGAGTCAGCAAATACAAATGCGCCGTTTGCGCCGTACTCACAGTTCGGAACTACCATCAGGAAGAAAGCAGATACCAGCTTGGTTCCCGGTTTTGTTTTCAGGATCTGCAGACACGGACGAAGTGTATCTGCTGTAGAATGGCATGCACCGGATACCATTCCGTCTGCGTCGCCCATCTTAACCATCATAACACCGTAATATGGATACTGTGTGTGAAGAATCTCTTTTGCCTTCTCCGGTGTCATGCCTTTTTTTGCTCTCAGCTCAACAAATTTGTCGATGTAAGCCTGAGTTCTGTCAGAAGTTTCCGGATCAACAATAGTAGCTCCGGAGATGTCGAATCCGCCTTCTGCTGCTTTTGCCTTAATAGTCTCCTCATTACCGATCAGGACGATCTTGGCAACGCCCTCTTTCAGAATCTTGTCAGTTGCCTCAAGAGTTCTCATATCCTCTGTCTCTGGCAGTACAATTGTTTTAATGTTTTCTTTTGCTCTTTTTTTGAGCACTTCAACAAATCCCATGATTAAAATGGCTCCTTTCATTATTTGGCCTGACGGCCCGATGAGACGCTTCTGTAAGCATCTCACAGATAAGTTTATTATACCCCCTGCCCTCCCTTATTTCAAGCATTTCCCACTGATAATTCATAATCAGAAGGTATTTTTTAAGGTGCAATTTTTGGTTTTTATAGGATTTGTCCAGCCAAAATGCTGTTTCATTTGTTTCACAGGAAAATCTGTGATAGAATAGAACCCACAATATTTTCAGAAAACCGGAGAAATCATATGAACGTTACGGGAATCATTGCAGAATATAATCCCTTTCATCTGGGTCATCTGCACCAGATCACTTATGTAAGGGAAAAACTGAACTCTGATTATATCATTGTAGCCATGAGCGGAGATTTTGTTCAGCGGGGAACCCCTGCCCTTCTCTCTAAATATACACGGGCCGAGGCCGCCCTTCTGTGCGGCGCGGATCTCGTACTGGAACTGCCTGTACAGGTTTCTTCTGCCAGTGCGGAATTTTTTGCAGGGGGAGCTGTTTCTCTTCTTAATGGATTAGGAGTCGTGGATCAGTTATGTTTCGGAAGCGAAGAGGGGACTGTGGAGGGAATGCAGCTGGCCGCCCGTATTTTAAACGAGGAGCCGCAAGGCTTCCGTGATCTTCTGAAAAACAGCCTGAAGCAGGGAATATCCTTTCCCGCAGCCAGAAGCCAGGCTCTTGGCAGGTATCTTTGCACGTTACATTCTTTGGGCGAAAAAAATCTGTCCGCATTTTCGGACACCCTTCTCTCTTCTCCCAATAATATTCTGGGAATCGAATACTGCCGCGCCCTTCTCAGACTTCACAGCTCCATCAAGCCAGCGACACTGAAGCGGGAAGGCTCCGGGTATCATGACCTTGCATTAAAAAACCAATCAGGCTCCTTCTGCCTCTGCAGTCCGTGCTTTTCTTTCAGAACAGAGCGGCCGGACTCCTTCATCCGACAGTGTTAAAGATTTTTCTGCTCTGGAAAACATGCTTCCCGCTGCCTCCCTTCAGCTTCTGAAAAATGCATTTTTCCAGGCAGGAATTTTCTTACAGAAAACGACCTTGACCTGATTCTGCACTACTGTCTTACAGGACAAACATCAGAAGAACTCAGTAAATATGCAGACGTTTCTCCTGACCTTGCAGCGCGGATCATCAACTGCCTGAATGATTACAGAGGCTTTTGTCAGTTTACAGAACTTCTGAAAACAAAGGAACTGACACATACAAGAATCCAGAGGGCTCTTCTGCACATTCTTCTTCAGATCAGAGAAACCCCTAAAGAGCTTTCCTTCGGCAGGGTTCTGGGATTCAGAAAAAGCACTTCCCCTCTTTTAAAAGAAATAAAAAAAAGAGGAACCATTCCCCTAGTGACCAAGCCCTCTTCGTCAGCGAAAACATTTACTGCGGATAAAAAAAAACTGCTGGATACCAATACTGCAGCCTCCAACATATATGAAAGCCTGATCTGCCATAAAACAGGGCGGGCCTTCGTT
>ENA-OQAB01001000-OQAB01001000.1-human-gut-metagenome-genome-assembly--contig:-NODE-1000-length-14011-cov-3.244238_pt1 | contig 14011 bp, 14 predicted proteins | sample MGYA00242490_ERZ504517 | MGnify/ENA primary metagenome ERZ504517 (study PRJEB26092, sample SAMD00036298) | human gut metagenome | host: Homo sapiens | study: EMG produced TPA metagenomics assembly of...
CTTAATATCATCGGTAAATCTTTTGCCGGGTGCAGAGGGAATCACGTACCTTCTTGACTCGTCGGCACGGATAATATCCCCCACCTTCTGAAACTGTTCTGCACTTGCCAAAGAGCTCCCGCCGAATTTCACTACTTTCTTCATTGCTGCTTTTCCTCCCGATTGTATGATTCCATTACAACATAATACATAATATTATCGTTAAATTTTAAAAAAGTCCAGAAAAAATTGTCTTTTTTACGAGGAAAATGTCTTTTCCTCTATCATGTGCAGGATTTTTTCGTTTGCCTGGTTATTCTTGCTGTTATCTGCTTCGAAGCGTTCCAGCATTCCCAGATAGTCTGCACTCTCTCCGCACACATCAATCCCCAGAACCCTGTGATTTCTGCAGATCTTTCCGTAAACCTCGTTCAGCTGCTTTAGGGTCAGTCCACCCTGATCCCAGTTGGTAGCAGCCTCCCCCGTGTCTATTACATCTTTATCAATACGAAATATAAACCGGATAATGAATATGCCGCTCCGCAAATTCCTCCCAGACATCGCTTTCCTCCACCGTCTGCCTGCTATATGCTGTAATCCGCTTTCTGTATGCAGGATCAATGGCCTCCAGCTGCCTTTTTTCCATTCCGATCATAATTACTTCCTGAAGATACTTATGTTCCTCCAGAGTTCTTCTGACCCAGCACCCGCAGGATAATAACTCCTCAAAAAGCGGCTGCTGCATATCTGTGTGATGGTCAAAGAGAACCAGGGCAAATGGTTCTCTGATATATTCCAGCAGCAGATAAGTCACATAGTGATAATTGCCGGAATCAATAAAATGAATTCTGGCATGGGTCTTGTCTCAGCCGTTTTCTCAGTACAGCCATGGCATGGCTGTCACAGTAGCCATTTACCCCGGATACATCTGTAAGATCGATCCAGGTATACTTCTCCTTCCGGTAAAAAATCCTGTTCCTCATAGACATGATCAAAATTCAATCTGTTATGGGTTCTCCCATTTATTTCTCATTCTCCCTTTTTTCTGCTGTCAAAAATAAACAAAACCCGTCTACCGCATCCAGAATGTCCTGAAACTCTTCCCTGGGTGCAAGGTCAATATACCTTTTAAGAAGCTCCCGTTCCTTTTCCTTATATCTGCCATAAAAAATATCAAAAAGGTTATGGCCCCGCAGGTAAATTTTCACTTCCTCCATATGGCTTATGAGTTCTTCCTCAGATTCCAGGTTCTTCCCCAGCACTTCTGTCAGATGCTGTCCGCTCCGTATTCTCCAGAGGTAATCCTGCCATTTTCCGAAGAGGATGCGGTAAAACTCTTCCGGAGTCTCTATCACTCCCAGCTGTGCCATAATCTCCGGATTCAGGAAATAGTTTTCAAAAGAATAATACTTTAAAATCAATACATTCCGCTTTGTCACCTTAGGCAGGCGGTCCACATCCTCCAGATTCCGTTCCTCATAATATTTACAGAGCTGATGCTTCAGCATTTCTCTGTCCCTGCCGTCCCCGTCCCGTATCATGAGGAAGTTGTCCTTCAGATAAATCTGATTCATATATTTCAGATTGGCATAGGTTTTGATATTGGTACAGCTGTTTGTAGTAATGATCGCAATCCTCTGAAGATTTCCATTTTCATCATACATCTCTGAATAATATTTTTTCAAAAGTAGAGGAAGTCTTGATTTATCCTGCCTTCCTTCTACAATAAACACAAAATTTACATTCATCAGATCTCCTGCGGAATACCCCAGATCATCCAGAACTTCACTGATATCTGTTTTTTCACTGATTCTGGCATACCCGTCCTCTCCCTGAACCATCTGCCGGATCTGTCTGCTGTTAAAATTTGACAGAAGATTTGCCGCATGAGTAGAAAAAATCACCTGGCTTTTTTTGGAAAGACGATACAGGATATCCCCGGATTCATTCTGGAGCTTTGGATGAAGAAAAATTTCCGGATTCTCCACAATGATCAGATCCGTCGCATCATCCATTGTTTCCTCACAGGTTTCCAGAAGAGACAGCATATAAATGCTTCTCATTCCCTTTCCAAGAGAATTAATGGACTTATATTTTTTCTGCTTTTCATCATAAACCTCTGCGGTAACAGAAAGCATCTTTTCAATATCCCGGTTCATGGAATAAAAAATCTGCTCTTTCCCTCCGTTTTTCCGAAACCTCTCATTCACCCGTCTGGAAAAATCATTCAGATTCAGCTGATAAAGCTTATAATCCAGAAGTCTTGCCGTCTCAAAAGCGTTCAGCTCCTGAACTGTTTTCTGCTTCAGATAGCCAATACAGGAAAAACAGTGGGTACAGGTTTTGGCCCGGTCAAACATACAGCAGTCAGAACGCATCTGCTTCAGCAGCTCATCCTCCTGCAAAAGCAGAAGGTTTTCCTGCAGAAAATCCAGCTTTCTCTGGGCGTCTATATAATAAACTCTTGGAAAAAGCTTTGGAATGCTGATATTGTTTTTCTGATAACCGTCACTGTACCGGATTCTTCCCTGCCTGTTTGCCACAAACTCAAAGGTCAGAATCCCATCCTGATAGGAGGGCAGCTTCCGGCAAAAATCCTGATACCAGGAAGCGTAATTCCGGTAGGGACTGATCATACGCTTTTTCTGCAGTCTTGTAAGATCTTCCTGGGTAATCCTCAGTTTTACCATAATCTCTATATTAGGGTAATCTTCCAGAAAATCCTCCTGCTGAATCTGATAATCGCCACTGACTGCTCTGACAGCATCCAGCACTGCTGTTTTTCCCGTGTTATTCTGGCCTACCAAGATCAAAGCATTCTCAATGTCGGCAATATGAAGACTTTTAATGGATTTAAAGTTGCGGATTCTAAGATCAGTGATCTGCATAGTGTGCGCCTCCCTCCGGATCAGATAGCATATCTGCTTTCTGTGGTTTTTATTTCATTTTAGTCTTTTGGAGAGAGATGTCAATGTGTAAAAATTTCATATTCTCTTTTACTCCTCAGTATTACGGAGCCGTTCCACAATACTTTCTTTTTTCATCCGGTTATAAGCCAGATAAGACACCAGAGCTGCCAGAACAAGAAACAGCGGAAGCATGATCACAAATGCCAGGAAATTCGGACGATAAGCAAAAAACATGATCACGTTATTCAGAGCCAAAAGAATTATTCTGGAAAGAGCAGTGCCCAGAGCCACGCTGATGATTCCTGAGATCAGAACATAATACAGGCTTTCCTCCAAAATCATCCGCTTCAACTGCTGCTCGGTCATTCCTATGCTGCACAAAACTGCAAATTCATGCTTTCTGGCAAGAATTCCGGTAATAATAGAATTAATAAAATTCAAAATACCAATAAAGGCGATCACGGCGCTGAGTGCAATACCTATCATACGGATTGAGCCGATCATGGTCTGGAATCCCTCTTCCAGACTGCTCTTTGTCAAATATCCCATATTTTATTTACATTCTCTGAATAATCCTTAACTGCCTGTGTAAACTGTTCCAGATATTCCTTTTCTACCTCATAAGAAATACCGAAGCACCAGCTATCAAGGCTGTTCTGTACATCCTGCTTTGGAAGCACCACCTGTACACCATTGACCGGATAAGACTGATCTGTCATGCTTGCCGGAATTTCCACAATTGCCATTACCTCATATTCTGTTTCCTTCAGGTTTTCCCAGTACCCACCTGTGGAATTTCCATTTTCATCCTTTGTTTCTATAAAATCCGAATCCTCTGAGGCCTCAAGAACTTTCAGTTTTTCTCCTGGTTCATACACAGAAGCGCCGGCTGTATAATCTCCTATAATATCAGTGAGAAGAACGTAACCTCCCTGGGCAAATTTCTGCAGATCCAGTTCTCCCTTCAGTACCTTCAACTTTGGCAGTACAGCTTCATCATAGGCATAGATCCTTGTATCAAGCTGCTGTTTTTCTTTTGCATTATGAATAACCTCCATACCCCATTCATCCTGACGAAGCTTTCCTTCCTCCTGATATTTCCGATAACGGTTCAGGGCTTTCTCATCCATAAAAATATCTGCGATTCCATAGACCTGCCATAATTCATTTTTGGAAATCACTCCCGGCTGTGAATCTGCCAGCTTTACATAGTCTTTGTCCAATTCATAATCAACAACTCTTACTGCCCCGTTTCCCACAATATTCGTTGATGCCAGCAGAACATCTCCCAGAAGCCTTTGTTCCAGATAGGCATCCACACGAAAGCTTCCCACCCCTGTGAGAACCATACAGAGAAGTATCGTGCTCATGGATAGAGAAACCAGAACCAAAGCTGTCTTTTTTCTGCTGCGTCCCAGATTGGAAAGAGCCATACGGTGAATCTGAGCGCCGGTTTCTGATTTTTTGTTCTTTTTACGGCTTCTGTTTCCCTCTGTATAACGAATAGCTTCGATAGGAGAAACACTTCCTGCAATTTTTCCCGGTTTGCGACAGCTGATAAATGCTGTGATCAGGGCAAACAAAATTCCAAATACTGCCACTGACAGCCGGAATTTTATTTTAAGATCCAGATCTGTATAGGCTGTCATTTCCATTACAAAAGGAAAAATAAGATCTGACACCGCATATCCTGATGCAAGTCCAATGGGAATTCCCACTGCCGACAAAATCAGAGCCTGCCTGCGTATCATACTTCTGATCTGTTTCTTTGTCGTTCCCACTGTTTTTAGCAATCCATAAAAACGGATATCCTGAAATACAGAAATATAAAAAATATTATAAATGATCAGATATCCAGCCAGCAGAATAATAACAAACGCAGAACATAAAACCACAATTGTCAGAGGATCTGAAATTTTCTGCCCGGTTCTGCATATACGCCCAGTTTACACCATAATCAAGAGATTCTTCCCAGCTGTATCCCTCATCCTCTCCATTTGGATAATAGCCTGCTTCCCGGATCACAGAACGAACGGTTTCCTCACTGTTTTTTGGACTTTCAAAATACAGGCCAACCGAATACAGACCAACACCTGTATCCTGTGGATTTTCCTTTGCCCATTTCTTAAAATCCCTGTCTGTAAGGTTTCCCTTCAGCTGGTTCCAGAAGGCTTCTGATACATAAAGCTCCGAGGCATGTCCCAGCCTGTTTCCCTCATACCAGCCGCACACCCGGAAAGTCCTTGTGATCTTTTTCCCATGAAACGTAAATTCCAGAGGTATCTCCCCTCCCAGCTTATGAGGAAGTCTCAATTCATCTAAAACATACGTGTCAACAATAATATCCTCCTCTTTCTGTGGCATAGTGCCTTGTTCCAGTTTGATAAAAGAATTTTCCAACTCCTCTTCTCCCTGTGGCATCCTGATCTCATACTGACGTTTATTCAGATTTTCAGCTACGCCAATAAAAATATTCCATGTATAATCTTTTACCCGACTGTCTGATACTGTTTTTTCCATCTGCTCCGCTGTTGCAGCCTTCAGACCTGCATGAAATCTTCCCCCGACCTCACGCATGGTAGACTCCTGCATGGCATCGGAAATTCCGGTTCCCATAGCTGCCAGTGTAGTAAACAGCATACAGGTAAGCGCAATTGCCGCAATGGCAAAGGTATTTCGCATTCTGTTGTTTTTCAGACTTCGCATGGAAAGGCGCCGCATTACTTCCTGATTATTATTTTTCATCCTGCTCCCCTCCTACGATCTTTCCGTCCTCAATACGGATCACCCTGTCTGAAAGCTGAGCCATAGCCTCATTATGAGTGATCATCACAATAGTCTGCTGAAACCGCTCTCCGGTCAGCTTCAGAAGTCCCAGAACCTCCTGACTTGTCCTGGAGTCAAGATTTCCTGTTGGCTCATCAGCCAGGATGATCGCAGGTTTGCTTGCCAGAGCCCTTGCAATGGCAACTCTTTGCTGCTGTCCTCCTGAAAGCTGGTTGGGCATACTGTTCTTTTTATTCTGAATGCCAAGCATCTCCATAATCTCCTGAGTAAACCTGCGATCCGGCTTTTCCCCGTCAAGCTGAATAGGAAGTACAATGTTTTCGTAAACATTCAGTATAGGCACAAGATTATAATTCTGAAAAATAAATCCAATATTTCTCCTTCGGAAAATTGTCAGCTCTGCTTCATTCAGCTTAAAAATTTCTTTTCCTGATACAACTACACTTCCTGATGTGGCATAGTCCAGTCCGCCTAACATGTGAAGAAGCGTACTTTTTCCGGAACCGCTTGTTCCAACCACTGATACAAACTCTCCTTCCTCCACAGAAAGATTCACCCCATCCAGAGCCTTTACCTGATTCTCACCTGATCCATAATATTTTTTCAGATCTACTGTCTTTAAAATTTCCATGATCTTCGCCTCCTTCTTTTCTGCTTTTATCATATCACCGGTTTCTGACACACTCCTGACAAAAAAGAAAAAAGTTCTTACAAAACTGTCAGAACTTCATTCAGAAGGAAAATACGGAAGCTGCTGCCTTCGCCCGGTCGGGAAACTGCCGTAACATATCCTTTTTCATTATTTAAAATTAACTGGGCCAGATACAGGCCGAGACCGCTGCCCTGCGTCTGCGCCGCATTGCCGCTTCGGTAAAAACGTTGGAAAATTTTATTATATTCTCCCCTGGGAATTCCGATTCCCTGATCTGTGATTTCTATCTGGGTATACAGTTCCATCGGATATACCCGAACCGTAACTGTACTTCCTGAAGGAGAATATTTTACCGCATTATCTAGAATATTTTCAAGCGCCTCTGCTGTCCATTTAGGATTGTGATACAGCTTTCTGTCCTCAAATGCTTCTACCATAATCGTAATATTTTTATCCTCTGCCTGAGCATAAACGCCGCTTACTGCCTGTCCGATGGTTTCACGAATACCTGTATATTCCGCAGAAAAGGAGATGATTCCCTTTTCCAGCTGGGACGCTTTCAGCATATTTTCAAGAAGCCACTGCATCTTTTTTGCCTGAGTTCCGGCCAGATGTGTGAATCTCTCTCGTTCCTCTGCTTTAAGAGATTCATCCTCCAGAAGCTCCGTATACATGATCACATTTGCCATAGGCGTTTTCAGCTGATGGGTAAGATCTGAAAGAAGCGATGCAACCTCATCTCTTTCTTTTTTTGCCTGAACCTCTTTTTTCTCAGCCTGATTCAGAAGTCTCTGCAAAGTGTTTTCCAGTTTTGACTCCTGTGTCTCTTTCATAGTAGAAAAACCGGCTGTGCCTGTTTCCTGATAATCCCGCAGCAGCTTCTGCATACGCTTTAAACATTTCAGATAATAAAGACCAAGAAGAAATACTGCCGCAAGAGCCAGCACCAGACCCCCTGTCAGTAATTTCTGCGTCATTTCCGCTCCTCCCACAGATATCCCATTCCGTGTACTGTTTTTATGTACTCCGGATGAGAAGCGTCTTTTTCTACTTTTGTACGAAGCCGCCGGATATTGACCATTAAAGTATTTTCCTCTACAAATTTTCCTCCATTATCCCACACATGGGACAAAATCTGCTCTTTTAAAAGCACCTGGTTTTTGTTTTCCAGAAAATACTTCAGAATACGATATTCCGTCAGGCTTAAGTCCAGTTCCTCATCCTCTTTCCATGCTCTCATTTCTTTATTATCCACACGGATCTGCCCTGAGATAAGCTGCCCGGCTTTTTCCGACTGTCCTCCCTGCCTGCGAAGGAGCGCCACAATCCTTGCCTTTAAAACTGCCAGTGAAAATGGTTTCGCAATATAATCGTCCGCTCCGCTTTCCAGACACATGACCTGATCGATCTCCATGTCACGGGCAGTGATCATCAGTATGGGGATCTTCCACTTTTCTGATATTTCACGGCAAAGCATAAGCCCGTCACCATCCGGCAGATTCCAGTCCAGCAGTATCAGATCCGGCTGAGTTTGTTCAAGAGCCCTGCGGCTGTCGCTGCAGGCAGAAAACCGTTCTGTCTCATACCCTTCTTTTTCAAGCATGAAGGAAATCCCCTCTGCCAGAGCCTCATCATCCTCAATTAAAAATATAAGCATTTATGTCCCGACCTCCTGAGTCCTGCTGCCCTAAAACAGCATCTTTGATCCTGAAAGAATCACTTTGTTTTTTAGGATATCATGATATCTTCCATGAAGCAAGACAGACTCAGGAAATCCTATTATCTCTTCATACAGATCCACAGTGAAGCCTCGGCTCCCTGTGACTTATCCACATTATGGTATTCTACAAATCCCCCCTGCCGTTTCATAAAATCTGCTGCAATCGAAAGCCCCAGCCCCTGATGAGTTCTGTCATGGCGGCTTTCATCTCCACTAAAAAATGCTTCTTTTCCATGAAGAAGGGCCTTTTGACTAAATCCCGATCCATAATCCCTCACAGAAACTCTCAGATATTCCCTGTGATCCTGTCCACTGTCTGATATTATGATAAAATCTGTTTTCCCTGCAGAATCTTCTTCACCCATAATCTCTGCCTGTAAAATTTCTCTTTCAATGGTCACACAGATTCCTTTCTCCGGGTCTGTATGCTCTATGGCATTGTCTACCAGATTCCCCCAGGCTCTGAGAATCTCCTCCTTACAGCACAGAATACTTTTCGCTTCTTCAGGGCTTCCCTCTAAGGGGAAGATATCCTGATTTACGTTTTTCCCGGAATCTTTTTTGCTTCTTTTTTCTGCAGCTGTTTTTCAGTCCTCACCTCAAAGGATAGCGGTATTTTTCGAACTGCTGCAAGCTGCCTTACAAAATCGCAAATTTCCCCTGACAATTCTTCTACTGAAACTTCCTGCCAGCTCTTTTGTTCCTTTTGCCCTTTCAGTACCTGCCTCATAGAATCCAGATAATCTGCGATAAATCCTGTATTTTTCAGGATTTCTTCTGCACATTCCCGGTCATCCTCCTGCAGTTCTGCCTCCACAAGAAGCTCCGCATTCCCCCGAACTACGGTCAGAGGTGTTTTGATATCATGGGTAAGGGCAGAAAGCTGCTGTTTTTTCAACTGTTCAGTATCCCACTGGGGTTTTCAGAGAGACCTTCAGAGCCTCTTTCATTTTTTCCAAGGAAGCCATAACCTCGTCCACCTCCCGGATCTCAGAGGTCTCAGCAGCAAATTCCAGATCATTTTCAGAAATACGCGCTGTTGCCTCAGTAAGGCAGGCAAGCTGTTTTTTCAGCTTTCTGCCAAATTTCCCGGACAGGTAACATCCGTTTAACACAGTAAGAGTAATAAAAACTCCCAGCGTCAGAATCATATTAAAGGTTTCCGGCGAAGGAAGAATCTCATTCAGTTTTTCTTTTGCATAGCGCATGGCAACAAAATACTTGATAATACAGATTTCACCGTTATTTTTTTCCACAAAAAAATAATATCCCTTTCCCTGAGGGTATATAGTATCTGTTTTATATTTTTTCCAGGCGTCCTTCTGCACCTCTTCATCAAAGGTTCCGTAAAGAAAGCTGCCCTCCCGGTCAAACACACCGTAAAGACTGCCCGAAGGAATCATTTCCTCTTCTGTAATATCCGCTTCCTGAAGCGTTTCCTTTGTATTTATCAGCTGCTGCTCCGCGTAATTTGCCGGAAGAAAAGGACCGGACGGAATCAGGATCAAAAAAAAATCATTACCGCGCCGGAGATCAGCGCCGCAAAAAAAGTTCCTGTCACAAACATAAAAATATAACGGCCAAACAGTCCTGCAAGCGAAATCTTCTTTTTTCTTATTTCCATTTATATCCGATCCCCCACACAGTCTCTACCGGCGATACCCCATACTTCTGAAGCTTTGCCCGGATATTTTTTATATGCTCGGTAATGGCAGAGCTGTCCCCCTCTCCGTCGTACCCAAATACATGCTCGTAAATCCTTTCCTTGGAAAAGACCTGTCCCCGATTCAGAGCAAGATATTCACAGATGGCATACTCGCTTTTTGTAAAAGGAATCTCCGCTCCCTGAAAAAACACCTGTCTGGAATTCAGGGAAAAAGACAGCTCTCCCAGAGTTATCACATGCTTTCTTTCTCTGTTTTCTCTCCTTAGGTGGGCGGCAACCCTTGCTCTCAGCTCTCCCAGGCCAAAAGGCTTTGTAATATAATCATCTCCGCCGATTCCAAGACCGGTCATAAGATCGGCCTCGTCTGTTTTTGCTGTCACAAAAAGGATAGGACAATCTACCTGGTCACGGATTCTCCGGCACAAACTGAAACCGTCTGTCCCCGGCATCATCACATCCAGAAGAATCAACTGATAATCATTCAGGCGCCGAAAATCCAGTTTTTCCGGATCGTCCAGAGTATCTGTCTGATATCCTTCTTTTTCCAGGGCTTTACGTATCACGTTCAAAATCCCTCTGTCATCATCAACTACCAGAATCCGCGTCATTTTTTCCTCCTCCTATTCGGAAACCTCTCTTCCCTCATAAAAATGAAACCATATAAAGATTATGACACAAAGAACCGTTCCCAGCAAGATACAGGTCAGAATATCTCTCAGATCTGTATTGGCAGCTCCCAGAGCCACTCTTCTATTAAATTTTTCCGCAAGATACAAAGAAGTTCCCCGGGAACTCCAGGAACAGGGGAAATACTGCCATTTTCCCTGTCCAAGTCCTGTCAGAAACAAAGCGGAGATCAGAAGCTGCCCTATGGAAACAGCAATAGACACTGTTTTTGAAAAACAGAGATTCAGAAACAGATGCTCCAGATAAAGAGGCAGACTTCCAAGCCAGAGAAACACTCCTGCTTTCAAAAAAATAGAAAACGGGATCTCCATATCACCCAATATCGTTCTGTTTCCCACTCCATAGAGTATCACAGAGCCCATTACTGCCAGGAAAGCCAGAATTTCAAGGCTCATCCATTTTGCCAGAAAAATGCTTTCTCTTTTTCCCGTAGTCATAAGAAATCCCTGCAGATGACCGGATAACTCCAGCTCTATGTTTCCGGCGCAGATCACAGATGCCAGTACCGGAAAAACAACTCCCACTGCCTGCACAAAAACGGAAAACTGAAGCTGTGCGCTGATTCTTGTCCATGCCAGAAAAAGAACGCCGGCAGCCACAGGAACAATCACATGAAGGGGAAACAAAAAGGTGTGGCGCATTTTATAAAACTCTGCTTTTAGCTGTCTCATTATTTTTCCACCTGCCTTTGAAACCATTTTCGTGTAAAATACCAGAGCGCAGCAAACCACAAAAGAGAGACCACAACTCCAACCGCAGCAGCCGGTATGCTCATAAGCTGAGGCGTATATGTCATCTGTCCCGGCTGTGCCGGCAAGCCGTTAGGCAGAGTCTTTAAAACAGGACACATCACTCTTGGAGTGATCCCATAAGGAATAAGGAAAAATAATTTTTCCAGAGCCATAAGAGGACCGGCTACCTGGCTTAGTCCCACACTTATGATCACCATAACCAGCACTCCTGTTTTCTGCACCAGAAACAGACAGAAGGGAAGCTGCCACAAAGAAGTCAGCCAGATCAGTATTGCCGCAAGAATCTGAGCCGGTACGGACGGGGCATTAAAAAAGGTCATATGAAGTCCTCTTTCCATAATGACAGAACCTGCAAGAACAAAAACCGTCAGAAACAAAGTAGCAAGTCCGCTTACCATAACCGATAACAGCACCTTTGCATCCCAGATCCTTCTCATATCTGCCGGAAGCACCCAGATTGTACGGTTTTGCTTTTTATGATCCTTTCCTCCAATCTGAGAGCAGGCCACTGCCAGAAATCCCGGCATCATCAACATGTACCACCAGTTATATCCGTCCATGGCAAAATAATTATGAGTCAGCTGGGCAGACAGAAAAGCGCTTACCGCAGGCATCAATATCATCAGCCACCAAAGAAACGTATGACGGTATTTCATTTTTTCTGCTTTAAGATATGTATTCATTTATCTCACCCCTCTCTCTACTGCCACAATTTTCATAAAAAGCTGTTCCAGATCCTGACTTTCATCCACAATTCCCTCATATCCCAGTTTTCCATTTGCTATAATTCCTATATAATCTGCAGTCTGCTGAATCTCACTTAAAATATGGCTGGATACCAGAACCGTGATCCCCTGATCGGGAAAGCTCCGGATCAGATGGCGCAGTTCCTGGATACCCAGAGGATCCAGACCGTTTACCGGTTCATCCAGAACCAGAAGCTTTGGATGTCCCAGAAGAGCAATGGCAATTCCCAGCCTCTGCTTCATTCCCAGAGAAAAGTTTCCCGGCGGGCTTTTTTCCTGTGTCAGTCAGATCTGCAATCTCCAGCACTTCCCTCATTCGCGCTTCTGTTTCCCCCAGGATCAAAGCCCGTACCTTCAGGTTTTCCCAGGCAGAAAGATTTTCGTAAACAGGCGGAGTTTCAATCAGGCCTCCGATATCCTTCAGATCCTTTCTGCTCCAGGGATGCCCCTGAAAAATAATCTGCCCGGAATCCGGCCTCAAAAGCCCTGTTATCATTTTTAACAAAGTGGATTTTCCTGCTCCGTTCGGCCCGAGAAGCCCATATACACAGTTTTCCGGTATAGACAGAGAAATGTTTTTTAAAACCTGCTGTTTTTTGAAAGACTTTTGAAGATTTTTGATCTCAATGATATTCTGACTCATCTTTTCCCTCCTGTAAGTAAGATATGTTTAAGAATCCCGGGAATTTTCGGTCTGACGTTACCCGTTGTTCTTATTGTACCTACAGGATAAAAGACAATTATAAGGAATTTATAAGGAAATATACTTTTGAAGAAATTTAACAACAAAAATTTCGCTCTGCTCCTGACGAGCCATAAAAAGGGGGGCTCCTTAATTGTTTCCTATTCCTCCACTATAATGGTATCGTAATTTAACTCATTGTGCTACTTAAAATACGACTGCTTATCGACTCAAAATTGCCCAAGATTACCCCTATATAATTGAAAGCACTTTTTTAGAAGATGAGATGTTTTATCTGTCCAATATCACATTGTTCTCCAAATACACTGTTGAATGCCATGCACAGGTTGTGCCCCAGAATTTTATTCTGTAATCGGGTACATAATCCATGAAAGCTTTTTGCGAGAACTTTTTCCGCATTTAACTGTTCGCTAAGCTGCGAAAATACAGTTTCCACCCTACGACGGAAGCGGAAGATCAGCTGCCGTATTTCTTTTGGCCAGTTGTTCTTATGATTAGATGGTTTGAGAGACATCAGGCAGATACCTTTTTCACGCATATCCTGCAAAAGGTTTTCCCCAGTATAGCCTTTATCTCCAAATATTGTAACCCGCAGATGGTTTTCTGCAAGGTCGCGCAGTCCTTCCCGGTCATCCACAGATGCGGGCGTAATCTCAAAAGCAGTTACATAACCTTCTATGGTAATAAGGGCATGTACTTTGAACCCGAAATAAGTTTCCTTTTTGGATGGACATTTTCCATAATTTGCGCCATCCTCGCGGAAGGAACGGCAGTAACGCGCATGCCCAAATTTGCAGACTGGAAGAGGGAAGCTGTCAATTACAAAATAACGGCTGTCAGGTATTGGGAAGGATTGAGCCAGTTTCTGCCGGAGCAGTTCCGTTACTTGTAAAAGAGCTCTTCTGGTTCGGTTAAATCGCGTGCGGCAGCATAGATGCGGAAAAAGGTGTCGATAATTACGTTTCACGAAAGAATACCATGCCTTTTCAGAATCTATACCAATGAGTTCACCACAAATGCTTAGCGTAATTATTTCAGAATCAGACATCTTTGCAGTATGCACATTCCGCCTTTGGGAAACGCATACAGGGACAGACCGTTGATACAAATCATCAATAACTGTATAAACAAGCAAATTAAAATCTTCAAAAGTTGCTGTGAGAGTGGTATAATCATCTTTGAACTTCAACATTATGTGTGCCTCCTTTCATAGCATGTAGTGGTGTACAGCTATAGGATAACATATTTTGTTGAAGTTTTTTATATTAACTAGCACAATGGGTTAAGTTATCTTTTCTTAATTGGTAGTAATCCATAATTTTCACGCAATCGGTTGAATCTCCGTCTTTGCTTGTCGTCCATATTGAATTTCTTCATTATTCTGATAGTTTCTGAAATATCCTCTGTCAT
>ENA-OQAB01001001-OQAB01001001.1-human-gut-metagenome-genome-assembly--contig:-NODE-1001-length-14009-cov-3.192047_pt1 | contig 14009 bp, 4 predicted proteins | sample MGYA00242490_ERZ504517 | MGnify/ENA primary metagenome ERZ504517 (study PRJEB26092, sample SAMD00036298) | human gut metagenome | host: Homo sapiens | study: EMG produced TPA metagenomics assembly of...
ATCCTGCATTTGACTGTAAAAGCATCTCAGCCACACCACTTGTGAATCCAAAGTTTCCGTCAATCTGGTATGGTGCATGAGAATCCCAAAGGTTTGAATAAATACCCGTTTTAATAAACTGATTGATAATCTGATAAGAATGATTTCCATCACCTGTTCTTGCCCATGTGTTTAATCTTTGTGCGATTCCCCATCCTGTCGCATTATCTCCACGCGCTGTCAGAGAAACTTTTGCCGCATCCATATACTGTTTATTATCTACAGTTACTAAATCTCCTGGATATACGCCAAGCAAATGTGACATATGACGATGTTTCGCGTCAAATGACGGAATTGCACCGTTTGCTGTCTGACCAAATTCGGTCTCATCATACCACTCTTTAATCTGCCCGCTGTCACCGATTTCGATTGGTTTTAATCCATCACGGTATTTTGTCCATTCATCAATCTGTTCTTTTGAAACTGTTCCTGCCTCATTTGCATTCAAAGCTTCTGCTGCCTCAATACAATCGTTAAACAGCTGCCATACAAGCACGTTTTCATATACGTTTCCTGCTGTATATGGACCATGTTCCGGTGAATATGCCGGAACTGTTACATAACGTTTTGTTCCATCTGCATCTGTTACTTCTTTTAAGATAGACATGTAGAATTTTGCTTCTTCTTCCATCATTGGGAAAATCTCAGACTCTAATTTTTCCACATCGCCTGAATACTCATACGCTTCATATACATTCTGCAAAATCCACGGAACTGCTGCCGGAGACCATCCCCAGCTAAACGCCCATCCCGGACAAGTCCATCCAAATGGTGTGTTCTGTGTATTTGCCATGAAGCCATTCTGTTTACCATCTGAATTATCAATTCCGAAATATGTAGATGCAGTGATACGTCCTGGTTTACGCAATCCTTCCACGTAGTCAATCAACGGCTCTGCACACTCCGCCATATTTGTCACATAAGTCGGCCAATAGTTCATCTGAAGATTTACATTCATATGATAGTCACTTCCCCATGCGACCGGACTATTCGCTGCACCTGTACAATCCAGCCATACTCCCTGCAAGTTTGCCGGCAGTTTATCCCCTTCTCTTGAAGAAGAAATCTGCAGATAACGTCCATACTGGAAAATCATTGTCTCCAAATAAGCTTTTTCTTCTGTACTTGCATTTCCATCTTTATATGCTTTGATCAATTCATCAATTGTCTTATCTGACGCCTCCTGACCAAAATCAATTTTTACTCTGTCATAGATGTTTTTATAATCAGCCTGAGCATTTTCTTTTACTTGATCATACCCTTGTTTTGTTGCATCATCCATCACTTTTTTAACTTCATCTGCAAGTTGCTGATCTGTCTGGCCAGTACGGTATTCCGGATGTACCATCTCATAATCTGTGTCCGCTGTGACATAGATATATACTTCTGTCGCATCACTGACAAGAAGTGTTCCTTCTTTTCCTTCTACCGGAGTGACCTCACCGTCTTTTGTTACAACTTTCAACCGCCCATTTAATTTCAAATCATTGTCTTTCATCTTACCTGCAACAATAATCGAATCGTCCTCTGTTGTATATGTAACTTCTTTTCCAAGAGATTTGTCGCCCGGCTGATCTACAGGGAAACTTACCTCAAATTCCAATGGACGCATCTCGCCTTCAGAGCCTTTGATTTCCTCCGCTGTCAGTTTCATCGCAATCACATTGTCCGGATAACTTGCAAAATACTCACGATAGTAATGTGTATTATCTCTGTCATAAGACACTGTCGCAAGCGCTGTATCGATGTCCAATGCTCTCTCGTAGTTTGTTGTCTCTGTATGTTCCTCTTTATCAGGATCCTCTTCCTTCATTGTAGTTACAATACCGTCAAAAGAGACTTTATTGCCTTTTACACCCTTAATAGTAAGTGTGTGCTCACCTTTTGTCAGCCCTGCCACATTCACAAGACTTGCTCTTGAAAAAGCAGATGCGTGTGTGTTTACCTCTGTCCACTCCTTCGCATCGTCTACTTTGTATTGGAACTTGCCCAATCCGCTGCTCTTTGCTCCAAAGAGTTCAAATCCTGTTCCTGTAAACTTACATGTAAGAGTTGCTCCTTCTGCATTGGCAGCATCTACATATACTTCGTCTTTTCCAAACCAGGAATCTGCATCATTTTCGTTATTTGCCGCACGATCCCAGCGCGCCCAGCTTCCTTCAAATTTTACTTTTTCGCTTTCTACTGTCGGGTTCCAGTCAATTGTCTCCCCTTCTAATACTTTCAAATAATCAAAAGATGTTTTCGCTCTGCCTGCATCATCTCTTATTGATTCAAATGTTAGTGTATGTGTTCCCTGCTCCAAACCTGAAATTTCAAACAAAACAACTCCTGTCTGTTTCGTAGCGGAATACATACTTCCGGTAACCTCTTTGCCATCTACCGTCGCTTTGAAATTCCCCATCTCATTGTATTTTACACCGATCATCTGAATTCCGGTTCCCTCAAACGATACAGTGAATTTTCCCGGGTCGTTTGTATAATGTTCTGAACCGCCTTCCCAATCAGGCTGTGGATATGAATGCCACATAGATTCATATTTGATCTCATCGCTTGTATCACTGATGATCTTTTCTTCTTCCTGAGGTTCTTCTCTGTCAAAATCCAGATAAATATCGCCCCATCCCTGATAAGCGCCATATTCTCTTGAACTTGTACCAACTAACTTTTCGCACATGCTGGATGCATTACTGTCCCCAGTCAAAAATGCATTCTGCACGGATTTCACATAATCAGACATTGACTGCCCATTCACTGTGCTGATATTTCCGCCTGTATAAGGTTGTGTCTCAGAAGGTCCGCCATTCCACAATGTCTTCTGATTGAATGTCAGGTGCTCTTTTTCTACTTCACCATATATGTTCGCTCCCATATAAGAGTTTCCGATTGGAAGAGATAACTGCTGCCACCAGTCTGTATCACTTCCTGGTTTTGTAAAATTACCTGAAGATCCTGTCAATTTTCCTTTTGACAATGGCTCGTCAAAACGAATCTTCATTGGATCCTGATCAGGCTTTGTGGATGCCGCCTGTGCAACAGTCGCATCAGGAAAATTTACTCCGGAAACTGCAAGCATTGCTGCCATCGTCCCACCAAGCACTTTTTTGACACATGTCTTCCCATGTTTTTTCCATTTCATCATGCTTTTCTCACTTTCCGCATTCCTAAAAATAATGCTTTTTATATAATTTTCTTTTTCCTTTCTATTATAGCCACTTCATATGTCAAATACAACAATTTTCTTCCCAAAAATATGCTTTATTGTTATATTTTGACATTTTTCTCTCACAACCAAACATTGTTCTGCACAAAAAAAGAGAGTGGAAATCTGTTTTTTTATTCAGATTCCATCTCTTTTTTTGCTCTTGTTTTATTCAGCCTTTATGCTCTGCGTCTCTTTCTCAACACAGCAACTGCCACTGCAAAAATTTGCAGTAATTCCTACAATTGACCAAACAGCCGCATTCACGTTATCGCCAGTTACCGGTTTCTTGTTATCACCTTTATTATCCGTATTATCTTTGTCCGGATTTTCTGGCTGTGTACTATTGCTAACTTTTTTCAACTGTTCCGTTGCATCTTTGATTGCCAGGACAGCATCTTTTACATCCTTCTCAGTTGCTTTTTCATTGTCAAGTACTGCTTTTGCCTGATCCATAGCTGCTTGATATACCTTCCAACTGTCAGCTGTATAGTTTGCCCCTTTGTAGTATTCCAGACATTCGTTATAGTATTTTTCCAATGCGGATTTATCTACTTTGTCAGGTGTAACTGGAAGTTTCGGAATTGCTCGTTCTTCTCTCACTTCACAGCCCTCACGTTCACATGTCCGGACTTCCAAGCCTTCCTCAGTTTCAGTTGGCTCTTTTTCTACTGTCCACTCTGTGAAATCGTGTCCTAAAGCTTTCACTTCAGTTCCTTTTTCCACTACGGTATCACAAACTTTACATACCTCATCACCAGTATAACCATCTTTTGTACATGTAGCTTCTTTGGCATTGCGTGTTTCTGCATCATGACCTTTTGCTTCTATAACTGTTCCTGCCTTCACAATCACTTCACAGTCTTTACATACTGTATCACCTGTGTAACCAGCCTCTGTACATGTGGCATCTGTTTGATTCCGAACCTCTGTGTTCTTATGCTCACAATCTGGTTTTTCTTCTCCGCCTACAGTCACTTCGTAGTAGTCAAAGCATACTTTCGGACTTGTAACACCGGCGTCTTTTGCATCCTGTGCCAGACCATCTACGGTCACTTTGACAGTATGTTTTCCATCTGTCAAATCTAATTTTTCAAATACCTTCTGTTGTGGCTCACTTCCTGCTACTGTCGTGAAAGTAGATACTTTTCCAGCTTCCTGACCGTCAATTTCAATCTTAAGCTGCGCTCCTCCTGTATTTCCGGATTTTTCTAATTTCATCACATACAAGCCAATGCCTGTTCCGTTAAATTCAAATGAGAATCTTGCACCATCTGTTGTAGTCTCAGTCTCTGTGCCATTGTAATGTTTTCCGTCATCCCATGGACTCCAGTGAGAATCATATGTAATGCTCTTATCACGGTCATCATATTTTACAGTTGTCGCTTCTTTTGTGATTGTGATTGTCTTTGTCGCCGTCAATTTTTCATTTTCTTTGTCTGTTGCTGTCACAACGACTGTTCCTGCCTTCACTGCTGTCAGAAGACCATTTGCATCGATTGTCGCAACCTCTTCTTTATCTACAGACCAGTCCACTCCTGCACCTGCTGCACCTTCTGGTGTATACACTGCTTCCAGCTGTAATGTCTTCGATGCATTCATATTCAAAGAGTCAGCACCTGTAATTTGTAATCCTGTTGCTTCCACCGCCGCATCAAATTCAAATGCATCCAGAGAAATCTTACCCTGTTTTACAACTAATTTTACTTTGTGAATCCCTTTGTCCAAACCAGTTACTTCAGTAAGTACTTGCTGTCTCTGGCATGTACTAGAGGTTGTGCTCACATCCTTTTTCTTCAACTCTCCATCTACATATAAATCAAATGTCCGGCAGTCTGTATTTTTCATACCGATCACACGAACTCCTGTTCCATAGAAATAAAGTTCTGCTGTATCGCCTACTGTATTAGAGTATTTCTCTGTTTTTTCATACTGACCTTCCTGTGGTCCCCAGTTGCCCCAGCCGGAAGAATACTCGATTCTGCTGTCACGATCATCAATCTTATTGGTTACAGCCAACTGCTCTGGTGTGATTTTCGAAGTCTTCTCTCCTTCTTTTCCTTCTACCACTGCTGCTACTTTATAAGTTGTTCCTTCTGCGAAATCTTCTGCTTTGTATTCTGTCCCTTCCACTTCGCCGACCTTATTGTATGTTGTTCCGTCTGTTGATGCATATACAACATATTTTTCTGCGTTTGCCACTGCATCAAATGTCACGATTGCTGTGTTATCTTTATAAATCGCAGATGCATTTGCCGGAGCTTTTACCGGTCTTTCCGGAATCTCAGTCATTGTGTAAGTCTCGCCCTTTGTCGTATTGAATTTAATACGGTCTTCACTTACTTTTTCAACTGTTACTTCTGCACCTTTACTGTCTACAATTTTCGCCTTCGCGATGCCAGGATATCCAATCTCACATTCTCCACCATTTTTAGAAAGAATTTCAGCTTTTGTCAGGCTTGTCTTTGCCCAATCCATATCCACTTCAAAATTGCCACGTGCAATCAGTCCATCTACACTTCCATCTGCCCATACATCCGGAATTGCCGGAAGAAGATTGAGATATCCCATATTGCTCTGCAGCAGCATCTCAGACACACCTGATGTGTATCCGAAGTTACCATCAATCTGGAATGGTGCATGTGTATCCCAAAGGTTTGGATAAATTCCACCTTTGAACAGGTTCTGGATCAATTCATGTGCTTTATTGCCTTCTCCAAGTCTTGCCCATGTATTGATGCGCTGTCCCATCCCCCAGCCTGTACTGTTGTCTGTACGATAGTCCATCGAAACTTTTGCTGCCTGCAGCCATTCTTCTTTCTGTGCAATCAAATCTCCCGGGAAGAGTCCTAACATATGTGATAAATGTCTGTGTCCTGCCGGATCAGCTCCTTGTGGCTTCATACTATCCAACGTTGTCTCTTCATACCATTCTTTAATCTGTCCGTCGTCACCGATTTCAATTGGTCCTTTTAATTTTGACTGATTCTCTTTCCATTTTGCTGCAAGCTCTGTATCTTGTCCAAGTACCTCAGCCGCTTTTGCAGCATCTTCATACAACTGCCAAATCAATGTATGCTCATATGTATTACCTGCAGTATATGGTCCGTGTTCCGGTGAGTAAGATGGAGAAGATACTAATTTGCCATCTTTATCTTCTGTCAAAATCTGATTATAGAATGTAGCTTCTTCTTTTAGCATTGGGTAAATATTTTCTTCCATAAATTCAGTATCGCCTGTGAACTCATAGTATTCCCAACAGTTTTGAAGAATCCATGGCACTGCCGCCGGAGACCATCCCCAGCTAAACGCCCATCCCGGACAAGTCCATCCAAATGGTGTATTCTGTGTATGAGCCATGAAACCATTTGCCTCGCCGTCTTTGCTCTCTACACCGGCATAGACTTTCGCAGTCACACGTCCAGGCTCTCTTAAAGAATCCACATAGTCAATCAATGGCAATGCACATTCTGAAAGATTTGTAGAATATGTAGGCCAGTAGTTCATCTGAAGGTTTACATTCATATGATAGTCTGAGCTCCATGGTGGATTTGTCAGACTATTCCATACTCCCTGTAGATTGGATGGAAGCTGTGAATCTTCTCTTGAAGAGGCAATTGTCAAATATCTGCCGTACTGGAATAACATATTCTCCAACTGGCGTTTTTCCGGCTCGCTGGCACTTCCGTCCTTGTATGTCTTCAATAAGTCATCTGTTGTCTTTTCAGACACTGTCTGTCCAATATTTAAAGATACGCGGTTGAACAGTTCCTGATAATCTTCTAAATGTGTTGCTTTTACTTCTTTGTATCCCTTTTCTACTGCTTTATCCACAGTTTCTTTTACACGTTTTGCTAACGCTTCATCCGTCTCACCTGTGCGGTAATAGTAATCTTCTGTCTTGTCTTCATTATAAAATGTATTCTTGTAATCCGTAGCAGCTGACAAATACACAGTAACTGCACTTGCATCTTTTACCGTCAATTTGTCCCCTGAACCTGTCACAGAACCATTATCCGCTTTCACCGTCAGATAAGATGCATATTTCATCTGATTGTCTGTCAGTGCTCCGCATAATTTTAATGTATCATTTCCTTCCGCCACAGTCTTTCCGCCTTGCTTTGAAGGAAAACGTACATCCAAATTCAATTTTTCTGAGCCTTTTGCTTCCAAACGTGCAACTAAGACATCATCGTCATGGCTCATAAAAAATTCTCTTGTGTACTGTGTACCGTCTTCTTTGAACGAAACAGTCGAGATTGCTGTCTTAAGATCCAGATCTCTCTGATATTCTGTCGCATTTTTCTCTGTTATATCTTTGTAATCAAAATAAATATCGCCCCACGGCTGATAAGCGCCGTATCCGTTACTTATTCCAACCAGCAGATTATTACATGCCGCAGTCGCTTCAGAAGTTTTCCCTTCCGCAAATAATTTCTGGATATTTTTCAGTGACGCTCCGTCCTGCCCTTTTTCTGTTGAGTTTCCACCCATATAGTCTTTTCGGCTTTCACTCGGACCGCCTGTCCAAAGTGTCTTCTCATTGAATGTCAAATGTTCACTTGCAATTTCTCCGTAGACATTCGCTCCCATATCACCATTACCAATCGGCAATGTATGTTGCTGCCATCTGTTTTTTTCGTCTGTATCATACCCAGAACCGGCACCAAGAATATTCGTGCCTTGTGATGTTGGCTCATCGTACCAAAGCCTTAATTCATTCCCTTTTTCTTCTGCATGCACATTTGCCTGTGGAAATGATATTCCAGATGTTGCCATCACTGCTGCAAACGCACCTGCCACTACACGTTTTAAATGTTTTCTTTTCATAATTTCCCTTTCCTTTTTATATTTTACTAATATTTCTTTCTATCCTCCTTTTCTTTTAAACATTTCGCACATATACATTCTTACTATACCATATTCCTCATTCTTTTTGCATATATTTTCCCATTTTTTATATGTAAACTTGCAAAAAGGCACAAACCCAAATGGATTTGTGCCTTTTTAGTAAGCTTATCTCTTATCTTGTTTCTCTTTTTCTTCTTATTACAACTACTACCGCGCCGACTGCCAATAACATTACAACTGCTGTCATTCCCCATGTTGTCATATCTCCAGTTGTCACATTGCCATTTCCACCATTATTTCCTTCTCCGTTAGGCGTTGTTGGTGTTGGCGGTGTTGTCGGCTCTTTGCCTGCATCTTCCAGCTCTTTGTTCAGAATACCTGTAATCTCAACTAATACTTTCAATGCATTGTCAACTTCGTCCTGTGTTGCATTTTCATTCTCAAGTACTGCTTTCACATCAGCAAGTACTGTCTGATATTTCTGCCAGTTTTCTTTTGAATGATTTGTCTCTTTGTAGTAAGCAAGACAGTCTTTGTAGAATTTCTCTAATTTTGATTTATCTGCAGATGGCTCTACTGGTTTTTCCACCTCTTTTAATGCATTTATCGCTGCATTTAATTCGCTTGTCGCTTCGTCAATCTCATCTTGTGTCTTAGCATTCGCCAAAACGTCTTTCGCTTTACTTAAAGCTGCCTTAAATGCATCTTTTTCCACACCGTCTTTGTACTTATCCAAGTCTAATGTTTCTGCTTTGTCAATCGCCTTTTGCAGATCCTCTTTATCCAGTATCACTTCGTCTTTTGTTACTGTCACTGTACATGACGCCAGTTTCCCGATCGCATTTTTAATCGTGATAGTCGCTGTTCCGGCTTTCAAACCTGTTACGACTCCATTCTGATTTACCTTTACAACTTCTTTATCAGAAGAACTCCATACGATTCCTGTCAAAATGGTGTCCTCATTGTGTTTAGCTTCCAATCTGACTTTTTCACCGACTTTTATTGTAACATCATCTAATGTCGCCGAATCTGCAACCTTCTGTATGCGAAGCGGAACTACTTCTGCTATTGCCGCAAAGTTTCCTTTTCCTTCTTCTACATAAATCTTAATTGTTTTTACATTCGCTACACTTTCAAACAGAGATGTAATCCACTGTCCGCCTGCTCTCTGCGCATTATCAACAGAAATTGTATCGCTGGAAGCAACTTTCTCTCCTGCTGCATCAAAGGCTTCATAGTGATATTTGTAAACAATACCATTATTCGTTCCCGGTCTCTGCTGGAATTTGAATCCTCCAATTGACATTTCTTTTCCAAGATCGACTGTGAGAATTGCAGGATTTTCTTTGCTCACAGTAAATCCACTCCACTGTGAATGCCAGTATGTGGAAGAGTCACCGTCTGTTGCTGCTGATGCAACACCGCTTCCTGCCGGTTCTCCGGAGGATTGTTCTGTGTTTGCAGAAGATGTGATTCCATCAAATTCCTCTCTTGGAATCTCTGTCACTACACCGTCTGTAACCGTGATCTCAAATGTAATCTTCTCATCTTTTGAAAGCGTCGCTGTCAAAGTTGCTGTTCCTGCTGCAAGTGCTTTTACAACTCCTGCTTCTTTGTCCACTACTGCAACTTTATCATTGCTTGTTTCCCATGTAATCTGATCTAGATTATTTCCATAAATTTTTGCAGTTTCACCTTTGTAAAGCTCTGTAGATTCCAATGTCACAGATGTTGCATCTTTCTCCTCTGTGATCACAAGATTGTCGAGAACGAAGTCTCTTTGTCCCATGCTTCCTGTTCCGGCTTTGCTTCCGTTTTCGTACAGACCAATCCATGTCTGTCCGCTTCCCGAACCAACTACCTGCATTTTTACATGTTTTGTCTCATCTTCACCACGTGCCTGAGCCAGATACTCATCATCTGAAGGAGTGGTGTAAGTTGTTCCATCACCAACTACCATCGCATACGCTTTATCCGGTCCTGACTGGTAGTCAAACTCTACTGTATACACTTTACCAGGTTCAAAACGGAAGTTTTGAGGAATTGTCTGATAAATAATTCCTGTATTTCCATCGTGATGCTTTAATGACCAGTTTCCATCGATAACATCATCGATGACTCTTCCATTCCATCCAGCCTGTGTATATGGTGCGTTCAGCTGCGATAAATGTGTAGCCGGGTCAGAAATACCCTGTGCAGAGCTTAACACAAATGGATACAAGCCCTGTACTACTGTCTCGAAATCTTGTTTGAACACACCATCTTCCTGGAAGTTATTCAAAGATTTCTCAACGATACGGATATCGTCCATATAAGTAGAACCATCGCCGTAGCCTCTTGAAAGTGTTAGCTGTGCAGTCTCACTCTCTGCTGTAAATGAAACCTGCATACGCTGCATCTTGCTTCCGTTTTTCTGGTCACTCTTTACGTAGTTATTGAGAATCGAACGCTCTGTATAATTAGAAACTTTCTTTTCTCCTGCATTCACTTCAATAGAAGCTTTTGCATCACTATTGTTTTCCACATAAACTTCTGCTACGTAGTCTGTTCCTTTTGTCAAACCCTTGATTGTAGTTGTCACTGACACACCGTCAAGAGGACTGTTGAATGCAAGTCTTTGATCTCCTGTATCTGCTTTTTCTACTACAACTGCATCATCGTTGATATCGCCAGACCATTCATCTGCAGATAGTTTTTCCCCTGCGGCATATCCGTTGAATCCCGGATCTGTCACATAGTCATACTCACCAAAGTCATTTGCAAGTTCTTTTACGCCTGCCGCATCACCTTTTACCAACACATAGGCTGTAGCAGCTTTTGCATCTAATGTCACTGAATTTCCAGACACAGCAACACTTGTCTCGTTGATACGACCCTGATCAGAAAGTTCATACATCACAACATTCGCAAGACCTTCCCATCCATCTGGAAGTTCCCATGTTGTCTGTCCACCGTCCAAATTCCAGTAATACAGTTTTTCACTGCCATCCTGATTATCTGTCCATGGAAGCAGATATGTGACATCATCTAATACTTTCTTTCCATTTAATGTAATTGTACGCTCAATGTTATCATCGCTGCGCTGTTCTTCGTTTCTTGTGACAACAACTTCATCACCGCTGTCATTTCTCAATGTGATTTGTTTTTCATGGTTTCCAACCGGAGACTCTCCCTCTTCATAATTCTCCCAATCTGTCACATAGTAGTGCTGTAAGAATTTTGTAGGTAAGTTCTGATTGAATGTCTGAAGAATGTAGTTGTCATAATCTTTGTCTCCACCCCATCCTTCAAATCCGTACAGACGGTATCCTCCAAGTAACGGATTGTCTGCTGTTCCACCGAACTGTGGATAGTTCAATACCTGAGAATCTCTCTGGTCATTTCTGATGAAACGGATAATATCACTGTTATATCCTTTTGATGTTGCCCCGCCATATGCGGCATCTGTAGACCAGTGCTGCCATGTAGAGTCATATTCACCCTCCGCACTGAACTCTGTAGAGAATCTCCATCCCAAAGAATTGATCTCATCCGCAATCTGTCTTGTCTCCCATGCATCCTGATACCATACGTCAAGATAAATGAAATCCATATTGTCTTCACGGGATTCTGCATCTTTTTTGATTTCTTCTTTTGTAGCGTTTACTTCACCCAAAGAATTTTCAACTGCATCCGGCCATTTTCTGCTATAGAAATCCGTTCCGTTGATTCTGTCATACAGCTGTACAAAACGTTTCCATCTTGCCTGACTTGACAAATCCCAAAGTTTGTCGATAACCTGTGACTGGTCAAGCCATCCCCATCCGTTTGAAAATGGTTTCTGAAGCATCTCTTCATTGAAAGATGCCGCTTCCGGATAAGCTTCCTGTGCATTGACGTGAATACCAATCTCTGTGTTATCAGTCATGTGCAATCTTAATCAATTCCTGGAAATCTTCTACTCCTCCTTCTCTTTCTGCAATATCAGCATACTCAGAGTTTGCAGAGTCATGTCCTTCGTTACCGTATCCTTTGAGCATAACCGCCTGTGGAAGACCATCTGTTGCAAGATACACTTTTTTAATGTTGTCTGCTGTTGTATGGTATGGATTTGATGCCATACTTGCAAAGTTCATAACGATACGATAGTTTACTAAATCTTTGATATTTTCAGAACCGTATGGAATGTTCATAATATCACGGAATGCAAGCGCACCGTCATTCCAGTCGATTGTCTCATCGCCATTTGCATCTGCTGCGATTGCCACTTTTGTACATGGAAGTTCACTCACCGGATAATCATCATACTTTGAAGCATTCTTCTGTCCGTTTGCATCTCCCAACTCGTAGTACCATGCAGCACTTGTGAGACTCATTGTATCCGCCCCATTATTGCGAATGACACGTTTGTCTCCTTCCACCTCGGAATTGCTGTAAAGACCTGCGCTTAATTTCCCATTTGTCAGGAATCCATACAGGTATCCGTCTGTCTCAGATGGTACAAATCCATCTTCAAAATCAATAAATACATCTCCGGAAGATGTTGTTGTTGTCGAAGCCTTTGCTCCTGCGAAATTGGCTCCTGTCTCCACTGCATCCACAGTCAGAAGGTTCAATCCAGGAACATCGATTGTTGCAATATCTGCACAACCTTCTGCTTTTTCTAATTTTGTTACTTCCCATGTCAGTTCATTTTCTTTTACACTGACTTTGACATCCATATCCAGATTGATGTCATCTTTCTCCACATGCATTGCATATGTTCTTGAGTCTGCTTTTGTCTCTGTCACTTCCACTTCCGGTTTTATAGCGACACCATTGATTGCAACTTCATCAAGTTCTGTTTCATTTCCGCGGAAATATGTATCTGTAATCTCCTGTCCATTCGCAAGCATCTGGTATCTTGCCACAACCGGAAATTCTTTTCCGATATATACTTTCATTTCATCAGATGAAATAGAATCGTATTTTGACAAATCCAATGGAGCTTTTAATTCCAGTGTTATATCTTTGACATTATCTTTTTTATCTTCAATTGTCACTTCACCTGAGAATGCCTGATATCCCGGTTTGGAAACAGCCATAGTATAGGTCCCAAGTTCCAACGCATCAAACTGATATTTACCATTTCCATCTGTTTTTGCAGACTTGTTTCCAACGCGAACTGTCGCATCTGCCAATCCGCCTTCTCCTTTTTCCGTAACTGTACCTGTAAGCGGCACAAGTTTTGAATATGTCTTTTTAAACGACTGTCCGTCACGGTCTGCACAAAATACCCAGTCATCTTCCATACAGTTATCTTTTCCGTACATCACATCCGCAAAAAGAAATCGTTGTTGCACTGTTTGTTTTCACACCGAAACGGCCTTTACCTGCATTCTCCTCACTGAAATCGATCAATGCCTGATTTGTCACACGCGAAGTTACTCCGTTTACTGTCACAGACAATGTCTCTCTGTTCAATGAGATAGACATCTGAAGTTCTTCCCTTCAACCGGATCGGAAGTCCTGAGATTTTCGGATAAGCATCCACTTCCATTCAAGTTACACTGATAGTACCAGCCACTGCTCGTATCATGACCTACATATAACCAGTTATTGTCATTCACATAAGTATAAAATACACCCCAGTTATTGCTTGGCTTCACAGCAAGAGAAAGTTCTCCTGACTCTTCCATCTTCTTGTCATCATCAAGAAGCAGTACTGGCGCTTTTGCATTTGCATTGCCATAGGAGTGTCCACCACCATTGTTGCTTCCACCCTTTAACTCAATCCAAGCTCTTCCGTTTTCAGAAGGATTTTCCGGATCTGTGTCTCCTCCATCCGGTACTTCCACAGATGGTTCCCAAACCTGTCCTGAAAGAGTCTTGTATACATGCCAGCCACTGTAGTCGCTATAAGCTGTCTCACCAGCTTTTACATCTGAGAAATAAATTT
>ENA-OQAB01001002-OQAB01001002.1-human-gut-metagenome-genome-assembly--contig:-NODE-1002-length-13995-cov-3.882535_pt1 | contig 13995 bp, 20 predicted proteins | sample MGYA00242490_ERZ504517 | MGnify/ENA primary metagenome ERZ504517 (study PRJEB26092, sample SAMD00036298) | human gut metagenome | host: Homo sapiens | study: EMG produced TPA metagenomics assembly of...
AATGGCGTTTGCGGCAGAGACAGGGACGCCTGTCACAACAGAGTCGATGGAAATTCGTACAGGGGAAAAAGTGGGGCTTCGTACAATTTCAGCGGTTGATAAAGCATATGTAGAAAAATTACGGTCGGAAGGTAAGAATGTGACTTACGGAACAGTAGCTTTGCCGGCGACCGTGCTGGAAAAAGTGAATGGTACATTGGAGATTGGTAAAAGTTATACTTATAATAAGAAAGTGTATAAGGTGCTGAATATTCCGGGAGAAGAGATTTGGAAGACGACAGAGGATAAAATTTATTTTACCGGTGTGTTGACAGGAATCAGCGGCTCCGGATTTAATACGAGATATGCGGTTCGTTCTTACATCAGTGTGGATGGTAAGGTAACATATGGAAATACATTGACACAGTCACCATATACAATAGCTCAAGATATGATTAGTTCGGAAGATGTTGCAACAAGTCAGAAATCATGGCTTGCAACAAATGTCATAGATGCATGTGATGATGCGAAGAAAGTGACAAAAGAGACACTGACAATCACATCAGCTGATTTGAAAAATGGTAAGTACACATTAGAAGCAACTTCAAAAATTAGAAATTACAAAAAAAGTGATCGTGGATAGTTCTGTAAACAACGGAGATGATTATTTTGGATAATATCCGTGTGAGAAATTTGGAAGTTGCAGCAGATGCGAGCTGTACAATCACAGCGAACAATGTATCGTTTGATAAAATAAGTAAAGTAGCCGGAAAAAGCAGAACAGCAGGAAACCTTGTACTGAATCTTGGTGCCGGTTCAAATGTAACAGAACTCAGTGCATCAAGCAACATGACAATTACGGGCGATTTGAAAATTGCGAAAGTAACAGTTGATAACAAAGTAGAAAATTTTGTTGTGAATACACCGGCAGAAAAACTGACTGTATCAGAGAATGCAAGCGGTTCTAAGATTGAAGTAAATAAAATGGTGGAAGATGCTGTTTTGGCAGGTGAAAATTCTACAATTTCCGGAACCGGAAAGATTGACAAAGTAGAGGACAATGGAAATAATGATGTGCAGGTAGAGGTTCTTTCAAATAGTATCGTATCTGTGGAGGTGAGCGGTACGAATCGTATGATTGTGACATTAGAAAGAGCGACAGAAAAACCACTTCAAAAAGAAGATATGATGATTCTCTGTCCTGGTGGAACAGATATGACGATTATAAAAGTAGAGACGAAAGATAATCGAGTTTATAATGTTACGACATCTGTTTTTGCAAAAGATGATACATATACGTTTTCGATTGAATTAGAATCTGGTAAAATTATTCAGAAAGAGTTCAACTACAAAGTAGACTGCCCAACAGTAAGTAACGCAACTGTATTGAGAAGCGAGGCGACAAGAGCAGAATTTGACTTGTTCGACGTGGATGAAGGCGGGTATGTATACGTATATATTCCGGGGCACACGCAGGTGAGCAAAGCGACAGACATTCCATCTGTGGAAACGGTGAAAAAAGGATACAAGCAGCAAATTAAGACTGGTTTTAACAAAGTAATGATTAGAGGACTGGAATCGGGGATTTCTTATCAGCTATACTATGTGTTAGAAGCGCATGACGGAAGAAGTTCTGAAGTGTTAGGACCGATTGCGATCAGTGGAAGCGTGCAGGAAGATCCGAATATTTCCAAAGAATATTCCATAGTTTCTGTCGGTGAAAAGCCGAAAAATACAATTACAATCGTGCTAAATAAAGCACCTGAGGAGGAATTGACACTGGATAATTTCTCGTTCATTTGCCCGACAGATTCTGAGATTACAATCGACAAAGCACAGTTGAAGGTAAGTGAAGACAAGACAACGTATACAATTGTAATTCCGGATGATTATGGACACAAGGACAATCAGTATACAGCGAAAGTGACATTCCAAGATGGAACAGTGGCAAAGAAGACCTTTACAGTGGAATATACACCGCCGCGTATTACAAATCAGAAAGTAGAACGTATTTCTGAGACAGAAGTACGCTATAGTTTTACTTCGGATGAAGATGGTGTACTCTATTATGGAACGTATACGTGGAATGATGAAAGTAATGCATCATGGAATAATACACCGACTGGAAAACAGATTCTCAGTGGAGCAGTTGCGTCCACAAAAGTGCAGATGCATGCGGGACAAAATACTGTAGAGTTTACATATAACGGAACAGATGAAGATATATTTGCATTTTACGTAGATGAAAAAGGAAATTATGCAGGGTATACAGAACATAAAGAGATTCCGGCATATGTACCACCGGTAAAACCAGATGAGTCCAAACCTGCAATTGAATCTATTGTCTATAATAAAGACTTATCAGATAGTTGGACCACTTGTCTTGACGTCACATTTACAACTGGAATTGATTGGCTACCAAATCAAAAGTTGATTCAAATTCAAGTGATTGAGGGAAGTTCTCCGGGAAAAGTACTATGGTCGACTGAATTTTTGGACGGTGAGCAAAAGAAGCTTCGCATGACTACAATGAACGGAGCATTTAAGACGGGAACATATAAAATGAGTATGTATATAGAAAAAGATGGACAGTTGTTAAAAGTAGAAAAAGAATTTACAATTGACTAATCAGAAAAGGACTTGGGAAAATGATTGCCAAGTCCTTTTTTGCCAAAGAATAAGGAGGAATTATGCGTTATAAGATTGCCGAATGCGTGACGGAATATGAGCCGCATTATGAGATGCTGCGCCGAAAGATGGAGCCATATCGAACTGCGGGAGAAGGAGAGCCAGATATCAGATTGACATTAACGAAACAATTTTGCGAAGAAAAGCAAAAGGAGCAGCCACATCTCACGGAAGCACAATGTGAGTATATTTTTGCAGGCTCTGAGTTTTACAAAAAAATTTATTTCGGAAGGTGGCATTATGGTGCACGCCTCAGCGGTTGAAGTGGATGGAAAAGCATATCTGTTCTCGGCGGACAGTGGAACAGGAAAGTCGACACATACAAAGCAGTGGCAGAACTATTTCGGAAAAGAAAGAGCATTGATCATCAATGATGATAAACCGGCGATTCGAAAAGACAAAAACGGATGGGCTGCATATGGGACACCGTTTAGTGGAAAGACAGATGAGAACCTCAATCGCAAAGCTATTCTTCAAGGGATCTGTATGTTGGAGCGTGGAAACGAGAATGCGATCGAGAGAATCGGAGTTTGGGAAGCGATTCCGCTTTTGATGCGCCAGACGATTGTGCCTAGAAGCGAAAAGATGGCAGGGGAATTATTAGCGATTTTAGATACACTGTTGAGTGAAGTGCCGGTTTACCGAATGAAATGTACGATTTCAAAGGAAGCGGTAGTGACGGCATATGAGAAAATGAAAGGAGATCAAGATGAAGATTAAAACTGGGTTTATGATGAGAGAAGTAGCTGGAAAATTCGTGGCGGTTCCGGTAGGAGTGGGAGCAAATGATTTTAAAGGAATGCTGCAAACCAATAAAACGGGAGCATTTCTCTGGAAATTACTTGAGAAAAAACAGACGAAAGAAACGCTTGTTTGCGCAATGTTGGAGCATTATGAGATGACGGAAGGACAAGCTGAAAAAGACGTGGAGACATTTACCAGTCAGCTCATTGAGGCTGGAATCTTAGAGGCGTAAGGCAGGGAGTGTGCAATGATTAAAAAAATGGAACAGATTCTTGTGGAGACTGGAGAACTTTTTACAACTGCCTCCGGTATCAGTATGCTCCCGTGTATTCGTCCAAAACGAGATATGATTCATCTTGTCACATCCAAACCAAGGCGTAAAAAAACACGATGTTATTCTTTATAAAAGAAAAAATGGAAATTATATTCTTCACAGAGTAATGAAAACGAAGCCGGATGGATATGTGTTATGCGGAGACAACCAGTGGGTGCTCGAGTGGGGAATTAACGATGAGCAGGTGCTGGGTGTGCTGAAAGGATTCTATCGCGGGGAAAGATATGTGGATTGTGAGAAAAATCGTTTGTATCATATATATATGGCTATATGGTGTTTTTCGCTTGCAATGCGAAAATGGATTTTAAAAGGAATGAATCTGATGAGAAGAACAGGCAGGATACTTAGAAAATTCCCTGAAAAATCGGAATAGAAAGAGAAAATGGTACTTGACATAAGCCCATAATAATAATATAATAAATCAGTATGAAAACAGAGGAAACAGTTTACACCAAAGCCCCGGAGTGGACTGATTCTAATAGAAAGAAGATATTAACTTGATAAAAATTATTAGGAGGTCACCCAATGAAAACTTACATGGCTAATCCAGACAAGATTGAAAGAAAATGGTATGTAGTTGATGCAGAAGGATGCACATTAGGACGCTTAACTTCTGAGATCGCTAAAGTTTTAAGAGGAAAAAATAAACCGGAATATACACCACACATCGATACAGGTGATTACGTAGTTGTAATCAACGCTGAAAAAATTAAAGTAACAGGTAAAAAATTAGATCAGAAAATCTACTATCATCACTCAGACTATGTAGGAGGAATGAAAGAGACTACATTAAGAGAAATGATGGCTAAGAAACCTGAAAAAGTAATTGAACTTGCAGTTAAAGGAATGCTTCCAAAAGGACCTTTGGGAAGAAGTATGATCAAAAAATTACACGTATACGCTGGACCAGAGCACGAACAACAAGCTCAGAAACCAGAAGTATTAACATTTTAAGGAAAGGTTGAAAGGAGGAAGTTATAATGGCTAATGCAAAATTCTACGGAACAGGAAGAAGAAAAAAATCAATCGCAAGAGTATATTTAGTACCTGGAACAGGTAAAATTACAATAAACAAAAGAGATATTGATGAATATCTTGGATTAGAGACATTAAAAGTTGTAGTTCGTCAGCCACTCGTTGCTACAGAGACAGTTGACAAATTCGACGTATTAGTAAACGTACACGGTGGAGGATACACAGGACAGGCTGGAGCTATCCGTCACGGTATCGCAAGAGCTTTACTTCAAGCTGATGCTGATTACAGACCAGTTCTTAAGAAAGCAGGATACTTAACACGTGATCCACGTATGAAAGAACGTAAGAAATACGGACTTAAAGCAGCTCGTAGAGCACCACAGTTCTCAAAACGTTAATCATACGTTTTTGGAACGTACAATTTCAGAAAAGAATTTTAAACCTCTCAGGGAGAATTCCTTGGGAGGTTTATATTTTGATAAAATTGTAGAATTATATTGATTTTTTAGGAGAAATTGCATATACTTATTATAGACAAAGGATTGTCTTAGGTGAGTTTCTACCATAAAGTGGAAACCTAAAAAAGTAGGTGAGTCTCCACCATAAAGAGAGAACCTGAAAAAGAGGCGAGTGATGTCGTCTCTTTTTTTGACAGATGAGGAAAAATGAAATTTTATAATATCAAAGATGAATACATCAATTATTTGAAAAAAATATGATGCAAAAGTTGCAGATAATAAAAAGGGAAAGCGGCCGTATGTAGGTGTAGTGCTTGAGATTGAGGGGATAAAATATTATACTCCATTTACATCGCCCAAAGAAAAGCATCGTAAAATGAAGAACACAAAAGATTTTAGGAAAATTAATCATGGAATATATGGTGCAATTAACTTTAATAATATGATACCGGTCGTGGACTCGGCATTGCTTCTTATTGATATTGATGCAATGGAAGATTCAAAATATCAGCGTTTGCTTCAAAATCAATACAAGTGTATTAAAGCTGACCGAGAACAAATTCAGTTGACGGCAAAAAGATTAAGAGATACCCTTTTTAAGAAAAATGAAGAATTGAATGGCAATGATAGGCGAATAAAGGAAAGATGTTGTGATTTGCCATTGCTGGAGGAGGTTGCAAAACATTATGACAACCATTAGTAAAAAAGAAGTACATAAATTTTTTAGATAAGCACCCGGACATACCTTTTTCAGCAGCTAAATTTGAATACAGTTTATATCTTGCTCCTGAAGTGGTTGAGTATGCAAATGTGATTTCAGAGAAAATCCTTGTTGATCTAAAGAAGATTTGTATTCGAAAAAAATGATTGAACAGGCACAACAGCAGAGGAACTGCTGAAATTGATGAGAAAGCCTTTATCGGGCGGAAACAGAAGAAGGTTAAGAAGAAAAGAAAGAATATGCCAATATTCGGAATGAATATTTAAAATCTATGTTGTGCTTAGTAATTGGGTTTCGAGGAGATGTAGAAATGATTCCGTTTTTGATGAAAGAAACAGAACGTCTGGAAAGAATGTATCCCCAAGAAACATATGCACAAGGTCCGATACTTGCTATTCAGGAACTTGCTGTCAGATTTCTTAGTTGAAATTTATGAGGGTGGTGAGGAGTAACGAGAAGTCCTGTGTTTGTAACGTGTTTGCAACACCACATTCCAAGAACCCAGTAAAATCAAGCGTTCCCAGTTACCAAAACGTTAATTTCAAGGTTATCAGAGCACACAAAAACCACCCTGATACTTTGAACGGTTGGTGTGCTATCCGTCAAGAGGACAATGAAAAATAACAAATTTTTCTTCCGTCAGCCAGTAACTGGCTGGCGGTATTTTCATGCCACCTGTAATGCAAGTTTATGAAATGCCATAGGGGCATGATATGTAACTTGCGTTGCAGACGTCGGTTATCATAGTAATCAATAGTAGACATCACAAGTGCATTATACATTGTCATTATGGCAACTGATTTTATAACTAACAATTCTACGATCATACAAATTCAGAAGAACTATAATAAGGCATATGAGATTGTAGCAGAGCACAAAGAGAACGTGTTCTGGAAAAACTTTATACGAAAGTACAGCTGGTAAACGAAAGAGAGAAAGATCAGAACCATCGTCGCGGATTCGGAAATCGGTATGCAAGATAGTATTATAGTAAAATCAAAAATTATATTTTATTATATCACCTGGCGTACATTCCAGCACAAAACAGAGACGAGCAAGTATGTCAGAAAAAGGAACAATTGTGTTTGGCAATTGTTCCTTTTTTCTGTTGCAATATTCTAAACAGTTCCATTAACCAGATCGGCAATTGTTATATGAAAGAAATAATCATGTACAAGATTGTCGAATTTTTTCCACATAGGCAACGTTTTACAGTGGGAGCTTCTGGAACAAGTTTTCGTATCGGGAGCCAGGCAGGCTACCGGTGTAAGGCTGCCTTCCATCAATTCTAAAATTTCTCCTACATTATATTCTTCAGGGCTGGCAGTTAGTCGGTAACCACCGCCTTTTCCGCTGATTCCGGTTAACAATCCTTTCCCGACAAGTATTTTTACAATCTGCTGAAGATATTTTTCTGATATTCCCTGTCTTTTTGCAATTTCTTTCAAGGGAACATATGTGGTTGTATCTTGTTCAGCCAAATCAATCAGTACGCGTAGGGCATAGCGCCCTTTGGTTGAGATCATAAAGAAACCTCCTTTCTTTTACCTATTATATCACTAGGTGTATCATTTTTAAAGAAAAAACAAATAACCTATTGACATAGTAGGTGAATGGGTGTAATATTACAACAACGAATTTGAGTAGACTATGATTAAGGAGGCGAGTGCAGTGAAAATTTATAACATTACTGTAAATAATATGATGTGTTTCTGTCGAATGATTTTTTCCCGGGCATTTTTATATGGCCAGGTGTTTCGACATACATTGCTGTGCGCCTGTAAAGAACATTTAGATTAAATGTTACATATGCCATTTTGTCCGGGAGTTGAAAGACTCCCGTTTTTTTTCGCTCAATTTCGGAAAATGTAAAAGCACAATAAGAGAAAGAGAGGATATTTATTATGAGAAAGAAGTTTTTGAAAAAAATCAGTACAGTAGGTCTTGCAGCGGTGGCGGCAGTCGGATTATTAGCAGGATGCGGAAAGACAGACCAGTCGTCAAAATCATCAAAAACAATCTATAGAACAGTGGATGAGATTAAGAAAAGCGGTACCATCAATATAGGCGTATTTTCAGATAAAGCTCCATTTGGGTATGTAGATGAAAATGGAGAGTATCAAGGATACGATATTTATTTTGCCGAAAGACTTGGAAAGGATCTCGGGGTAAAGATTAACTATGTATCTACCGAGGCGGCGAACCGTATTGAGTATCTGCAGACTGGGAAGGTTGATGTGATTCTTGCAAACTTTACAGTGACAGATGAAAGAGCAGAAGAAGTTGATTTTGCTTTGCCATACATGAATGTTTCTCTTGGTGTGGTGTCGCATAAGGAGCATGTGATAACTGACCTGAGTCAGGTTGGTGCGGATGAACAGGTGATTGTAATTTCGGGAACTACAGCAGAGACTTATCTGACGAAGAATTATCCGGATATTAAATTACAGAAATTTGATACATATGCAGCAGCAAAAAGTGCATTTGAGAATGGAACCGGAGTTGCATGGGCGAATGACAACACAGAAGTTATAGCATTTGCGAAAGAAAATGAAGGGTATACCATTGGAATTGACTCACTTGGAAGTTCGGATACGATTGCACCGGCTGTTACAAAAGGAAACACCTCTCTGTTAGACTGGCTGAATGAAGAAATAGAGACATTGGGAAAAGAGAAATTTTTCCATAAAGATTATGAGGAAACGCTTGCGGATGCTTATGGACTTGATTACGAAGATACGCTGGTAGTAGAAAGTGGTGTTGTGGAGAGCAACTAACGGAAGGAGATAAAATCAAAGAATGAATTGGGAAGCAATGAAATCATACCTTCCGCTATATGAGAAGGCTTGTATATTAACTTTAAAGATTGGTTGGATTGGTATTTTGTTTGCGATTGTAATTGGTTTGTTCTGTGCTTTGATTCGGCATTATAAAGTGCCGGTTCTTAGCACGATCGCAGGGGGATATATCGAATTTTTCCGGAATACTCCATTGCTGGTACAGCTGTTTTTTCTGTATTTTGGTTTGCCGAAATTGGGAATATCCATTGGAGCAGAATTTTGTGGAGTGTTAGGATTGGCGCTTTTGGGCGGCGCATATATGGCGGAAGCTTTTCGAAGCGGTTTAGAGTCTGTAGAACAAATCCAGATGGAAAGCGCGCTTTCGCTGGGAATGAGCAGGCAGCAGGCGGTGAGGCATATTATTCTCCCGCAGGCGATTTCAATCAGTGTACCGGCATTTGTCGCAAATATCATATTTTTGCTGAAGGAGACGAGTGTGTTTTCAGCAATCAGTTTGATGGACTTGATGTTTACAGCAAAAGACTTGATAGGCTTGTATTATAAAACAACGGAATGCCTTGTGCTGCTTGTGATTTTTTATCTCATTATTTTATTGCCGGTATCCCTTATTGGGAGCATTGTAGAAAGGAAGGTGCGTTATGCAGGATTTGGGGTTTGATGTTTTGCTAAAAGGATCTAACATGCAGCGTCTTCTAATAGGGCTTTGGACCTCTTTGCGAATCAGCTTGATAGCAGTTGTGATTAGTATTTTTCTCGGCTTGATAGTGGGAGTTTTAATGACAAGGAAAAATATAATTCTCAAGGTGTTCACCCGTGTTTATTTAGAAATTGTAAGAATTATGCCTCAGCTGGTATTACTTTTTATTGTTTTCTTTGGAGCGACCAGAGTGTTTGGAATCGATATTGAGGCAGAAAAAGCATCTATTATTGTATTTAGTTTTTGGGGAACAGCGGAAATGGCGGATCTTGTACGCGGTGCATTGATCAGCATTCCAAAACACCAATATGAGAGTGCAAAAGCATTGGGGATGAGTGAGCTGCAAATCTATTTACATATTGTAATGCCGCAGACATTGCGAAGATTAATTCCACTGTCCATGAATCTCATCACAAGAATGATCAAGACAACGAGCTTGATTATGATGATCGGGGTGGTCGAGGTCTTAAAAGTTGGTCAGCAGATTATTGAGGCGAACCGTACTTCGTCTCCAAATGCGGCATTTGGTGTTTTTGCAGCGGTATTTGTCTTATACTTTATTGCATGCTGGCCGATCAGTATGTTTTCAAAATACTTGGAAAGGAAATGGGTATAATATGGCGGAAGAATTAATAAAAATAGAGCAGGTTACAAAGAAATACAATGAAAATGTTATTTTCGAGAATTTGTCATTATCTATTCGAAGAGGAGAGGTTGTAGTGATTGTTGGTCCTTCCGGATGCGGGAAAAGCACCCTTCTTCGGTGTATGAATGGGCTGGAGCCTATCGAAAAGGGAACAATCAGTTATTGTGGAGAAACCGTAGATGGCAGATCTAAAAATATTATGGAGATTCGCCAGAAAGTGGGGATGGTGTTCCAAAGCTATGAGCTTTTCCCGCATAAGACAATCCTTCAAAATATCACATTGGCGCCGAAATTGGTGCAGAGTCGTAATAAGCAGGAGACAGAGGCAGAAGCATTGGAACTTTTAAAACGGGTCGGGCTGGAAGAGAAGAAAGACAGCTATCCACGTCAACTTTCCGGAGGACAGAAACAGCGTGTTGCAATTGTGCGGGCTCTTTGCATGCATCCGGAAGTGCTTTTGTTTGATGAGGTGACAGCGGCACTGGATCCGGAGATGGTGCGGGAGGTGCTTGAGGTGCTTTTAGATCTCGCAAAACAGGGACGTACGATGGTCATCGTGACACATGAAATGTCTTTTGCAAAGGCAATAGCAGATCGTGTAATCTTTTTAGATAAAGGAATCATTGTGGAGGAAGGAAAAGCAGAAGAGTTTTTTGAATACCCGAAAACAGAGCGGGCGCAGAGATTTCTTCATACATTTACATACGAAAAAGTGAAAAAATAATTGTGAAGAGAAGTTACAATCCTGCCGGCAGTTGCCAGCATTACATAAACGTGATAAGATATCAACAAGAGAACAATCATTTACTTGAGTTATCGTTGCGGATTTCCAACATAGAACCACCCTTATACCTTTGCGGTTAGGGTGGAATTTTCTATGTCTGCAAAATTTCAGGATAATTTCTTGCGGGCGGTTGTTTCTTTTGAAAATAGAAAAATCCAGCTAGGAGTGGTGAGCGTGTATAATCAATTGACACAAAAAGATATTGATGCAATGAAAGCGGAGATAGAATATCGAAAAGTCGTGGTGCGAAAAGAACTATTGGAAGATGTGAAAGAGGCGAGAGCCCATGGTGATCTGAGTGAAAATTTTGAATACCATGCTGCGAAGAAAGAAAAAAACAGGAACGAAAGCAGAATACGGTATTTGGAAAGAATGATAAAGACAGCAGAAGTGATCAGTGATGAATCAAAAGACGATGAAATCGGACTGAACAAGATTGTGGAGTTGTATTTTGAAGACGAAGATGATGTAGAGACATATAAAATTGTGACGACTGTGCGTGGAAATTCTCTTCAGGGACTTGTAAGTACAGAGTCTCCGATTGGAAAAGCATTGCTCGGACACAAGGTAGGGGACAAAGTGTGGATTCCGATCAACGCTAATGCAGGATACTATGTAGTTGTGAAGTCAATCAAAATAGCGGATCCGGATGAGGAAGATAAGCTGAGAAGTTTTTAATTAAATTGGAAATGCGGACAGTATTTTGTGATTGATTAAAAGTGACACATAAATATGCGGTGCACATATAATGGTATATAAAGAAAACATAGGAGAGATTTTATGCCATATTCAATTATGCTCGATGCCGGACACGGCGGACGTGATCCCGGTGCAGTCTATCAGGGACGGCAGGAAAAGGATGATACGCTCCGCCTGACGCTGGCAATCGGGGAAATTTTACAAAATAACGGGATTGATGTAGAATATACGAGAACGACGGACATCTACGAGTCGCCGCTTCAAAAAGCGCAGGAAGCAAATGCCGCGGGAGTGGATTTTTTCGTATCGATTCACCGCAATTCGTTTCCGACTGACAATGTTGTGTCAGGAGTGGAATCTTTGGTGTATGATTTGTCGGGAATCAAATATGAAATGGCAAAAAACATCAATGCACAGTTAGAGACGGTCGGGTTTGTGAATCTTGGTGTGAAGGCGAGACCGAATCTTATCGTGCTTCGGAGGACAAAGATGCCGGCGGTGTTGGTGGAAGTGGGATTTATCAACTCGGATGTGGACAATGAATTGTTTGACAGCCATTTTTATGATATTGCACAGGCAATCGCAGAGGGGATTTTAGATACACTGGAGGTTGAAAATGCACCGAGTACAAATAGATATAAAGTACAGACAGGGGCGTTTCGGAATGAGGAGTATGCAAACAACCTGAAAAATGAACTGACAGAGATGGATTTCCCGGCACGTGTGGAACAGTCTAACGGATTCTTCCGTGTGATGGTTGGAAATTATGGGACACTGGACGAGGCGACTGCGATGGAACAAAGATTAAAAAGAGCTGGATATCAGACAGTTATCGTGACATAATAGAGATACACAAGAACAATATGGAGGTATATATGGGAGGAAGAATAGAATTTCGTGAAAAACTAAGCGGTATTTTGAAGATGGCAGAAGAGAATGGATGCCAGATTACAATAGACGAGGTAGAATGTTATTTTGAAGAGGAACATTTGTCAAAGGAACAGATAGAATTAGTCTTCGACTATCTTTTAGCGCAAAAGATAGTCGTAAAAGGCTATGAGAAGACTGGAGGAAGTGTGACGAGCAGTGAGGAAAACAAGGCCGCATTTACTGAGGAAGAACAACGATATCTTAAAGAGTATATGAAAGATATTGGCGGAATCAGAGAGGCTGATGAAGAAGAACGAGAAGCGTTGTTTGAAAAGGTATTGGAAGGAGATGCACTCGCAAAAAGCAGGCTGGTGGAGATATATCTGCCGGAAGTTGTGGAAATTGCAAAACAGCTGTATCACCCAAGAAGTATTTTTGGGAGATCTCGTTCAGGAGGGAAAATGTCGGACTGATTCTCGGTGTAGATATGATAGACGATTTGGACAAGGCGCATGACGTGATTCGCAGAGAGATCAGACAGGCTATTCAAATGTTGATCGAAGAACAGACGGAATTAAAAAACAGAGACAAGAAGATGGTAGAAAAGGTGAATACACTGGATGAAAGTATTCAAGCATTAACAGAGGAACTTGGGCGTAAGGTGACGATCGAGGAGCTTGCAGTGTACATGGGAATGTCAGAAGAAGAGGTAGAAGATATTTTGCGGTTGACAGGAGAAGAGACAGAAGAAGAGGAATAGATATTAAGAGAGCGGGTCTTCGAAAGAAGACCCGCTTAAGAATCGACACAGATTACTCTTCGTTGTTATCCTCCGAATCTTTTTTGTCATAGAAATCTTTCGGCAGATAAATATGAACTTTTTCAACTCGATTCTTATCAAGGGAATCTACAACCATGCGTATTCCGTTTTCGGTCGTAATCTCATCACCTTTTTCCGGAAGACGATCAAGTTGTTCGATAATGAAACCGCCAAGAGAATCATAGTCTTCAGACGAAAGATCCAAATCTAACCGATCATTGAGGTCATCCAGATTCATAGAACCCTCTACAACAAACTCTTCGCGAGTAATCTCTTTTAAAAACTCTTCTTCGTTCTCGTCGTATTCATCTCGAATCTCTCCGACAATCTCTTCTAAAATGTCTTCCAGTGTGATAAGACCTGCTGTCTCGCCGTACTCATCCAAGACGATGGCAATGTTGAGAGATGCCTCTCGCATCTCGACAAGCAGTTCAGAGATACTTTTATACTCGTACGTAAAATATGCTTCGCGTAAAATATCACGGACATGAAATTCTTTTGTGTTATCGAATAAAAGAAGATCCTTCATATTAATTGTACCGATGACATTGTCAGTTGTCTCTTCATAGACCGGAAGACGAGTGAACTTGTCCTCGCGGAAAATGTCGAGCAGTTCGTCGTAAGTACTTTCCACATCAGCAAATGTGACATGTACACGAGGAACCATGACGTCTTTTCGCCTTGGCATCCCCCAAGGTCAAATACATTGTAAATCATCTTCTTTTTTCCCTCGGATTCCAATAACTCCGTCCTCATGACTGACATCTACTGATTGTCCG
>ENA-OQAB01001003-OQAB01001003.1-human-gut-metagenome-genome-assembly--contig:-NODE-1003-length-13969-cov-3.944011_pt1 | contig 13969 bp, 13 predicted proteins | sample MGYA00242490_ERZ504517 | MGnify/ENA primary metagenome ERZ504517 (study PRJEB26092, sample SAMD00036298) | human gut metagenome | host: Homo sapiens | study: EMG produced TPA metagenomics assembly of...
AAAAGAGCCGCAGCCTGTAGGATTCCCATCGGAATCTGCTTACAGGCTGCGGCATTTTTTATAAGTCTCTGCTCGAAACAGCTAGTTTTTAATATGAAATGTGGCTCCCTGCCTTGTCATTTTCCCACCATTGCTGCATATCTTCCAAGAAGGCCCTTTTACTTTTTTCTTTTCGCCATGCTCCCATGCATTGCGGCGCGAAATCAGCTCTTCGTCAGAAACATCCAAATGAATCATTCCCTTATATAAATCCACCTGAATCCTGTCACCATTCTTTACAAGAGCGATTGGACCTCCTTCCTCTGCCTCCGGACAGAGATAGCCGATGCTTAAGCCTCCGCTCGCTCCGGAAAAACGTCCGTCCGTGATCACAGCTGTCCGGGGGATTCCCTTTATAATCTCCGTAATTCGATGCAGTTCCTTCATTCCAGGGCCTCCCTTGGGGCCCTCATAACGCACGATCACCGCATCTCCCTCATGGATAGCATGATCTCTGAATGCAGCATAACAGGCATCCTCTCCATCAAAGACCTTCGCAGTGCCTTCAAATACCCTTACATTTTCAGGCACAGCCGATGTTTTTACCAAAGCTCCCTGAGGCGCCAGATTTCCATATAAAACCTGGATTCCATTTGCCTTTTCCAAGGGTTCTCCGGCCGTATGGATCACGGTTCTGTCTCCGTCCTTGGTCTGCTCCAGAATCTCTCCTAAGGACAGGCCGCACACATTCAGGCACTCCCCGTGAAGTTTGTCCCGCAGTTCCTTCATAACAGCTGGTATTCCTCCTGCATAGTGAAGATCTACAGCTGTCAGATTCCCATTTGGGACGATTCCGCAAAGCACCGGTGTTTTGGAAGTGATCTTTGCTATATCATCCCAATCCAGCTCCAGCCCCAGTTCTGCTGCCAGAGCCGGAAGATGAATCATGGCATTTAAGGATCCGCCGATTGCGCTTAAAAGCGTCACGGTGTTTTCCAGAGCTTCTTTTGTTATAATCTGTGAAGGACGTATCTGCTGTTCTACCAGCTTCATAACCGTACTTCCTGATTCTCTGGCTGAAAATCTTCTCATGCTGGTACTGGATGGAATCAGGCTGCTTCCGGGAAGCATCATTCCCAGAGATTCACACAGAGCCCCCATTGTATTGGCAGTTCCCAGGAATGGGCAGACTCCCGGCCCTGTATAATATTTCAGCGTTCCCTCGATGAGCTGGCGTTCCGTAATCTCTCCCCTTAAGAAGCGCTGTCTTAATTCCTTTGACTCATTGGGTTTTATTTGAGCAAAACAGGGGCCTGCGGTAACGATCACGGACGGAAGATCAATACGTGCCGCTGCATTCAGCATGGCTGGTATGATTTTGTCACAGGACGCCATGTAAACAACACCGTCAAACACTCCTTCTCCTACTACCATTGCTTCAATGGAATCTGTAACAATCTCTCTGTGGGGCAGACAGTAACGCATCCCTGAATGTCCCTGCGCAATCCCGTCGCACATCGCAATTGTATTAAATTCTACAGGCTCTCCCCCAGCCTCTAAAATCCCTTTTTTTACCTCTTCTGCCAGCTTCTTTAATGGTTCATGTCCCGGACAGATCTCATTCCAGCTGTTTGCAATGGCAATCAGCGGTTTCTTTTCCAGCGCATCAACAGAAACACCGGCTGCTGCTAAATGTGCTTTTTGATATGGCCCGCTGAAATGGCTCTAATCGGTCAATGGCTCTCTGCATTACTTATTTCCTCCCTGTTTTTATTGTGATATTCAGGCCTGTTCTCCCTGTGCTGCCATCTCTGCTTTCTTTTTATTGATACGGCTCATAACCATCCAGGTACCTCCCACAACAAGCACAAGAAGAGGAACACTGATATACAAATTGCTGATAAATGCTTTGTAGACAAGAAAGCTTACAGTCAGGCTGGTTGCAGCAAAGGACGTAATCAGTCCTTCTCCAAGATCAAGTCCCACGCTGAGAGCCAGCTCAGTTAAAACCGGTGCAGTTGCTGTTCCTGCAAGCAGGATAGCTCCCGTACAGACAAGGCCCATAATGATATTTTTGAAAAGATTTCCTCTTGTGACAGCTACAACAAGGGCTACACGGAATGTCACCACAGCCAGATCCGCAAAAGGAAGAACACGGTTGCCCGGAAGAACGGCTGCCATTAAAATAGTCATCGGAATCACGATTAAGGAAGTTGTAATTACATCCGGATTTCCTACTACAACAGCAGCATCCAGACCAATGAGGAACTTTCTTCCCTTAAATTTCTTCTGCGTAAAGTTTTTGGCTGCCGCTGAAATCGGCATAAGTCCTTCCATAAACAGAGAAGTCATCTTTGGAATGAGAACCATAACAGCCGCCATATTTACGCCCAGAGAAAGGATGGAGGCAAGATTATATTTTGCAAGTACACCGATGATACAGCCTAAAATCAGGCCCATCATGGTTGGCTCACCGAAAAAGCCAAGGTATTTCTGGGCGTCCTTAATCTCAAAATCAATTTTATTGATTCCGGGAATCCGGTCTAAAATCCAGTTTAACGGTGCTGCAATTACGATGGATGACAATGCAGACATAGTTGGAAGGGACACTCCGGGAATCCCGAAATATTCTTCTACTAAAGGTGCAGTCCAGTCGGACATTTTAAATGTGACGATAGCCATTACAACGGTAGCAGCAATTCCCAAAGCCACATTTTTGTCACAAAATAAACCATGATTCCCACAATCGCCATGTGGTGGTAGTTCCAGATATCTACATCCAACGTATCTGTAGCCTTTAATGCCAGCATAATGATATTGGTAGCCAGAATACAGAAAATTAAAATTGCAATAATCGGAGAAGACCATGTAACTGCCGCGATCGCTCCCCATCCCACATCCAGGATATCCAGCTTAATGCCGAAATTTTCTACCATTGCCTGAGCAGCAGGACCCAGATTGCTTTTTAGCATATTGATAACCAGATTGATGCCTGCAAAACCAATTCCGATTGTCAAACCGGAACGGAACGCTTTTGATAATTTTACCTGAAAAATCAGTCCTACGATTGTGATGATAATCGGCAGCATTACAACCGCCCCTGCATCCAGAATCACATTAAATATATTGTAAATAATCTGCATAACTGCATTCCTCTTTTTCTATCTGTAATACTCCCCAGTATGTTTTTTATCGAACATAGTCAAGAATTTGATCCAGAGTTTCCTCTTCTCCGATTCCCGTTAATAAAGAAATAGCGCCTACAACGGGAATATTTACATTTCCTCCTGTGAACTTTCCTGTTGTTACTAAAAGGTCAAAATTATCTGCCTTGGCATTTACCTCTAAAAGCTTACACTGTGTGACTGTAACAGCAATGCCGTTTTCCTCACATTTCTCACGGATCTTTGTTGCTACTACGGTTGATGTTGCGATCCCATTTCCACATGCCACTAATATTCTCTTCATATCTTAATTCTCCTTTTCCTCTAATAAAAATCTGCTGATCAACTCTCCTGCTTTTTCTGAATCATCTGTTTCTGTAATCTCTTTTACTGCTGCCTGATCCTGAATCAGGCCAACGATCTTCTGAAGCATTTCAATATGTCCGTGAGCTTCTGTAAGAGCCAGCATAATAACCAGCTTTACCGGAACATCATAATCCGGCTCATCCATTGCATGAAAGGCTGCTGGCTCCTTTAAAATACCGACGCAGATTGCCGCTTTATTTACATGGCTGATATCTGCATGAGGAATTGCCACGTTAATTCCCCCTGTATTAAGCCCTGTTGGAAACTCCTGTTCCCGGTCTAAAATTGCCTTTTTATATGTTTCTTTTACAATTCCCCTTTTACAGAGATTATCGGCCATAGCCGATAATACCTCTGTATTCGTTAAATGGGTGTCGAATCTTAAAATAAACGATTCATCAAATATAATTGCACTCATTTCATTCCTCCTGTGCTTCCCTTAACTGCCTGATTTTCTTTTCTGCTTCCCTGATTGATGTTCTTAAGTGTTCTTCTCTCTGCTCAATGATATCCTGACGGTTAAAAATACCGGAAGCGATTCCCGCAAATGATGCTCCTGCATTAAAAAATTCTTCCAGATTTTCCACATTTACTCCTCCTACTGCCATCAGAGGCAGTCTGCCAAGAGGCGCCTGGATATCTGAAAAGAACCTGCTTCCCAGTCGTCCTGCCGGGAATACCTTTACGATATCTGCTCCATCCTGAATGCTTTTCCATATTTCCGATGGTGAGAATGCTCCCGGAACTGATATAACACCTCTTTCTCTGCACAAATCCAGTATTTCCTTATCAAATACAGTTGGAGAAAGTAAAAAGGCTGCACCTGCATCAATTGCCTGCTGCGCTTCCGTGTATGTAAGAACCGTTCCAGCTCCTACCAGAATGGAATCTCCAAATTCCTCACGGATTTTCCGAATCGTTTCCAAAGCTCCAGGCGTGTTCATGGTAATTTCAACCGCCTTAAGCTCTGTCCCTATCAGATTTTTTACAACGGTATGTATTTGATCGTAGGTATAGCCTCTTAAGATAACAGTTACTTTGGGAAAATCATTTACTTTCATTTAATCAGCTCCTTTCCTGCTCGTTATACCTTATATATGAGCAAGAATGATGCCAACTTATTTGACTGTTTTTGTATAATTACACAAAATTCCATATATCTCATCTGGGGTATGGCATGAGCGTATTCTGGAAACCATGATTTCATCAGAAATAACCTGATAAAACTGCTCAAAATATTTTGTCGATTTTTCATTTAAAGCCAGAACACATACAAGATCTACCGTATTAAATCCATCCCAGACAATGGGTTTGTCCAATTTTGTAATGCATATGACTGGTTTTGTAACCAGATTTCCCGCACCGTGGGGAATTGCGATCCCTCCCTTCAAAAATGTAGGCATCATGCCCTCTCTTTTATAAACGCTTAAAAGAAACTCCGACTGAACCAATCCCTTTTCAGCCATTGCTTCCACACACTGATCTAAAATCTGCTCCTTGTAAGCAAAATCTTCCTGTATAAAAATGAGATCTCTAAAAATCACATCCTGAAGGCAATTCTGCTCTTTGAAGAAATGGCGTTTCAAAATCTGACGCAGTGTCCTGATTCCCTCTTTTGCATAAATTTCTGAAACCGATAAAAACGGGTACTGCGTCTGCTTTGGGTCAATGGTTCCCGCAATGGCTAAAATTTCATATTCTTCTTCGGATGCGCGGATCAGCTCTGTAATATCCGTATTTTCAATATATCCTTTTGTAATGATCCTCACGTTCCCCAGAGTGCTTTTTAAACGCTCTTCCAGATAGCTCTTTAACATTCTGGCAGCTCCCTCGCCCGTAATACACAAACAGAGAACTGCTTTTTCTCTGGGTTTACGCGTCTGACGCTTTGCAGGTGAGAACTGCTTCCAGTCAAGTACCTTTGCAATTGTTTCCAAGCTTTCATCTGTCCAGTAGGTTCTTCGGATTGCTTCAATAACCATCATTGTATCCGTTCTTCCTACAATTTTTACAGTAATTCCTGTTTCCTTTTTCACCTTTTCTTCCATATCTAAAAGGGAACCCATATCCGCCAGAATCAAAACGCCTTTTCCCTGGTCGATCCGGCGCACGGCTTCCATTGTTCGTTCCGCCATCTGAACCGGCGTATCTTTGATCCCCATATCCACTCCTACCGCATGACTGACTCCCATAATAGAGTTGGCTACCTCTGCCATGGCGCTGGCTACAGGTCCATGGGAAACTACCGCAACACCCACACAGCCTTCCTTCCTGTGCTTTTCCTGAAAGCGGTGAAAATACATTGCTAAAAATCCGGCTTCTTCTTTGTAAAAACAAACATAGTATTTTTTGCAGATATAATTCAGGATTTCTTTTGCAGCCTCATATTCATCCCTGTAAAGTTCTCCCAGATTCTTAATTCCCTTCTCTACGATCCGCTCCTGCTGTTTTAACCGTTCACAGGCCATTTTCAGATGGATTGCCAGCGGAATAATCATCTCCCGCTTCAGATACGGAAGCCTTTGACTGGCCAGTTCATACACTTCTTTTGCCATCTCCATTACGTCGCTTCCTGTAATGTGAGAAAGTTCTTCCAGGCTTAAGCCCGCTTCCTCCACCTGGCGGATATGGAGCTGAAAACTGCTCTCAATTTCTCTCAAAAGCTTTTCTTCAATTTCATTTTCTTTTAATCCCTCTTTTGTCAAAGCACTGTAGCGTTCCTCCAGATCACGGTAAATATCCCAGCCATTATCCGTTTCAGCTGTCGTAACTGCCGGCATATCCGGTGTAAATATCTCATCTTCCGGTACCAGCTCCGCCAGACGGGAATGTTCTCCAGAAGATATAGGCTCCGTTTTGTTTCCAGAAAGAGCCTCCATTCCCACAATCATCTTTGATCTTCTTTTTGTTCTGCCGTCCAGAAAGGCTCTTGCACAGCAGACTTGTATATCTGCCTTTAACTGCCCCACATTTCCCTGGTATTCCTCATCTGCCATATAGCGGATCACTTCTGCCCGAACCAGCACAGGCGCATTCAAACGTCTCGATTCTATCCAGAAAAACAGACGGATAAACTGCAGCTTTTCCTTTAATGGCCGTTCTTTCAGGGATGGAATTTCAATCATCATGGGAATACGTCTCCTGAATGTAAGAAGCAGGGAGCTTCTTGGATCTTCCGTTGTTGCTGCAATAATCATCAGATGACTTTCCCGCTGTGCCTCTGTCTCTCCCAGGCGGCGGAATTTCCCCTTATCCATCAAATAAAACAAAATTTCCTGTCCTTCTGGGGGAAGCCGGTGAACCTCATCCAAAAAGAGGATTCCCCCGTCACACTGTTCCACGATTCCTTTTTTATTCTCAGATGCACCTGTAAAGGCACCTTTGGAATAACCGAACAGCTGTGACAAAAGAAGCTGGGGATTGTCTGCATAATCTGCACAGTTAAATGCAAAATATGGGGCATCCGAAGCAAAATTGTCCGTTGTCACTGCATATTCATGCATGATTTCTGCCAGATAGCTCTTTCCTACGCCGGAAGGACCGTAAAGAAGACAATGAAGACCTTTAGGCGGATACAAGATTGCTGCCTGTACCTGCTTGATCTGGCTTTTCATACTTCCCGCATAACCGATCACCTTTGAAAAAAAGCGGCTCCCATCCTGAATTTCTTCTCCTGTTTTCCCATATTCCGGTTCAGGCTGCCACTCCTTTAAAAGCTCTTCCTTTAATTTTCCCACTGCGTATTTTCCAATTACATACCCCCGTTCAGCCAAACATCGTGTTAATCCCCGCTCTGTAAGATCCGGATCCATATTGAGAAGCTCCTTCATATCCTGAAACACTGCCGCTTTTCTTCGTTCCCTTGAATCTCCCAGTCCTGCCTCTTTTCTTATATTTGTAACTGTTTCTCTAAAAATTCCCAAAGTCTCCGCTATTTCCTCATCTGTCATGGGATTTCTGCTGTCTTCTGATGCAATCAGATGAATGATCTTGTCTTTCATATTGGAACTCTCCACTTCTGTAATTTATGCTGTCACTATCGCCCTTTGTACGCCTGTCTTTTATAAAAGTATACCATATCCCCTGTCTTTTTCACATTAGATTTCATTTATGCTTTCATATATTTCCTTACTTTCCCAAATAATCTTGACCTTTCCCATCCTCAGCTTTACAATAGTTGTATATGCAACTATTGCTATTACCCATAAACAGGAGGCTTACGATTTATGAAAGAATTTATGTCTTATCTGCGCCCTTACCGCCGGGATGGGATTCTGGCTGCATTCTGCATTGTCACAGAAACCATTTTTGAGCTGGTGATCCCTCTTGTAATGGCTTCGATCGTGGATGTAGGCGTGGCGAACGGAGACCGGCGTTATATTCTGGCAAAAGGCGCACAGATGATCCTTTTTGCTCTGATCGCCCTGATCCTGGGCCAGGGTTCTGCCATTTTTTCCGCCCGGTTCGGCCATGGGCTGGGAGCCGAACTGCGCCGGGCGGAGTTTGCCCGTCTGCAGGAATTTTCCTTTGCAAACACCGACCATTTTACCACCTCTTCTCTGGTGACCCGCCTTACGGGCGATGTGACTGCCATCCAGAACTCGGTCGCTACAGGACTGAGGCCGGGACTGCGCTCCCCTATCATGATGCTCACAGCCATGACCGCTTCCTTTCTGATCAATCCCAGGCTGGCTATGATCTTTTTAGTGGCTGCCCCTATTTTGGGCATTATGCTGTTTTTCATCATCAGCCATGTACGGCCGCTCTACTCCCGGATGCAGGGTGCCATGGATCAGGTCAACCGGATCATCCAGGAAAATCTGACTGCCATCCGGGTAGTAAAATCCTATGTACGCGGAGATTACGAAACCGCCAAATTCGAGCAGGTAAACACCGAGCTCCGGACCGCCTCTGAACAGGCCTTCCGGCTGGCAGCCTTAAATATGCCTGCCATGCAGTTTGTAATGTACGGCACCATTCTTTCCATCCTGTGGTTCGGTGGAAATATCCTTACCATCGGAGGCATCGGCGTTGGCGAACTGACCGGTTTTTTAAGCTACGTGCTTCAGGTTTTAAATTCCCTGATGATGTTTTCCAATGTGTTTTTAATGATTACGAGAGCCATGGCGTCCTGGCACCGGATCATGGAAGTGATGCATGAAGACATTGATATCAAAGAAGACCAGGCAACAGACATCCGGGTAGAACGGGGAGAAATTGAATTTAACCATGTGTCATTTAAATACAATAAGGAAAGCTCTGAGGATGTGCTTTCTGACATTTCCCTGCATATTAAGGCGGGACAGACCGTAGGCATCATCGGACAGACCGGAGCTGCCAAAAGCACACTGGTACAGCTGATCCCAAGGCTTTATGAGGCTACAAAAGGAACGGTGCTGGTAGACGGCCATCCCGTATGGGAATATCCTCTCAGAGAGCTGCGTGACTCCATTGCTGTGGTGCTGCAGAAAAACACGCTTTTTTCCGGCACCGTAAAGGATAACCTGCGATGGGGAAAGGAAACAGCCATCAGATGAAGAAATTGATGCCGCCTGCCGGATCGCCTGCGCAGATGAATTTATCGGACGGCTGGCAAAGGGCTACGAAACCGAGCTGGGCCAGGGAGGCGTCAATGTGTCCGGCGGACAGAAACAGCGCCTGTGCATTGCCAGAGCTATTTTAAAAGCCCCCAAAGTTCTGATCCTGGACGATTCCACCAGCGCTGTGGATACTGCCACTGAGGCAAAGATCCGGGAAGGGCTGGCAAAAAGCCTTCCGGACACCACCAAGATCATCATTGCCCAGCGCATCTCCTCGGTGCTCCACGCAGACCAGATTTTTATCCTGGAGGACGGCCGGCTGGCCGGGTGCGGAACCCATGAGGAGCTTTTGAAACACAACTCCATTTATCAGGAAATCTATTATTCACAGCAGGAAGGAGCGAATCTGTAATGGCAAGAATAGCAAATTTCAGCCGTCCAAAAAACACCAGACGGGCAATCAAGCAGATGTTTGGGTATCTGGGACGGCATAAATGGTATATGTTTGCCATTGCCTTTTTAGTAGCTGCAAGCGCCATGGCAAATATCATGGGTACCTACCTTCTAAAGCCTGTGATCAACAACTACATTCTCCCCGGAGATATTCCGGGACTCATCCGCATGATCGCCCTCATGGGGCTTATGTATGCACTCGGCGCCTCAGCCTGTCTGGCCTATAACCAGCTCATGGTCCATATGTCCCAGCAGGTAGTAAGCGAAATCCGTTCTGATCTGTTTGAGCATACCCAAAAGCTTCCCCTATCCTACTTTGACGCTCATACCCACGGCGAGCTCATGAGCCGCTTTACCAATGACGTGGACACTCTGACAGAGGCCTTAAACGGCAGCTTTGCCATGATGATCCAGAGCTTTATTACCATTACCGGTACCATTACCATGCTCCTTATTTTAAGCAGGCGTCTTTCTTTGATCGTCATTTTCTTCCTTGCCTGCATGACCCTGTTCATCCGATACAACAGCCGCCGCAACCGGAAATATTTTATCCGGCAGCAGCAGTGTCTTGGAAGCATTAACGGCTTTGTAGAGGAAATGGTGGCAGGACAGAAGGTGGAAAAGGTCTTTAACCATGAACCGCAGGATTTTGAAGAATTCTGCCGCAGAAATGAAGCCCTCCGGGATGCCGGAACAAAAGCTTTAGCCTATTCCGGCATGACGATCCCCACCATTGTTTCCCTTTCCTATTTTAACTACGCCGTTTCTGCCTGTGTGGGAGGCCTCTTTGCACTGGCCGGCCTGACGGATCTGGGAACACTGGCCTCCTATCTGGTCTATGTGCGCCAGAGCGCCATGCCCATGAACCAGTTTACCCAGCAGATTAACTTTCTTTTGTCTGCCCTTTCGGGTGCAGAACGAATTTTTGACATGATGGATGAAATACCGGAAATCGACGAGGGAAACGTACGCTTATGCCAGGTTCGGGAAAATCCGATGGGACAGCTTAAGGAATGCAGCGAATTTACCGGCCGCTTTGCCTGGAAGGTTCCTGAGGAAACGGTAAAACGAACCAGACTGGATGCTCCTGTTTCCGATGGCTTTGCCTTTATTCCCCTGAAAGGAGATGTCCGTTTCAATGATGTTGTCTTTGGATATGTGCCTGAAAAGACCATCTTAAACAGCATCAGCCTGTATGCCAAGCCCGGACAGAAAATCGCCTTTGTGGGATCTACAGGAGCAGGAAAAACTACCATTATTAACCTGGTAAACCGTTTTTATGAAGTAAATGGCGGTTCTATCACCTATGACGGCATTGATATAAGGGAAATCCGAAAGGATGATCTGCGCCGTTCCATGTCCATGGTCATTCAGGATACCCATTTATTTACAGGCACCATCGCCGACAACATCCGCTACGGACGTCTGGATGCCAGCGACGAGGATGTACGGGCCGCTGCCCAGGTGGCGAACGCCCACTCCTTTATCCGCCGTCTGCCCCAGGGCTATGACACGGTGCTCCACAGCGACGGTGCCAATCCGTCTCAGGGGCAGAGACAGCTCTTAGCCATTGCCAGGGCCGCCATCTCACGGCCTCCGGTTCTGATTCTGGATGAAGCTACCAGCTCCATTGACACCCGTACAGAAAAGCTCATCGAGCAGGGTATGGACGCCCTGATGGAGGGCAGAACTGTATTTGTAATCGCCCATCGTCTCTCAACGGTGCGCCGCAGCGAGGCGATCATAGTATTAGAGCACGGGGAAATCATGGAACGGGGAGACCACGACGAGCTGCTGGAACAGAAGGGACGGTACTATCAGCTTTATACCGGACAATTTGAACTGGATTAACAGAAAGGAACCCCTATTATGAATGGAAATACAGATATAAGAGATCTGATGATACAGATTGAAAAGGCCCGAAAACAGCTGGTGCAGCCATTTTTACAGAATCTGGGACTTACTCTGGGCCAGGGACATGCCAGGATTTTAAACTGCCTTCTGGAGGAAGACCATCTGACCCAGACAGAGCTGGCGGGGCGCTGCCGTATGGATACCACCACTATGTCCCGGAGTCTGGATAAGCTGGAAAAAGCCGGATATTTGGTACGGGAACGTGATCCGGTCTGCCGAAGATCCTTTCTCATCTGCCTCACGGATGCGGGGCGTGAGGAAGCAGTTCAGGTTCATCAGGGCTTTGACCGTCTTAATGATGTAATCTGTGAGGGAATGGATCCGGAAGAACAAGAGCTTCTTAAAAAAATCTGGAACGTATCCTGAAAAATTTAAAGGAGTGTCCGGGGCTTTAATGCTCCGGCACTCCTTTATTTCTCCACTGTTTGATCCGTTCCATTCTGTCCTTTATGACCTTTTCATCCCCCTGAATCCCCGGCCTGTAATAGACACGGTCCTTTACGCTGTCTGGCAGGCACTGCATCCGCACGATTTTTTCCTCTGTGTCATGGGCATACACATAACCGTCTCCGTAATGCAGCTCCTTCATCAGGTCTGTAGGCGCATTGCGGATCACAAGGGGAACCGGCTCTGCCAGCATCTCCTTTGCATCCTCTTTGGCAGCTTCATAGGCCATATAGGCGGAATTGCTCTTGGGCGCGGTGGACAGGTAGATGACCGCATGGCTTAAATGGACATTGCACTCTGGCATTCCCAGAAAATGGCAGGCCTGATAGGCTGCCACCGCCACGCTTAGAGCCTGGCTGTCCGCCATCCCCACATCCTCACTGGCAAACCGGATTAACCGTCTTGCCACATACAGGGGATCCTCCCCTGCCTCCAGCATCCTTGCCAGCCAGTAAACCGCTGCGTCCGGATCCGAGTTGCGCATGGACTTGTGGAGCGCGGATATGATATTATAATGTTCCTCCCCCTTCTTATCATAGAGGAAGCTTTTCTTCCCAATGCACTGCTTCAGTACCTCCATGGTCACCGTGGTCTTATCCGCGCTGATTTCCCCGTTGGTCACAGCCATCTCCAAAGTATTAAGGGCTGTCCTGGCATCTCCTGCCGCAAACTGGGCTATCATATCCAGCATATGGTCATCCATATCCACATTTCAGATAACCCAGCCCTTTTGGATGCTTAAGCGCCTTTTTTAAGAGGGCTGCCAGGTCCTCCTGGGTCAGGGCCTGAAGCACAAATACCCTGCACCGTGAAAGAAGTGCGCCGTTGATTTCAAAAGAGGGGGTTCTCCGTGGTGGCGCCAATCAGTATGATGCTGCCTTTTTTCCACATAGGGAAGGAAGGCGTCCTGCTGGGCTTTATTAAAGCGGTGGATCTCGTCCACGAACACCACGGTCTTGATTCCCATCCTCCGGCTGTTCTCAGCCTGGGCCATCACCTCTTTAATCTCCTTTATGCCGCTGGTGACCGCGCTGAAATTAATGAATTCAGCATGGGTTTTGTGGGCAATGATACCTGCAAGCGTGGTTTTTCCCACACCTGGCGGCCCCCAGAATATCATGGACGGGATTTTGTCCTGCTCTATGAGCTGGCGGAGTATCTTTCCCTTTCCCAGCAGATGTTCCTGCCCCACAAACCCGTCCAGGTCATCCGGCCTGAGCCGGCTGGCCAGGGGGTTATAGACCTGACGGTCATCAAACAATGACATCTGTTCCATCATCTTTATCACCTTCCCGTATACGTTCTATTATTTTCCGATAATCATGCGGCTATCGGCAGCTATATTAAATATAACATGAAAGGCACCGGCTTTCCAGATAATCCGTGTCACGCCGGGCGGGAATGCGGACTTTATCGGCATAACGCCCGTCCATGGAAACGTCCATCCTTAATATGACGCCGGAAGCTTACCGCCAGCGTCTTTCCAGGATACGCAGGAAAATGGCTGATTTCCTCACCGCGTACTGCGGCGAATACGGTTCCGGAACATGCCGCTGCGCCAACCGGCTGAACTATGCCATCCAAAGCCGGAGGCTGAATCCCCAGGTCCTGGATTATACGTCTGCAAAGGAAATCGATCCTGAAACAACCGTAAGTTTTAAAAACGCCATGGAAGACATTGACGGCCTTGCTTCCTATTTTGCATTCTGCCGGATGTATGAATCACCGGAACGGACAAAACAGTTCCTTTCCAGTTTTTTAGAATCCCCCTCACTGTCATTGGTAAAGAACGCATAGGAGGACTGCCAATGAAGGACAGCATAATGCTAACATACCTGACTGATTTAAGCCATAACAATGACCGCCAATGGTATCACGCCCATAAAGAAGGAATTCCTGGCAGCTAAGACTGAATTTGAAGGCCTGGTCCAGGAACTGATTTACAGGGTTGGGAAAACCGACAGCAGCATCCTGAACCAGAATCCCAGGGACCTGACCTTTAAGCTGGGTAAGGAAATACCCGTTTCAGTCATGGACAAATCCCCTTACAACCCGGCTTTTTGCGCCCATATCTCCTCCAAAGGCAAGCTTCCCATCCCGGCCAGT
>ENA-OQAB01001004-OQAB01001004.1-human-gut-metagenome-genome-assembly--contig:-NODE-1004-length-13966-cov-4.152612_pt1 | contig 13966 bp, 12 predicted proteins | sample MGYA00242490_ERZ504517 | MGnify/ENA primary metagenome ERZ504517 (study PRJEB26092, sample SAMD00036298) | human gut metagenome | host: Homo sapiens | study: EMG produced TPA metagenomics assembly of...
GGTGGGTGCTTGCGTCGGTGTAAAAGGCAGCCGTATCCATGGTATTGTCCGTGAGCTTCGCAACGAGAATATCGATGTTATCAACTATACATCGAATATTCAGTTGTTTATACAGCGTGCCCTTAGCCCTGCCAAGATATCTTCTATCCGTCTGAACGAAGAAGAACACAAGGCGGAAGTTTTCCTGAAACCGGAAGAGGTATCGCTGGCTATCGGTAAAGGTGGTTTGAATATCAAACTGGCCAGTATGTTGACTGAGTACACTATTGACGTATTCCGCGAATTGGATGAAGCGGTAGAGGATGAAGACATCTATTTGGATGAATTCCGCGATGAGATTGACGGTTGGGTAATCGATGCGATTAAGGCTATCGGTATTGATACCGCCAAGGCTGTGTTGAATGCTCCGCGCGAGATGTTGATTGAGAAGACGGATTTGGAAGAGGAAACGGTGGACGAAGTATTACGCATTTTGAAATCGGAGTTTGAAGAAGAGAATAATTAGTGTTTAGCGTTTAGTGCTTAGTGTTTAGCGACTAATCATTATCACTAATCACTGAAATCCGCTTCTTTCTCCATCATTCATTAAATTAAAGTATGACGATAAGGTTAAATAAAGTAACAAGAGATTTAAATGTAGGAATCACGACGGTAGTTGAGTTCTTGCAAAAGAAGGGATATGCCATTGAAGCAAATCCCAATACGAAGATTACCGACGAGCAGTATGATTTGCTCGTGAAAGAGTTTAGTACAGATAAGGATCTTAAATTGAAAACGGAGCGTTTCATTCAGGAACGTCAGAGTAAGGATCGCAACAAGGCATCAGTGTCTATTGACGGTTATGACAAGGAAACACAGGAAAAACCGAAAGCCGAAGAGGTGGTCAAGGCTGTGGTTCCCGAAGATGCACGTCCGAAGTTTAAGCCTGTCGGTAAAATTGATTTGGATAAGCTGAATCGCAAACATACTGTGGAAAAAGAGAAAGAAGCGGAACCGGAGAAGCCGGTGATTGAAGAAGTGAAGGCGGAAGAGCCTGTATCTGTTGTTGAGGCGCCGAAACCGGAACCTGTTCCCGAACCTCAGCCTGAGCCGATACCTGCTCCGGTGGTAGAACCTGCCCCTGTTGTGGAAGAACCGGTGTCTGTTGCTGTTGAGCCTGCACCGGCATCTGACGAAGAACCTGCTCCCGCCGCAACCGAAGAAGCGGTTTCGGAAGATAAAGAAGAAATATTCAAAATACATCAGCCTGAGTTTGTATCGAAGATTAACGTCATCGGACAAATAGACCTCGCCGCGCTGAACCAGTCTACACGCCCGAAGAAAAAATCGAAAGAGGAAAAACGTAAGGAGCGTGAAGAAAAAGAAAAGCAGCGTCAGGATCAGAAGAAGCTGATGAAAGAGGCTATTATCAAGGAAATCCGCCGCGATGATAATAAGACGAAGGACTTGAAAGACAGTACCGATGCCAATGGCAAGAAGAAACGTGTCCGTATCAACAAGGAAAAGGTGGATATCAACAATGCATCCAACTTCCAGCGTGGCGGAAACGATCGTCTGAAAGGTGGCAGTCAGCAAGGCGGTAATAATCAACAAGCCGGCAAGAACAAGAGCAAAGACCGTTTCAAGAAACCTGTAATCAAGCAGGAGGTAAGTGAAGAGGATGTAGCGAAACAGGTAAAGGAAACGTTGGCGCGTCTGACCTCTAAGGGTAAGAACAAGGGAGCGAAATACCGTAAGGAGAAACGCGACTTGGCATCCAACCGTATGCAGGAACTGGAAGACCAGGAAATGGCGGAAAGCAAGGTACTGAAGCTGACTGAATTCGTGACTGCCAATGAGTTGGCAAGCATGATGGATGTTTCCGTAACACAGGTCATCGCTACTTGTATGAGTATCGGTATGATGGTTTCCATTAACCAACGTCTGGATGCCGAAACAATCAATCTGGTGGCAGAAGAATTCGGCTTCAAGACTGAATACGTAAGTGCGGAAGTAGCCCAGGCTATCGTTGAGGAAGAAGATGCCGAGGAAGATTTAGAGCATCGCGCTCCGATTGTAACGGTGATGGGTCACGTAGACCACGGTAAAACTTCGTTGCTCGACTATATCCGTAAGGCGAATGTTATTGCCGGTGAAGCCGGTGGTATTACACAGCACATCGGTGCTTATCACGTGACGTTGGAAGACGGACGTAAGATAACGTTCCTCGATACTCCGGGTCATGAGGCGTTTACCGCCATGCGTGCCCGCGGTGCCAAAGCGACGGATATTGCCATTATCATCGTAGCTGCCGATGACAACGTGATGCCGCAGACCAAAGAAGCCATCAACCATGCTATGGCTGCCGGTGTGCCTATCGTATTCGCCATCAACAAGATTGATAAGCCGACCGCTAATCCCGATAAGATTAAAGAAGAACTGGCCGCCATGAACTTCCTCGTTGAGGAATGGGGCGGTAAGTACCAGTCTCAAGATATTTCCGCCAAGAAAGGTCTTGGTGTAAGCGATTTGATGGAGAAAGTATTGCTGGAAGCTGAAATGCTGGATTTGAAGGCAAACCGAACCGCCGTGCTACCGGTTCCATTATCGAGTCCTCATTGGATAAGGGTCGTGGCTATGTAGCTACGGTGCTGGTATCCAACGGTACTTTGAAGATGGGTGACATTGTGCTCGCAGGTACAAGCTACGGTAAGGTGAAAGCCATGTTCAACGAGCGTAACCAGCGTCTGAAAGAGGCGGGTCCTTCGGAGCCGGCTTTGATTTTGGGCTTGAACGGAGCGCCGGCCGCAGGTGATACATTCCATGTAATCGAGACCGAACAGGAAGCGCGTGAAATCGCCAACAAGCGTGAGCAGTTGCAGCGTGAACAAGGCTTGCGTACACAGAAGATGTTGACACTGGATGAAGTAGGCCGCCGTTTGGCATTGGGCGACTTCCACGAACTGAACATCATCGTGAAGGGTGACGTGGACGGTTCTGTGGAAGCGTTGAGCGACTCGTTGATTAAGCTGTCTACCGAACAGGTACAGGTGAACGTTATCCATAAGGGTGTCGGTGCTATCTCCGAATCGGATGTATCTCTGGCTGCCGCTTCGGATGCGATTATTGTAGGGTTCCAGGTTCGTCCTTCGGGTGCTGCCGCTAAACTGGCTGAACAGGAAGGTGTGGATATCCGCAAGTATTCTGTTATCTATGATGCCATTGAAGAGGTGAAGGCTGCCATGGAAGGTATGCTGGCGCCGACTTTGAAAGAACAGGTTACGGCGACTATCGAAGTTCGCGAAGTGTTCAACATTACCAAAGTGGGTCTCGTGGCAGGTGCTATGGTGAAGACCGGAAAGGTGAAACGCAGCGACAAGGCTCGTCTGATTCGCGACGGTATCGTTATCTTCACAGGCAACATCAATGCATTGAAGCGCTTCAAGGACGATGTGAAGGAAGTAGGTACCAACTTTGAATGCGGTATCAGTTTGACAAACTGCAACGATATCAAGGTGGGAGATATCATAGAGTCTTACGAAGAAGTGGAGGTAAAACAGACTTTGTAAGAAAACAGTAAATCTTTAGGCACGGATTACACGAATTTCACGGATTGGTTAAAAGAAAAACCGTGTTGATCCGTGTAATCCGTGCCTTTTTAATATCATATATGGCTGTTATAGACATCGTAATATTGGTAATTATCGGTGCGGGAGCGGTTATTGGCTTCATGAAGGGATTTGTGAAACAACTGGCCACTCTGCTGGGGCTGATTGTCGGTTTACTGGCGGCAAAGGCTTTGTACGCTTCCGTGGCCGAAAAGGTGTTTTCTAAGGTTACCGATTCGATGACGGTGGCGCAAGTACTGGCATTCATCGCGATTTGGATAGCCGTGCCGCTGGTTTTTACACTGGTAGCCTCGCTGCTGACAAAGGCAATGGAAGCGGTTTCGCTCGGCTGGCTGAACCGTTGGCTGGGTTCCGGACTGGGGGCGTTGAAGTCCCTTCTACTGGTGAGTCTGCTGGTCGGTGTCATTGAATTCATGGATGCGGACAATACGCTGCTCAGCCAAACAAAAAAGAAGGAATCGGTGTTATATTATCCTATGAAGTCGTTTGCCGGGATATTCTTTCCCGCGGCTAAGCATGTTACAGAACAATATATATTGAATGAATAATGCAACAAGAAGAACCCAATAAATATGTAAAGGAACTCACTCAGGAGAAGTACAAGTACGGTTTTACGACTGATGTACATACAGACATCATTGAGCGTGGCTTGAATGAGGATGTGGTGCGGTTGATTTCTGAGAAAAAGGAAGAACCCGAGTGGTTGCTGGAGTTCCGTCTGAAAGCGTACCGTCACTGGCTGACGCTGGAGATGCCTACATGGGCGCATCTCCGTATTCCCGAGATAGATTATCAGGCTATTTCATACTACGCCGATCCTACCAAGAAGAAGGACGGCCCTAAAAGCATGGACGAGGTAGACCCGGAGTTGGTCAAGACCTTTAATAAACTGGGCATTCCTTTGGAAGAACAAATGGCGCTGAGCGGTATGGCGGTGGATGCCGTAATGGACTCTGTGTCTGTAAAGACGACTTTCAAGGAGACGCTTATGGAAAAGGGAATTATTTTCTGTTCGTTCAGCGAGGCTGTACGCGAGCATCCCGATTTGGTGCAGAAGTATCTGGGCTCGGTCGTGGGGTATCGTGATAACTTCTTTGCGGCGCTGAATTCCGCGGTATTCTCCGACGGTTCTTTCGTCTATATACCGAAAGGGGTACGCTGCCCGATGGAGCTGTCCACTTACTTCCGTATCAATGCCCGCAATACCGGGCAGTTTGAAAGAACGTTGATTGTAGCCGATGATGATTCGTATGTTTCCTATTTGGAAGGATGTACGGCGCCGATGCGTGACGAAAACCAATTGCACGCCGCTATTGTGGAGATTGTGGTACACGACCGTGCCGAAGTGAAGTACAGTACCGTTCAAAACTGGTATCCGGGAGATGCCGAAGGCAAGGGCGGCGTCTATAACTTTGTAACGAAGCGCGGGCACTGCAAGGGCATAAACAGCAAATTGTCCTGGACACAGGTGGAAACCGGTTCGGCCATTACCTGGAAATATCCCTCTTGCATCCTTTCCGGTGACAACTCTACGGCGGAATTTTACAGTGTGGCGGTCACCAACAACTATCAACAGGCAGATACCGGTACAAAGATGATTCATCTTGGAAAGAATACCCGCAGTACTATTGTCAGCAAAGGTATTTCCGCCGGACGGAGCGAGAATTCTTATCGTGGGCTGGTGCGTGTAGCCCAAAAGGCGGACAATGCCCGCAACTATAGCCAGTGCGACTCCTTGCTGCTGGGCGATAAATGCGGTGCGCATACTTTCCCCTACATGGATATCCATAATGAGACGGCCATTGTAGAACACGAGGCAACCACCAGCAAGATTAGCGAAGACCAGATATTCTATTGCAATCAGCGCGGTATTTCTACGGAAGATGCCGTCGGGCTGATTGTAAACGGCTATGCAAAAGAAGTACTCAACAAGCTGCCTATGGAGTTTGCCGTAGAAGCTCAGAAATTGTTGGCTATTTCATTGGAAGGAAGCGTAGGATAAATGAGGAATTAAGAATGAAGAATGAAGAATTAAAATAAACAATGGAGAATTAAGGATGATGAAATGGACCACGCACTGTTATGCCGCATGGTTATTCTTCATTCTTAATTCTTCATTCTTAATTTAAAAGTATAATGTTAGAAATAAAAGACCTGCATGCCAGCATCAATGGCAAAGAAATATTGAAAGGTATCAACCTTACGATTCGTGACGGTGAGGTACACGCCCTGATGGGACAAAACGGAGCCGGGAAAAGCACCTTGAGTAATGTGCTGGTGGGACATCCTGCATACGAGGTTACACGCGGTACCGTAACTTTCAACGGTAAGGACCTTTTGGCTATGAGTCCCGAAGACCGTGCCCATGAAGGTATTTTCCTTTCATTCCAGATGCCGGTGGAGATACCGGGTGTTTCTATGGTGAATTTTATGCGTGCTGCCGTTAACGAACAGCGCAAATACCGCCATTTACCCGCCTTGTCAGCCAGTGAATTCTTGAAGCTGATGCGCGAAAAGCGCGCCATTGTCGAGTTGGATAACAAACTTGCCAACCGTAGCGTAAACGAAGGCTTCAGCGGTGGTGAGAAGAAGCGTAACGAAATCTTCCAGATGGCTATGCTGGAACCAACTTTCGCCATTCTCGACGAAACGGATTCCGGTCTTGATGTAGACGCTCTGCGTATTGTGGCCGATGGCTTCAACAAGCTGAAGACTCCCCGGACCAGTGCGATGGTTATCACTCACTATCAACGTCTGTTGGACTACCTGAAACCGGATACCGTCCATGTATTGCTTGGCGGACGTATCGTAAAGACAGGTGGTCCCGAACTGGCGAAGGAGATTGAAGCACGCGGCTTCGATTGGATAAAGAAAGAAGCAAGTGAATTATAAATTATGAATTACGAATGATGAATCGCTCTGCAATGTAATAGCGCGGCGATTCATCACTCGTAATTCAAAACTCATAATTAGACAACATGAGTGTAGAGCAACAATACATAGACCTTTTCTCCCAAACGGAAGCGATGATATGCCGCCACAGCGCCGAGGTGCTGAACGCCCCGCGTGCGGCCGCGTTTGCCGATTTCGAGCGGCTTGGTTTTCCTACCCGTAAGACGGAGAAATACAAATATACCGATGTCAGCAAGTTCTTTGAACCCGACTACGGTCTGAACCTGAACCGTCTGGACATTCCTGTCAACCCCTATGAAGTATTCAAATGCGATGTGCCGAATATGAGCACTTCCCTTTACTTTGTTGTGAACGACGCTTTCTATGGCAAGGCTTTGCCCAAGTCGCATTTGCCCGAAGGTGTTATTTTCGGCAGTTTGAAGGATATGGCGGAACAGCATCCGGAATTGGTGAAGAAATACTACGGCAAGCTGGCGGATACTTCCAAAGATGGAGTGACGGCCTTTAATACCGCCTTTGCGCAAGACGGTGTATTGCTGTATGTTCCTAAGAATGTGGTAGTGGAAAAGCCTATCCAGTTAGTGAACATCCTGCGCGGCGATGTCAACTTTATGGTGAACCGTCGTGTGCTCATCATTTTGGAAGAAGGTGCGCAAGCCCGTCTTTTGGCCTGCGACCATGCAATGGACGGTGTAAACTTCCTTGCAACGCAGGTGGTAGAGGCGTTCATCGGTGAGAATGCCACTTTCGATTTCTATGAACTGGAAGAGACGCACACCAGTACGGTACGTATCAGCAGTTTATACGTCAGACAAGAGGCCAACAGCAACGTTCTGCTGAATGGAATGACCTTGCATAACGGTACTACCCGTAATACGACCGAAGTGACGCTTGCCGGCGAGGGCGCCGAACTGAACCTTTGCGGTATGGCTATCGCGGACAAGAACCAGCATGTGGACAATAATACCACCATAGACCATGCAGTGCCCAACTGCACCAGCAATGAACTCTTTAAATATGTGCTCGACGACCAGTCCGTCGGTGCTTTTGCAGGCCTGGTGTTGGTACGTCCCGACGCGCAGCATACCAGTTCCCAACAAACGAACCGTAATCTTTGCGCCACCCGCGAAGCGCATATGTACACCCAGCCGCAACTGGAGATTTACGCCGATGATGTAAAGTGCAGTCATGGCGCTACGGTAGGCCAGCTTGATGAAAGCGCCCTGTTCTATATGCGGCAACGCGGTATCTCCATGCGTGAAGCCCGTTTACTGTTGATGTTTGCCTTCGTAAACGAAGTAATCGACACAATCCGTCTGGATGCCTTGAAAGACCGCCTGCATCTGCTGGTAGAGAAACGTTTCCGCGGTGAACTGAACAAGTGTCAGGGGTGCGCGATATGTAAATAATGAAGAATGAATAATGAATAATGAAGAATGGGCTGCGCAGCATCAGCATCCCGCATGGTAATTCTTCATTCTTCATTCATCATTCATAATTTAAAAGATATGAACCTTCAAAAGATAAGAGCTGATTTTCCGATACTTTCCCGTGAGGTATATGGTAAGCCGTTGGTTTACTTTGATAACGGTGCGACTACGCAGAAGCCCCGTCAGGTGGTGGACGCCATTACGGACGAGTACTGTTCGGTCAACGCCAATGTGCATCGTGGTGTGCATTTCCTTTCGCAGCAAGCTACGGAGCTGCACGAGGCGTCTCGTGAGACGGTGCGGAAGTTCATCAATGCCGGCAGTACGAATGAAATCATCTTTACCCGCGGTACGACGGAAAGTATCAATCTGTTTGTGTCCAGCTTCGGTGAAGAGTTTATGCAGGAGGGGGATGAGGTGATTCTCTCCGTTATGGAGCATCACAGCAATATCGTTCCCTGGCAGTTGCTGGCTGCCAAGAGGGGGATTGCCATTAAAGTCATTCCGATGAATGACAGAGGCGAACTTCTGTTGGATGAGTACAAACAGCTGTTTTCCGAGCGTACAAAGATTGTCAGCGTGGCGCATGTATCCAATGTGCTGGGTACGGTGAACCCTGTCGGGGAGATGATAGGCTATGCCCACGAACAGGGCGTTCCCGTGCTTGTAGACGGTGCCCAGTCCATTCCGCATATGCCGGTGGATGTACGGGACTTGGATGCGGATTTCTACGTTTTTTCCGGTCATAAGGTATACGGGCCTACCGGTGTGGGCGTGCTTTACGGTAAAGAAGAATGGCTCGACAAGATGCCCCCTTATCAAGGTGGCGGCGAAATGATACAACACGTATCGTTTGAACGGACTACTTTCAATGAACTCCCTTTCAAGTTCGAGGCGGGAACACCCGATTATATCGGTACGACCGGGCTTGCCAAGGCATTGGATTACGTTTCTGCCATCGGCATGGAGAAGATTGCCGCCCATGAACACGAACTGACCATGTATGCTATGTCCCGCCTGAAAGAGATTCCCGGTATGCGCATCTTCGGTGAGGCGCAAGAGAAAGGGAGCGTCATTTCTTTCCTCGTAGGCGATATCCACCATTTCGATATGGGTACCTTACTCGACCGTCTCGGCATTGCCGTACGTACGGGACATCATTGCGCGCAGCCGCTGATGCAACGTCTCGGCATTGAAGGCACGGTACGCGCTTCGTTCGGCCTGTATAATACGAAAGAGGAGATAGATATATTGGCGGCAGGTATCGAGCGCGTCAGTAAAATGTTTTGATGCTTTGCAACTTTTTTGAGTTGCTCTGCGTCTGATATATCAAGAACTTAAAAATACGGAACTATGTTAGTAACAACAACTCCCACTATCGAGGGTGCACGTATCACCCGTTATTTTGGCATCGTCAGCGGTGAAACGATTATCGGTGCCAACGTCTTTCGTGATTTCTTTGCCAGTATCCGCGATGTGGTGGGCGGACGCAGCGGTTCGTACGAGGAAGTGCTCCGCGAGGCCAAAGACACGGCGCTTCGCGAGATGCAGGAACAAGCCCGTTTGTTGGGCGCTAACGCTGTGATTGGCGTTGACCTTGATTACGAAACGGTAGGCGGCAGCGGCAGTATGCTGATGGTAACTGCCTGCGGTACGGCTGTAACGATAGAATAAAGCGTTCTCTCCCTGGCATAAATTCGGTTAATCGTTTGCTTATTTCATTCCAAATCAATACTTTTAGGCTTTCGTTCAACCTTTTAATACGATTTATGCTATGGACCAATTGCTTTTCTGGCTGGTTCCAGCCGCTTCCGTTCTGGCACTTTGCTTTGCCTGGTATTTCCACCGTCAGATGATGAAAGAGAGTGAGGGAACTCCTCAAATGGTTAAGATTGCCGCTGCCGTGCGCAAAGGCGCCATGTCCTATCTCCGTCAGCAATATAAGATTGTGGGCTGGGTGTTTCTGGGGCTGGTGATTCTCTTCTCGATTATGGCTTACGGCTTCGGAGTGCAGAACTCGTGGGTTCCGATAGCTTTCCTTACAGGCGGATTCTTCTCCGGCCTTTCCGGATTTCTCGGAATGAAGACGGCTACGTATGCTTCGGCGCGTACGGCGAATGCCGCGCGCAACTCGTTGAACGCGGGCTTGCGTGTCGCTTTCCGCAGCGGCGCGGTAATGGGACTGGTTGTAGTGGGACTCGGCCTGCTCGACATTTCTTTCTGGTATCTGCTGCTCAACGCAGTTATCCCGGTGGATGTGATGACACCCACCCATAAACTTTGCATCATCACCACCACGATGCTGACGTTCGGTATGGGGGCTTCCACACAAGCCCTGTTTGCACGCGTGGGCGGCGGTATCTATACGAAAGCCGCCGACGTAGGAGCCGACCTCGTGGGTAAAGTGGAAGCCGGTATCCCCGAAGACGACCCGCGCAATCCCGCAACCATCGCCGATAACGTAGGCGATAATGTAGGCGATGTGGCCGGTATGGGCGCCGACCTTTACGAGAGCTATTGCGGTTCCATCCTTGCTACGGCCGCCCTTGGCGCCGCCGCTTTTATCCATTCGGGAGATACGCTGATGCAGTTCAAAGCCGTTATCGCTCCGATGCTGATTGCGGCCGTAGGTATCATTCTCTCTATTATAGGTATCTTCGCTGTACGTACCAACGAGAACGCCAAGATGAAAGACTTGCTGAATTCCCTCGCTTTCGGTACGAACTTGAGTTCGGTACTGATAGTCGTTGCTACTTTCCTTATTCTTTGGTTGCTGAAGCTGGATAACTGGATGTGGATTTCCTGTTCGGTAGTGGTAGGTCTGGTGGTAGGCATCGTTATCGGGCGTTCTACGGAATATTATACTTCCCAATCCTATCGTCCCACCCAGAAGCTGAGTGAGAGCGGCAAGACGGGGCCGGCCACGGTCATTATCTCCGGTATCGGTTTGGGTATGCTCTCTACCGCTATTCCGGTGATTGCCGTAGTGGTGGGCATCATTGCCTCGTATCTTTTTGCTTCCGGATTCGACTTTGCCAATGTAGGCTTGGGACTTTACGGCATCGGTATCGCTGCCGTAGGTATGCTTTCCACTTTGGGCATTACGTTGGCTACGGACGCTTACGGGCCTATTGCCGACAATGCCGGCGGCAATGCGGAGATGTCCGGTCTGGGTGAGGAAGTGCGCAAGCGTACCGATGCGCTCGACTCTTTGGGGAATACGACAGCCGCCACGGGCAAAGGTTTCGCTATCGGTTCGGCCGCGTTGACGGGGCTTGCCCTGCTTGCATCCTACATCGAGGAAATCCGTATCGGGCTGACCCGTCATGGGCACCACCGGACGATCTTTGTGGGCGGTGAAGCGGTGTCCGTGCAGGACGCTACTTTCTTCGACTTCATGCATCATTACGATGTTACGCTGATGAATCCTAAAGTCCTCTCGGGTATGTTCCTCGGCAGTATGATGGCTTTCCTGTTCTGTGGATTGACGATGAATGCCGTAGGCCGTGCGGCCGCCCACATGGTAGATGAGGTGCGCCGTCAGTTCCGTGATATAAAAGGGATTCTGACCGGTGAGGCGGAGCCCGACTATGAACGCTGTGTAGCCATCTCCACGAAAGGCGCGCAGCGCGAAATGGTAGTTCCCTCACTCATCGCAATTGTCGCTCCTATCATGACCGGACTTATCTTCGGTGTTCCCGGTGTGTTGGGACTGCTTATCGGCGGTCTTAGCAGCGGATTCGTACTTGCCATCTTTATGGCGAATGCCGGTGGCGCATGGGATAATGCCAAGAAGTATGTAGAAGAGGGCAACTTCGGCGGCAAAGGCAGTGAAGTGCATAAAGCCACGGTTGTAGGCGATACGGTAGGCGACCCCTTTAAAGACACTTCCGGTCCGAGCCTTAACATCCTTATCAAGCTGATGAGCATGGTAGCCATCGTTATGGCGGGGCTGACCGTGGCTTGGAGCTTGTTTTAAGCATACGCGATTCGTCTCGTAAGACGAAACTATTCATCCCGTGGGACGGATTTATTCATCTCACGGGATGATTTTTTTTGGCTCCGTAAGACGAATACAGTTATCTCATGGGACGAATCTGTTGTAACGATGCCGTATTCTCACCTCAATGCAAGACTTCTATCTGCCATCACCTATATCGAACAGAACAAGGTGACCAGAAACGGCACGCTGAAGTCCACCACAAACCCGTGGAAGATGGAAACTACGACAAACTGCTGTCCGGCAGTACGGGTGATTATCGGCAGTGTGGTATCCATTGTCGTAGCGCCGCCGGCAGAGATAGGAGCCAGATTGCCGAACCAGCGCACCAGTAGCGGAGCTGCCAGCAAAGTCAGTATCTCGCGGCTGATATTGGCCAGCAGGGCGATAGTACCGAGTTCGGCTCCCTTGTATTCCGGTGATGAAGATGCTGGAGAGCGAATAATATCCGAATCCCGAGCCTACCGCCAGACAGTCGGTTACGGAACGGTGGGTAAGGATAAGACTGACCGCCGCGGAACCTGCCAATGTACCCAGTATCGTCATGACAGGCAGAAAGACCAGTCGCGGATTAAGCGAACGGAAGTTCTTTAATGTCTGCGGGTCGTTGCCCACACTCAGTCCTACGCTGAACATCAATGCGCAAAGAGCATAGAAGCTGATTTCGCTGTCCATGACTACATCAACGGGTATCAGGTGGAAAACTCCGCAAAGCGTACCCAAAACGAAGAAACCGATTATAATAAGACTGCCTTTCATGCCGTTCTTCCTTTCTTCTTATATAAAGCTTTCCACAATGCCCAGGCAGCGACGACACTTCCCAAAGTACCGCCTAAGGTTAGTATGACAGCCTCGATTCCTATGGTATGCAGCCCTTTGATAATCTGCTCGTTTCCGCCTACCTCGATGCCGAGAATGAAAAGCAGCGCCCAGATTAACACTGTGATAACCGTATGAATCCTGTGTAAATTCCTTTTTCGTAAGAGATAGCCCAGCAGCATCCCGGTGAGCATCAGTCCGATAATTGTAAACATATCCGTTGTCGTTTTATTTGCCGGCAAAGATAAGCATATTATTTATTCTCTTTAAAAGTCCGGTTTACTTATGAAAAGATTTATCTTTGTATGCTCTAACGTAGTGATATATGCTGTTACCTTATTTGAACAAAGAACTGATAGAAGCCGGCTGCGATGAGGCCGGACGCGGCTGTCTTGCCGGCGCCGTATATGCCGCCGCCGTTATTCTGCCCAAAGACTTCGAGAACGATTTGCTGAACGATTCCAAGCAACTTACCGAGAAGCAACGCTACGCTTTGCGAGAGGTCATCGAGAAAGAAGCGCTGGCATGGGCGGTAGGTGTTGTCTCCCCCAAGGAGATTGACAAGATAAATATCCTGAATGCCTCCTTCCTTGCCATGCATCGCGCTGTTGACCGGTTGCAGTTGCGCCCGCAGCATTTACTTATCGACGGTAACCGCTTCAGGAAATACGGGGATATTCCGCATACCACCGTTGTGAAAGGTGACGGTAAGTATCTTTCCATCGCGGCGGCATCCGTTCTGGCCAAGACGTATCGTGATGATTATATGAACCGGCTGCACGAAGAGTTCCCTTATTACGATTGGAATCATAATAAGGGATATCCCACGAAGAAGCATCGTGCGGCTATCGCCGGACGGGGAACCACTCCTTATCATCGCATGACTTTTAATCTGCTGGGTGACGGACAGCTGGAACTGTTTTAGAACCACTTAATCTTTCTGAACCATATAAAGGTTACGGCCGACAATATTGCGGACAGCAGAATGATGAATATGAACGCATGCGGAAAACTTTCCAGATGTATATCCACATTCATGCCGTAAAAGCTGGCTATCAATGTGGGTATCATCAGTGTGATGGATAGGCTCGTCATGCGTTTCATGATGGCGTTCACGTTATTGGATATAATGGAGGCGAAGGCGCCATCGTTCCCGTAAGGATGTCACTGTAAATGTTTACCGTGTTGTACGCCTG
>ENA-OQAB01001007-OQAB01001007.1-human-gut-metagenome-genome-assembly--contig:-NODE-1007-length-13950-cov-3.362295_pt1 | contig 13950 bp, 16 predicted proteins | sample MGYA00242490_ERZ504517 | MGnify/ENA primary metagenome ERZ504517 (study PRJEB26092, sample SAMD00036298) | human gut metagenome | host: Homo sapiens | study: EMG produced TPA metagenomics assembly of...
GCCGCGAGTGCAATGACATTTTTCAGTGCCCACCTACCTCTATTCCGAGAATATCCGGGCTTGTATACACACGGAATGTTTCGTTCATAAACATCTTCTGAAGATATTCAGCTGTCTCTTTTGTCTTCGCGCCTACAACACATGTTGTCGGAAGTCCTCTGCCCACTTCCTCTGCATGACTCGGTCCTGATAACACAGCTACATCCGCCATCGGAAGTTCTTCCTCAATCTGTTCCGAAAGGGTCTTAAGCGTCGTCTCCTCAATTCCTTTTGCCACATTGATAAGCTTTTGATGTTTAACCACATACGGCTTCATATTTCTCGCTGTGCTTCGGATAAATGGTGAAGGTACTGCAAGGACAACAAAATCCTTCTCTGCAACGGCTTCTTCCATACTGTTTGTAATCCTCAAATCTTCTGGAATCTTCACCCCCGGCAATTTGCTCTTGTGTTCCCTTTCTTTTTTTAATTCCTCTACCTCGTCATTGTTGATTGACCACAAAGTAACCTCATGCCCATTTTTATACAGTAATAACGCCAACGCTGTTCCCCAGCTTCCGGCTCCCATGATGCCTGCTTTTGCCATGCCATATCCTCCTGCCTCTATTTCGTTTTCCTGTCTGCTCCAAATTTATTTTCCGTCCCGTTCAAAAGACGCTTGATGTTTGCACGATGTCTGTAAAATGCCATCAGCATCAAAACAAACGCAATCATATACATTTCATATAATTCTGGCTGTGTCAGAGAAAATCCTCCCATCTGACCATACACAATCACTTCAGCCAAAAACAATACCACTAGAATAAGTGACCCCAACGAAACGTATCGGGTCACTGCCACAACCAAAATAAATACAATAGCCGCAATCAGCATCATAATCGGATTCGTAGCAAGAATCAATCCTGCTGTCGCCGCAATTCCTTTTCCTCCTTTGAATTTTAAATAAAAGGGAAAATTGTGTCCAAGTACTGCGCCCATCCCGGCATACATTGCAAGCAGACTGATATTATCATGTGTAGAGCCGTACAGCCAGTACACAACTGCAACTGCTGCAACACATTTCAGGCAATCGCCCAAAAAGGTGATTGCCCCCGCGGTCCACCCTAACGTTCTGAGAGCGTTTGTCGTCCCGGCATTGCCGCTTCCATGTTGTCTGATGTCAATGTGTTTTAATTTTCCATAAAAGTACCCTGTCTGAAACAAGCCAAACAGATATCCGATTACAACACAAATCAAACGTTCCATACTACTAACGCTCCTTTTCCTTTCGCTCGCGGATGAAAAATTTCAGTGAAGTTCCCTTAAAGCCAAACGCTTCTCTAATCTTATTCTCCAAATATCTTGTATATGAAAAGTGCATCAATTCCTTATCATTCACAAAGATAACAAATGTCGGCGGTTTTACCGCTACCTGTGTAATATAGTACAATTTCAAACGCTTTCCTTTATCCGACGGCGGCTGCTGCATCGCAACTGCCTCTGCCATGATCTCATTGAGAACACCTGTAGCCACACGAAGCGTCTGATTCTCCATCACGACATCAATCATCTCATAAAGCTTGTTCAGGCGCTGTCCTGTCGCTGCAGACACATACATAATCTCTGCATATGGCATATACGCCAATGTCTGACGAATCTTTTTCTCATACTCGTACATTGTCTTATCATGTTTCTCAATCGCATCCCATTTATTGACAACAATGATAATTCCTTTTCCTCTTTCATGGGCAATTCCGGCGATCTTTGCATCCTGCTCTGTGATTCCTTCTACCGCATCGATCACCATTAAGACAACGTCGGCACGTTCCACCGCTGTCACAGTACGAATGATACTATATCGCTCCAGCTCTTCTTTAATCTTATTCTTTCTTCGCAGACCTGCTGTATCAATAAACACATATTCTTTTCCATGATATTTGATTGCAGTATCAATTGCATCACGTGTCGTGCCTGCAACATCGGATACAATCACACGGTTCTCACCAAGCAATTTATTGACAATAGAAGATTTTCCAACATTTGGTTTACCCACAATTGCAATTCTTGGTCTTTCATCCTCTTCTTCCGTCGCATTTCCCTCCGGGAAGAATTTCACTACTTCATCAAGCATATCACCGATACCAAGTCTGGATGCTGCCGAAATCGGGATTGGGTCACCGATTCCTAAATTATAAAATTCGTACACATCCGGCATAAGCTTCTGGAAGCTGTCCACTTTATTGACAACAAGCACAACCGGCTTTCCGGAGCGTCTTAGCATATCTGCAACCTTGGAATCTGCATCTACAAGTCCCTGTCTCACATCTGTAATAAAAACAATGACATCAGCTGTATCAATGGCAATCTGAGCCTGTTCTCTCATCTGCGATAAAATAATATCTTTGCTGTCCGGTTCGATTCCTCCGGTATCAATCATTGTAAATTCTTTATCCAGCCATGTTACTTCTGCATAGATTCTATCTCTTGTCACACCCGGCGTATCTTTTACGATGGAAATCATCTCTCCCGCCAGTGCATTAAATAATGTCGACTTCCCTACATTCGGTCTTCCGACGATTGCTACAATTGGTTTACTCATATTTTTTCTCCTATTAATTACTATTTATACTAATTCTAATCTCTATCATACTAAATTTTTCGAAAAAAAGCAATTTCCACATGAAATTCTTGAAGCAAATGAATTTTTTTTGCTAATATGGGTATGTTAAAAGAATTTATTTTTATGGAGGCCCCTATGGCAAATATCACATTATTAGAAAAAGCACTTCCAATTGCTCCTCTTAAAATAGCCGCATTGGATAGTTGCAAAGAACTTGGTCAAAAAGTAAATGACTACATCGTTTCCTTTCGCCAGAATGCAGTTGAAAAATGGCCGGATTCCGCTTCAATTGCAAATTACCGTCTGGAGAACTATTTAGTCGACAGCGCGTGCCCTCGTTTTGGTTCAGGTGAAGCAAAAGGTATGCTTCGCGAATCCATCCGCGGCACAGACTTATTCATCATGGTAGATGTATGTAACTACAGCCTTACATACTCTGTAAACGGACATAAAAACCACATGTCACCAGATGACCATTATCAGGATTTAAAACGTATTATCTCGGCTGCTACCGGAAAAGCACGCCGCATCAACGTTATTATGCCATTCTTGTATGAAAGTCGTCAACACAAACGGACAAAGAGAGAGTCTCTTGACTGTGCATTTGCATTAGAAGAACTTACAGCAATGGGTGTATCGAATATCATCACATTTGATGCGCACGACCCACGTGTACAAAATGCAATTCCGCTCAAAGGATTCGATAACTTTACACCGCCATATCAGTTTATGAAAGCTTTGCTCCGCGCAGAGCCGGATTTGAAAGTGGACAAGGATCACCTGATGATCATCAGTCCGGATGAAGGCGCTATGCACCGTGCCGTTTATTTTTCAAACGTTTTAGGCGTAGATATGGGTATGTTCTACAAACGTCGCGACTACTCTACAATTGTAAATGGAAAAAATCCAATCGTGGCACATGAATTTTTAGGTGATGATCTTGCCGGAAAGAATGCAATCATTATCGATGATATGATTTCTTCCGGAGAAAGTATGTTAGATGTTGCAAAACAGATTAAAGAACGCGGCGCTAACCGTGTATTTGTCTGCACAACCTTTGGATTATTTACAGATGGCTTTGCAAAATTTGACGATTATTACGAAAAAGGCTACATCGATCGTGTCATTACAACGAACTTGACATACCTTCCATCCGAATTATATGAAAAACCATATTTTGTTATGGCAGATATGAGCAAATTCCTTGCACTTATCATTGATTCTTTGAATCATGACATTACCATCGGTTCTGTCATGAATCCAACCGATAAGATTCATAAATTGCTTGAAAAACATCAGAAAGATCAACAATAATTAAGCAAAAGCTTGTAAGTACCTCAAACATACTTACAAGCTTTTTCTATTGTTTATAAAACTGTGAATAACGCACTCCATTTTCCAGCGAGATTCCTCTTGCTTCTGCAAGCTCACTCACTGTCACCAGCTGATATCCTTGTTCAATCAGTTTTGGGATTAACTCAAATGCCGCATTTACGGAAAAGTCATGTATATCATGAAGCAAAATCACATCTCCATCACTGACCGTCTCAAGGACGTAATCTCTAATCAATGCCGCATCCTTTTTCTTCCAGTCAAGCGTATCTAAAGACCACATGATGACCGGCTTTCCTGCCAAACTCTTCACCTTGTCGTTATAAGAGCCAAACGGCGGACGCAACAGACTTGCTCCATGTCCCACTGCTGCCGCAATCGCTGCATCTGTAGACTGAATCTCTTCTTTGACACTTGCATCATCTAGTTTGACGAGATTTTTATGATTCGTCGTATGATTACCAATTTCGCATCCAATCTCTTCCATTCGCTTAATGGTATCCGGATACTTCGCCGCATTCGTTCCAACCATAAAAGAAGGTAGCCCTTGCACCATACTCCTCCAATTTATCCAAAAGAGAATCCGTGTATTTTCCCGGTCCATCATCAAATGTCAACGCAACCATCGGTTTCTCCGGATCCACCTTGCTCGCCTTTGACTGTAATTTCCCATCTTTGCCAAATACGCAGTCCAACTGAAATACTCTCTGCTTTCCTGTCAGCATCTTTCCCTCTTTGTCAAAGTAATAAGTATCTTCCCCTATCTTTTGCCAGCCAACACTCATCTTCCCATCTTCCTGAAAATAGTAAGTACCTTCCTTTGTCTCTTTCCAACCAATACTCATCTCTCCATTCTCATCGAAAAAATAGCGGAAATTATCGATATCTTTCCATCCTGTTACCATCTCTCCATTCTCATCTATGTAATATGTCTTCTCTTTTGAAAGAACAAATTCTGATGCCGCATAGGTACCGTCCCACTTTTTAAATTTTTTATCTTCCCAAGTCCCGTATTTATTCTTAACTTGGCAAGTGCCGTTTTTCACCTGAACCTTTAGCTTTTTTCTCCATTTCTTATCTATTTTTTTCTTCAAATCTTTTTCAAAAGAAATGGTAATTGGATACTCTCCTTCTTTTGTCTGATCAATCTCATATGTTAGCCGATATCCTTTCCCCGCATTCAAATCCTTCACAAAATCTTTCACAGTATATCCTTTTTCCAGTTCTTTCTCACTGTATTTTTCGTCCTTACAAGAAGCGGCAGCCTGAATCTGCGGAATCTCCTCATCTTGAAGAATTGACACATTTTTCACTTTTAAAATCACTTCCGGAATCGTTCTCTTTGCGATTCTAAAAATCAGTCCCCCTAACAAGATAAGCAATATTGTAACCAATACAATCCCAACTGCAATCTTTTTTCTTCTTCTGTACCTTATTCCTTTTCTCACCCTAAACATATCACTCGTACTCCTACTTTTGTTTGCAAAATTTATTATAGTCCACTTCTGTTTGTATTGCAATGTTTCTGCCCTTAAGAACCCCTTAAAAAAATGTTACGTATTTGCTACGTTTTGCTACAATTTTGTTGTAAAAAAAGAAGACTGCAAATCCATCTCTGAACTTGCAGCCTTTTTCCTATTCAATCACACGAACTCTTAAAACATCCTTTATCGTGCCCAATTTTTCTTTAATCTCTTCGTTCAATCCGCCTTCAATATCAATCATCGTATAAGCGTATTCCTTCTTACTCTTATTTGTCATGTCAGAAATATTCACTCCTGCCTCTGCAAGCAAGGTTGTGAACTGACCAATCATATTCGGTACATTGTGATGGAGAATCGTGATTCTTGTCTTTCCATCACGGTATCCCATATCGCAGTTCGGATAGTTGACAGAATTTCTAATATTCCCGTTTTCCAGGAAATCCATCACTTCTTTTACTGCCATCTTTGCACAATTATCCTCCGATTCCTCTGTAGATGCCCCTAAATGCGGAATCACAATCGTTCCTTTCACGCCTGCTACCAATGGATTCGGGAAATCTGTGACATACCGTTTCACCTTTCCGCTTTCCAGTGCGTCGATCATATCTTCTTCGTTCACAAGCACATCTCGTGCGAAGTTCAATACAACCACATCTTTTTTCATCAAACTGATCGCATCTTTATTGATCATTCCTTTTGTGCTCTCCAGTGCCGGAACATGAATTGTAATGTAATCACATTCTTTATACAATTCATCCACTGTTTTTGCATGATAAATATTTCTTGATAATTTCCAGGCTGCATCTACCGAAATATAAGGGTCATAACCGTATACATCCATGCCAAGATGAGCTGCTGCGTTTGCAACGAGAACACCAATTGCGCCAAGACCGATCACTCCAAGTTTCTTTCCTTCCAATTCACAGCCCGCAAATGCCTTTTTTTGTTTCTCCGCATGTTTTGCCACATCACCGTCTTCTTCGTGCTCCTGCACCCAGTTGATTCCCCCGATAATATCTCTGGATGCGAGCAGCATACCTGCAATCACAAGTTCCTTTACACCATTTGCATTTGCTCCCGGTGTATTAAATACAACAATTCCTTCTTCTGCACATCTGTCAAGTGGAATGTTATTCACGCCTGCTCCTGCACGTGCGATTACTTTTAACTCTTTATCAAATTCCAACTCATGCATTGCAGCGCTTCTCACAAGCACTGCGTCTACACCTTCTAACTTTCCTTCAGCTTCATACTCGCCTGTAAACTGGTTTAAGCCTACTTCTGCAATTGGATTTAAACAATGAAATTTATACATATCTACAGATTCTCCTCCTCAAATTTTTCATAAAGTCCACCAGTGCCTGAACGCCTTCTTCCGGCATCGCATTATAGATACTTGCTCTCATACCTCCAACACTTCTGTGACCTTTTAAATTCTCAAGTCCTGCCGCCTTTGCTTCTTTTACAAATTTTGCATCTAACTCGTCACTTCCTGTAACAAACGGCACATTCATAAGAGAGCGATCTTTCTTTTCCACTGTTCCTTTGAACAATTTACTTTGATCAAGAAAATCGTAAAGAATCTTTGCTTTTCTTTCATTTCTCTCTTTCATCGCTTCCAGACCACCCATCTCTTTCAGCCACTGAAATACTTTTCCACAGATATAAATTCCATAAGCAGGCGGAGTGTTGTAAAGAGAATCTGCATCAGCATGTGTCTTATATGTGAGCATCGTAGGTGTTCCCGGGAGCACATCTTCTGTAATCAAATCTTCGCGGATAATCACAATAACTACACCTGCAGGTCCGATATTCTTTTGTACACCACCATAAATAATTCCATATTTGCTGACATCTACCGGTTCTGATAAAAAAGCAGGATGATACATCGGCTACAAGTGTCTTTCCTTTTGTATTTGGCAGTTCCTTAAATTTGGTTCCATAAATCGTATTATTTTCACAAATATACACATAGTCTGCATCTTCTGAGATTGGAAGATCTGAACAATCTGGTATGTAAGAAAATGTTTTATCTTCTGAAGAAGCAATTTTATTGACCTTACCATATTTTGCTGCTTCCTGGTATGCTTTTTTTGCCCATTGTCCAGTCACAATGTAGTCCGCCACCTTGTTTTTCATCAAGTTCATCGGAATCATCGCAAACTGCTGTGACGCTCCTCCCTGCAAAAACAGCACTTTATAGTTATCCGGAATATGCATGAGCTCTCTTAAATCCGACTCCGCCGTTTTGATAATCTCCTCAAATGCTTTCGATCTATGACTCATCTCCATAACCGACATTCCGCATCCCTTGTAATCTAACATCTCTTCTGCTGCTGATTTTAGAACACTTTCTGGCAATACTGCCGGTCCTGCTGAAAAATTATACACTCTGCTCATTTTTTATTCCTCCACTTCATTTTTATTTTTCTAAATCTTCTTCACTAAATGCCTCGCTGATCGCAGCCCCTGGTGCAACCATCGGCCATACTTTTTCATCACTGTCGATCTGGCAGTCAATCACAACCGGTCTCCCCATAGCCAGCGCCTCCTGGAAAGCTTTTTGAAACTCTTCCCGTGTCGCCGCACGTATTCCGACCGCCCCCATTGCTTCTGCCAATTTTACAAAGTCTACCGCATCATTTAACACGGTTGCAGAATAACGCTTTTCATAAAACAGCGTCTGCCACTGACGCACCATGCCAAGTACATGGTTATTTACCACGACTTGAATAATCGGAATATTGTATCTTGCCGCTGTTGCAATCTCATTCATATTCATTCGGAAACATCCATCTCCGGCAACATTGACCACGGTCTTGTCCGGCATCCCCATCTTTGCTCCGAGCGAAGCGCCAAGTCCATAGCCCATTGTCCCAAGACCTCCCGAAGTTAAAAACGTTCTCGGTTTTGTGTATTTATAAAATTGTGCAGCCCACATCTGATGCTGTCCGACTTCTGTTGTAATGATTGCGTCTCCGTTAGTCTGTCTGTATATTTCTTCCACAATATACGGTCCTGTAAGTCCTTCCGGATGATACGTCAGAGGATGTTTCTCTTTATATTCCTCAATCTGCTGTTTCCATTCCTCATGACTTTGCTGTTCCACCTTTTCATTCAGGATTATCAGAACTTCTTTGATATCTCCGGTCACACTCGCATCTGTGAGAATATTTTTATCTATTTCTGCCGGATCAATATCAATTTGCAGAATTTTCGCATGATGTGCAAATTTCTTTGCATTTCCAGTCACACGGTCACTGAACCTTGCACCGACCACGACCAAAAGGTCACATTGGCTCACTCCAAAATTCGACGCTTTCGTTCCATGCATTCCAAGCATTCCAGAGTACAGCTCATCTGTTCCCGGAAATGCTCCTTTTCCCATCAGAGAATCCGCCACAGGCGCATCAATTTTATGTGCAAATTCCACTAAAGACTCACTTGCTCCTGACAAAACTGCTCCGCCACCCACAAAATATATGGTTTCTTGGCTCTCTGAATCATTTTCACCGCTGTTTCAATCTCATCTTCATCGATTTTCTTTCTCTGAATATCTGTGACGTCAATTTCTACTTTTTGATATTCACTCAGATTTGCAGTCACATCTTTCGGAATATCGATCAGAACTGGTCCCGGTCTTCCTGTCCTTGCAATCAAAAACGCTTTTCGAATCGTATCCGCCAATTTATCGACATCTTTGACGATATAATTGTGCTTTGTAATCGGCATTGTAATGCCTGCGATATCTATTTCCTGAAAACTATCTTTTCCAAGCAGGGAAACACCTACGTTACAGGTAATCGCCACTACCGGAATGGAATCCATATACGCCGTCGCAATCCCGGTTACAAGATTCGTGGCTCCCGGTCCACTTGTTGCAAGGCAGACACCTACTTTCCCGGTTGCTCTTGCATATCCGTCTGCTGCATGTGCAGCTCCCTGTTCGTGGGAAGTCAATATATGACAAATCTCATCGCTATGTTTATATAACGCATCGTATACATTTAAAATCGCACCTCCCGGATATCCAAATACAGTATCCACTCCCTGCTCTTTCAAACATTCGATCACGATTTCTGCTCCTGTTAATTGCATCTGTCTTTCTCCTTCTCTTTATCTTGGGATTTCTAATACAGCTCCTCTGTTTCCGGATGTCACCAGCGCCGCATATCTTGCCAAATAACCTGTTGTAACCTTTGGTTTTCTTGGTTTCCACTCTGCTTTCCTTTTTGCAAGCAGCTCATCCGAAACAGCCAGCTCTATTTTATTTTCCGGGATATTGATCTTAATGATATCGCCTTCTTCCACTAACGCAATTGGACCTCCCACTGCTGCTTCCGGAGACACGTGTCCGATGGATGCACCTCTTGATGCGCCACTGAAACGCCCATCCGTAATCAACGCCACACTGGAGCCGAGTCCCATACCGGCAATTGCCGATGTCGGATTGAGCATCTCCCTCATTCCAGGTCCTCCTTTCGGTCCCTCATAGCGAATGACAACCACATCACCTGCGACAATTTTTCCGCCTTTGATTGCGGCAATCGCATCTTCCTCACAGTCAAACACTCTCGCCGGACCTTCATGTACCATCATCTCTTCCACAACCGCCGAACGTTTTACAACGCCGCCATGTGGTGCAAGGTTTCCTGTGAGCACTGCAAGACCACCTGTTTCACTGTATGGATTTTCAATTGGTCTTATGACATCCGGATCTTTGTTGACACAGCCCTCAATGTTCTCACCAACTGTTTTTCCAGTTACGGTCATGCACTCTGTATATAAAAGATTCTTTTTATTTAACTCATTCATCACTGCATACACACCGCCTGCCTCGTTCAGGTCTTCCATATACGTGTGTCCTGCCGGTGCGAGATGACAGAGGTTCGGGGTCTTTGCACTGATCTCATTTGCAAATGTGATATCAAAATCCATTCCAATCTCATGTGCAATCGCCGGAAGATGTAACATACTGTTTGTCGAACAGCCCAGCGCCATATCCACAGTAAGTGCATTCAAAATCGCCTTTTCTGTCATAATATCTCTTGGCCTGATATTTTTCTCCCACAGCTCCATCACTTTCATTCCTGCGTGTTTTGCAAGGCGGATTCGTTCGGAATACACCGCCGGAATCGTTCCATTTCCTTTCAATCCCATACCAAGCACTTCCGTCAGACAGTTCATGCTGTTTGCCGTGTACATACCGGAGCAGGAACCACAAGTCGGACATGCTTTGCTCTCAAATTCCTGTACATCTTCTGCAGTCATCGTTCCCGCCGCATAGGAACCAACTGCCTCAAACATACTCGAAAGGCTTGTCTTGCATCCCTTCACTCTCCCCGCAAGCATCGGACCTCCGCTCACAAAAATCGTCGGCACATTGATTCTTGCTGCTGCCATCAAAAGTCCCGGTACATTTTTATCACAGTTCGGAATCATGACAAGCGCATCAAACTGATGTGCCATAGCCATCGCTTCCGTGGAATCTGCGATCAGGTCTCTTGTGACAAGAGAATATTTCATACCGATATGCCCCATTGCAATTCCGTCACAGACTGCAATTGCCGGAAACATAACAGGCGTTCCACCAGCCATTGCCACACCCATTTTTACCGCATTGGCAATCTTGTCAAGATTCATATGCCCCGGCACAATCTCATTGTAAGAACACACGATTCCCACTAACGGTTTTTCCAACTCTTCTTCTGTATATCCTAATGCATTGAACAACGAACGGTGCGGTGCCTGCTGCATTCCTTTTGTTACTGTATCACTTCTCATATCTGTCTCTCCCTTCGTTACGCAATTCTTTCACAGATCAGATCACCGATTTTCGCAGTGCCAACCTGTTCTTTTCCTTCTGACATGATATCGATGGTACGGTACCCATCTTTTAATACCTGACTGACTGCTTTCTCAATTGCATCCGCCTCTTTATCTAAGTCAAATGAAAATCTTAACATCATCGCCGCAGACAGTATTGTGGCAATCGGATTAGCAATTCCTTTGCCTGCAATATCCGGTGCCGAACCGCCGCTTGGCTCATATAGACCGAATTTTGTATCGTTCAAACTTGCCGAGGCAAGCATTCCGATTGAACCTGTCACCATGCTTGCCTCATCGGACAAGATGTCTCCAAACATGTTTTCTGTCAAAATCACATCAAACTGCTTTGGATCTTTTACAAGCTGCATCGCACAGTTGTCGACAAGCATATGTTCCAAAGCAACTTCTGGATATTCTTTTGCAACCTCCTCAACAATCTTTCTCCATAATCTGGAAGAATCAAGGACATTCGCTTTATCCACACTGATCACTTTTTTTCTTCGTTTCATCGCGATCTCAAATGCTCTCTTTGCAATTCTTCGAATCTCATTCTCATTGTAGGTAAGTTCGTCACATGCGGTCATAACACCATCTATCTCTTCCGTCTTTCGATTTCCAAAATACAATCCACCCGTTAGTTCTCGCATGATCATCATATCAAATCCACCTTCGGTAATCTCTTCTTTTAACGGGCATGCTCCTTTCAATTCATCATACAGCACTGCCGGTCTTAAGTTTGCAAAGAGATTCAATTCTTTTCGAATCTTTAAAAGTCCTGCCTCCGGGCGTCTGTTTGGTTCCAACTGATACCACGGTGAAACTTTTGCATCTCCTCCGATAGAGCCATCAAAACAGCGTCACATGATTTTGCTTCCGCTACAGTCTCATCTGTCAATGGTATCCCATGTACATCAATCGAGGCGCCTCCAAGCAATAACTCTTTATATCTGTATGTATGGCCGTACACTTCTCCGACCTTATCTAATACTTTCATTGCCTCTTCTACAATTTCAGGACCAATCCCATCCCCTTTGATAATTCCAACTTTCAATTCCATATATCTCTTCCCTTCTCTTGCAAAAGTTTATAGGTCTAATCATATCGTATTTTTATTCACGTTTCAACCCTTTAATACGGAAAAGTGTATTTTTTTAGAGTATACTCTGTTTTAAGGCCAAAAAAAGAGAAGGCTAAGCCTTCCCTTTACATTCACTTATTCTTCTGTATTTGCTTTTTCTACCTGCGTAATCGCTGCTTTCTGCATCGGAATACGGCAGTTCTTGTTATTACCAAACTCTACAATTACATCCTCGTCTGTAATATCAATGATTACTCCGTAGAATCCACTTGTTGTCAACACAGTATCACCTACTGCCAGTTCAGATAACATCAACTGTATTCTCTTCTGTTCTTTCTTTTGCGGACGCATCAGTAAGAACCAAAATCCCCCAAGAATTACTGCATAAAAAATAAGCAAAAATATTGGATTATTCATCTTATTTCCTCCTACTATTTTTAAACACTATGACCATCATACACAATCTATAGACATACATCAAGTGTTTTTTAGATTTCATAATTTTTTTATACTTCCTGAATTCCCATTCCTGCAAGTTTTTCTCTTTTGTATTCTTTATAGCGTCCTGCTTCAATCGCAGCTCTGATCTCTTCCATCATATTGTTATAGAAATACAAATTATGCAGCACACAGAGTCTCATTCCAAGCATCTCTTTTGCTTTCAAAAGATGTCTGATGTACGCTCTGCTGTATGTGCGGCATGCAGGACACTGGCAGCCCTCTTCAATCGGCGCGTCATCCAGCTCATATTTTGCATTGAACAAGTTTAATTTCCCCTGATTTGTATATACATGTCCATGTCTTCCGTTTCGGCTCGGATATACACAGTCAAAAAAGTCAACACCCCTGTCAACCGCTTCCAAAATATTTGCCGGAGTCCCTACACCCATCAGATACGTAGGTTTCTCAATCGGAAGATACGGCACAACCGCCTCCAAAATGCGATACATCTCCTCATGGGATTCTCCTACCGCAAGCCCTCCGACTGCGTATCCATCCAAATCCATCTTTGCAATCTCTTTCGCATGTTCAATACGAATATCTTCATAAATTCCGCCTTGATTAATTCCAAATAGCATCTGGTGCTGGTTGATCGTATCCGGAAGCGTATTCAATCTTGCCATCTCGGCTTTGCATCTTGCAAGCCATCTTGTTGTACGTTCCACTGAGTTCTGAATATATTCTCTTGTCGCCACACTGGATGGGCACTCATCAAATGCCATTGCAATCGTAGAAGCCAGATTGGACTGAATCTGCATACTTTCCTCCGGACCCATAAAGATTTTTTGCCATCAATGTGAGAGTTAAAGTACACACCTTCTTCTTTAATCTTACGAAGTTCCCGCAAGCGAAAAACACCTGGAACCCACCGGAATCTGTCAGAATCGGCTTATCCCATACCATAAATTTATGAAGACCGCCTAACTTTTCACCACTTGATCTCCGGGTCTCACATGCAGATGATACGTATTGGATAACTCTACCTGCGTCTTAATTCCTTGTAAATCTTCTGTAGATACGGCGCCTTTGATTGCCGCCGCAGTTCCTACATTCATAAATACAGGGGTCTGAATGACCCTGTGCACTGTATGGAACTCGCCTCGTTTTGCGAGTCCATCTCGTTTTAA
>ENA-OQAB01001011-OQAB01001011.1-human-gut-metagenome-genome-assembly--contig:-NODE-1011-length-13916-cov-2.859163_pt1 | contig 13916 bp, 17 predicted proteins | sample MGYA00242490_ERZ504517 | MGnify/ENA primary metagenome ERZ504517 (study PRJEB26092, sample SAMD00036298) | human gut metagenome | host: Homo sapiens | study: EMG produced TPA metagenomics assembly of...
CCGAGGGGAAACCGGACGTCTCTCGCAAAAGTCTCCTCAAAAAATACTACATGTACAATTATGATGGCAGAAGAAACGAATTATGAAAAGTATTATTGAAGAATACGCCACAGATCAGCCGGATACCTATTCGATTCAGCTTTTCTATGACGTAGATGATCTGGAACACTTTGGAAAATGCGAGGTAATCTATTCCGGTGAAAGCACAACCTTTGGGCCATGGCAAAATTATAGTTTAAAAAATACTGCAAATACACTGGAGGAAATTTGGATGTGCACCGTAAATACCTTTTCTCAAACGGATCTGAAAAGTGGTATCTTGTCCGGTATCTCACAACTTACCATGCGCCCCTGCAGCCGAAAGATCCTGATCACGTCTCAGATACAAAAAGAAAATCATTTCATAGATGACCTGCTGCTCTCCAAAGAGGATATCCAGCAGATTAAAAATACAACTTATTTACACTCGGGGAATAGCCGTTTTTACGTATTTTTCATACAATTGCTCTATGATTTCAATATGCAGCCGCTCATCTAAAATAATTCGCTCCAGATTTGCGACAACGTACTCATCTTGGATCCATTCTGCCTGTCTTTTATAAGTTGCAATCGCAAGCTTTTCCCCTTCATATGCATGTTTCAGCATCATATCTATCCGCCTTGGGTATCGGTTGCACCCAGGGCTCCAATATGTAAATCTTCTCCGCTCAACACTCCAAAGCCTTGGGTCTGCCCCAAGTTTCTGCGCCAGCTGCCCATAAATATTCATGTGGTGCATTTCCACCATACTGATCTTGTGAAATGTCTTTCCGATTTCTTCATACTTGCCATTTGCGATCAAACTGTTGTAAAAATACAGACTGACTGCAGACATCTCTGAGTTGCAGGCTCCGATATTGCTTAACATCGCCATTGCATACCTCGGATTTTTTTCACATACTTTCACAGGAGGATATTCTGCAGAATCTCTTACCTGAATCTCTTCTTCACACATAAAAAAGTCTCCTTTATTTCTCTATACTTTACACTTTATGGTAAGTCAGAAAAAGGAGACCTCATTTTTTTCTTTTCTCTATAAATTCTATTCTTCGATGTCAATCACTGAGACAGGACAGCCATCTCTTGCTTCTTTTGCTTCCTTTTCGTTCTCTTCAGTCACGTCTGCATGTACCTGTGCAATCTCATCACCCATGCAAAACACTTCCGGGCAGATACTTACACACATCCCGCATGCAATGCATCCATCTTCTACAACTGCTTTCATCTTGTAATTCCTCCTGGTTCTTTTTTTACAGTATGTCCGCTTTTTTGTGTTTTATACTATGCAAACTGACTTTGATATAATTTTGCATAGAAACCGTTTCTTGCAAGTAACTCCTCGTGGTTGCCCTGTTCTACAATATTGCCATCCTTCATCACTAAAATGATATCTGCCTCTTTTATTGTTGACAGACGATGTGCCACAATAAAACTCGTTCTCCCCTCCATCATTTTCTGAAATGCTTCCTGAATCTTAATCTCAGTTCTCGTATCAATTGACGATGTCGCCTCATCCAGTATCAAGATCGGTGGAAGTTTCAGCATCACTCTGGCAATACACAGAAGCTGTTTCTGTCCCTGTGACAGATTCCCTCCATCTTCCGAGATGACTGTATCGTACCCATCGGACATGCGCTTGATAAATCCATGTGCATGCGCTGCCTTTGCAGCCTCAATAATCTCTGCTCTCGTAGCTTCGGGTTTTCCATATGCAATATTTTCAGCGATTGTTCCTGATTTCAGCCAGGTGTCCTGCAATACCATTCCAAAATTTGCACGCAGGCTGTCTTTTGTAATCTCTTTCACATCATGTCCACTCACATAGATTTTCCCCGCATCGATATCATAGAACCGCATCAACAAATTGATCAAGGTTGTTTTTCCACATCCTGTCGGACCTACAATCGCAACCTTTTGTCCCTGTTTTACATGTAGATTCAGATCTTTCAACAACGGTGTATCCTTTCGGTAAGAAAACGAAATATGCTGCAATTCCATACTTCCATCTGTCTGCTGCAAAATCAGTGCGCCTTCTTTGTCTTTCGTTTCTACCTCTTCATCTATAAAATCAAACACTCTTTTCGCACACGCAAATGCATTCTGGATCTCTGTGAGCACACTCGATATCTCATTGAATGGTTTTGTATATTGATTGGCATAGGTGAGAAAACAAGACAACTGTCCAACCGTGATCACGCCCTGCATCGCCAAAAACGGCTCCAAAAAATTTCCCACACCCGAATATACAAGCCCATTCACAAACCTTGTGCTTGGATTCGTGATGGAAGAAAAGAAAATGGCGCGGATACTGCATGTTTTTAGTTCCTCGTTAATTGTATCAAACCGTTCTAATGAACGTTTTCCATACCCAAATGCCTGCACAACTTTTTGATTTCCCACCATCTCATCCACGAGAGATGTCATCTGTGCCCGCGTTTCAGACTGTATTTTTAAACATGTTATACGTCTTTTTTGCAACAAAACTTGCGACAAACAATGACAATGGTGTGATGAAAATAACAATGAGCGAAATCTTGACATTGATAGAAAGCATAAATGCCAATGTCCCGGCAATTGTCACAACACCTGTAAACAGCTGTGAAAATCCCATCAAAAGTCCATCTGAAAATTGCTCTACATCTGTGATGATTCTGCTGATCGTCTCTCCGTATGGGTGACTGTCTACATATTTCAAAGGAAGTTTTTTGCAGATGTTCAAATGCATTCATACGCACATCCTTTACCACCCGGTACGTAATCTGATTATTGCACAGATTCATCAGCCATTGTGCCACGCTTGTCACTCCAATGATAACTGCAAGTTTCACAAGTATTTGCAGAATTTTCCCAAAATCGACCTGCCCCTTTCCTACAATAAAATCTACCGCATCCCCAATTAAAATCGGTGCATACAGAGTAAAGCCCACTGTGATCACAGCAAAAAACCAACGATAATATCAGATAATGCAGATACGGCAGCAAAAGCTTTCCGACTCTCTTAATCGTTCCATGATGTTTACGCATGATGTCCCACCTCCTCTTTTGAGAATTGCGAACTGCAAATTTCCTGATAAACTTCACAGGTCCGAAGCAATTCCTGATGTGTTCCGATTCCTGCCATTTTGCCGTCATCCAATACAATGATTTTATCCGCCTGCATGATCGATGAGGCTCTCTGTGACACGATAAATACCGTCATCTGATCTGTATTTTCTGCAATCGCTTTACGCAGCCTCGCATCTGTCGCAAAATCAAGTGCAGATGCGCTGTCATCCAAAATCAATATCTCTGGATTTTTCACAAGTGCTCTTGCAATGGTAAGCCTCTGTTTTTGTCCTCCTGACAGATTCTTTCCGTTCTGGCTGATTTTCGCATCCAGTCCTTCTTTCTTTTTCTCTACCACCTCCATAGCCTGCGCCGTTTCCAATGCTCTGTAAATCATCTCGTCTGTTGCATTTTCATTTCCCATTTTCATATTGTCGCGAATGGTTCCACGAAACAATACTGCTTTTTGCGGAACAACACCTATTTTCTTTCGAAGCGTCTCAATCTTATAGTTTTTCACATTTTCTCCATTTACCAATATCTGTCCTTTCGTGACATCATAAAATCGAGGGATCAGATTGACCAACGTCGATTTCCCGGATCCGGTTCCTCCGATCACACCGACTGTCTCTCCCCTTTTTACAACGAAACTGATATTTGATATCGCTTCTTCTGCACCGGAATAAGACATACTGACCTCATCAAAGATCACCATATTCTCTTTATTTGATTCCTCTCTATCATATTCTCCATCGACAATATCTGACGTCAGTTCAAAGACTTCATTAATACGAGATGCTGATGCAAGCGCTTTTGTGAAAGATACGATCAAATTAGCCAATGCAATAAGCGCTAGAAGAATCTGAGACATATAATTGACAAGCGCAATCACTTCTCCCTGTGAAATATTTCCAACATACACCTGCTTTCCACCAAACCAGACAATTGCAATTGTTGCCACATTTACAATAATGTAAGTCGCTGGATTTAAAAGTGCCGAAAGTTTTCCTACCAGCATCTGAACATCGAGCAAACTGCTGTTTTCCTCTGCAAATGTTTCGATTTCCCGTTTCTGTGTACAGAACGCCCTTACAACACGTATCCCGGAAAGGTTCTCTCGCGTAGATAAAAGTATTCCATCCAGCCCGCGCTGCACTTTTTTATATAACGGAATCGTGATCATCATAATTCCATAGATCACAATTGCAAGAAGCGGTACTGCCACCACAAAAATCAGGGCAGCTTTCACACTGATTGTAAAAGCCATGATCATTGCTCCCACCACAATAAACGGAGATCGTAAAAACAGACGCAATACCAGATTCACACCGGACTGTACCTGATTGATATCGCTGGTCATCCTCGTCACAAGCGTCGCGCTTCCCGCCTGATCAATCTCTGCATAGGATAACGAATTGATATGCGCAAACAGATCATGGCGTAATTCTGTTCCAAACCCGACTGCTGCCTTTGCCGCAAAGTACTGTGCCGTCAAAGAGCAGGCAAGTCCAAGTACTCCAAAAAGAACAAGCACTGCTCCCATTTTCCAGATATAAGGCATATCCTGATTTTTAATCCCAATATCAATAATATTCGCCATAACAAGCGGCACAATCAATTCAAAGCACGCTTCCAGCAGTTTAAACAATGGTCCGATAATACTTTCTTTTTTATAATGTTTCAAATAACGAAGTAATTTTCTCATGCTTTTTATCGTTCCCTTTCTTTTTTACTTTTGATACCGCTCATTATAAAGCTTTCCTTTTTTCTCTGCAAGGTTCCTGCATCATTTTTCGGCAATCTCAAAACTAAAAAAGCAACTCATAAATGCTAAAACTGCTTTTATGGTTGCTTTTATACTCTTTCTAAAATCACATGGTCCATTTAAGAAGGTGTTTCTTCAACAATTCAAATGCCTGCATAACTATCACAAGTATAATTACCATGAATACAAATCCTACCCATGTATTAGCAAAAATACCAAGTTCCGCATATTTCTTTACGAAATATCCCATTCCTTCTCCAGCTCCATACATTTCCGCATAAACCAGCATCACAAAAGAACTTCGAAGAGAATTTACAAATCCTGCCAATATGGAAGGACTCGCTGCCGGAAGAATCACCTTTGTAATCCGCTTCATTCCTTTTAATTCCAAAGTTGCCGCTTTGTCAAGATAACGCTTGTCAATCGTCATAATTCCGGTAATTGTTGCAAACAGCGTTGCCCATACAATATTATATACTATCAAAAATACGGAAGCAGAAAATAATGTTGGTGCAAGTAATAGTACAAACGGAGACAAAAGAATAGAAGGCACTACGCTGAACGCATAGATAACCGGATGTAAAATTTCCCGAACTCTCTGGTTCAACCCCATAATCGTCCCTAAAAAAAGTGCAATGAGCAAAGAAAGCAAAATAGATGGAATCAGCAATTTAAATGAAGCAACTGCATTTCCAAACATCATATCTTTGCTGTCGATAAATGCTGCTTTAATCTTATCTGTTGACGGGAACAAATATGGATTTACCAATCCATTGCTTGTCAAAAAAATATATAATGCCACTAACCCAATGAATATACAACATGTAATCCAGTATTTTTTTAGAAATGCTTTTACTGTATTCATGATCTATCTCCTGTAAAATTGCTTATTTGTCATGCTCCTGGAAAAACGCAGCCATCTCTTCGTAAAATTCAGGCGCCTCTTCCCCATACTTTTCTGTAGCCTCTTTTAACGCTTCTTCATATAATTCAGTGTTAATGTGGTCTTCAATCTTCACATTATTATCTTCTCCAAGATAACCAGTCTTGTCCAAAATATCCCACGCTCTTACTACCCCATCTTTTAATGGATCCACACTTACAAAATAATGTTCATCATCTAACATATAAGCGCCCACATATTCTTCTGTCGCTTCAATAGCCGCCGCATGTAGTTTCACCGCTTCTTCTTTATTGGCTTCATACCATGACTGTGCACGGAGTAACGCACGGATAATTGCTTTTACTCGTATTTGGATTATCATTAATCCAGTCTGTCTGTGCAACCATACGACAGCAAGAATAATTTTCCATAATTTCACTCTGATAACTTACAATATCAATTTCTCCATTTGCTGCCATATCCTGAACTGCTAAATTCTGTCCCGTTCCCATCAATGCATAGGTAACATCCCCGCGGACAACTGCAGCAAGTGCATCATTATAGTCTGAGTATATTTCCCAATCTACAACTTCCAAAGGATTCTCATATCCAAGATCCATAACTGCACCTGTAAACGCAAAATAGCTTGGGTTTACAGCTACTTTTTTCCCTATGAACGATTCTATTCCCTTCCATTCCGTTCCTTTTTTGGCTACAACCGGCATACATCCCTCAATCATATGTCCGCCAAATACTGAGATATCTACACCGGAAGCAATCTGCTGTAGTGGATTAGACGTACCCGCATTTGATACAACATCTACCTTTCCTGTTGCCAAAAGTGTCATAGCATCTGCATTTGCATTGGCTTCTACCGGATCAATCTGAATCCCTTCATCCTCAAAATATCCCTTTTCTTCTGCAATTGTCACAAGAACATTTCCACTTGTCCCATAGTTCCATTTTACGACTTCCTGCTCTAAAACTCCTTCCTTACCTTCTTTTGTGTCTTTGGGATTGGACTTTTCACCAGAGCATGCCCCGAGACTGCATACCATAGCAAATACTAACATCCCTGCTAAGATTTTCTTTTTCATTTTCCATTTCCTCCATAAAATATTTATATCAAATGGATTCTTCCATTGATATTCCTAAGAAATATGCGTCACAACATCTTTATTAATCTGACGAATCAGTTCATTACGAAGCTTCATTGTTTCCAAATTGTCAAATTGTGTTTCTCTAGTCGGGCGTTGTTCATCTGACAGTTTGCATTCATAAATAATATTGCTTGGTGATTGTCCCAGTACTACAATCCGATTTGCCAGCAATAGAGCCTCGTCTACATCATGTGTGACAAAAAATACAGTCTTTTGAGAAGCCTGTCCAGACCACAAATCAAAGAGCATATCCTGAAGTCTGGCACGGGTGACCGCATCAAGTGCTCCAAATGGCTCATCCATTAGAAGGATTGGCGGATCAACGCTGAGTGCCTGTGCAATCGCACATCTTTGTTTCATACCACCAGACAACTCTTTCGGAAATTTGTTATAGACCGATGCACTAAGTCCTACTGCTTCCAGCATCTCTACTGCTGTCTGTTTTAACTCCTTTTTATCTTTTTTCGGAAAACGCTGCCTCAATGCAAGCAGAATATTTTCTCCCGCTTTCATCCAAGGAAATAGTCCATAGTCCTGAAATACAACTCCTTTGTCAAGACTTGCACCTTCAGCCGAAACACCTTGCATAAGGATTTCTCCTGTTGTCGGTTGTTCCAAGCCTGCCAGCAGTCGCAAAAGTGTACTTTTCCCACAACCTGACTGTCCTAGAATACATACAAATTCTCCCGCCTCTATCTCCATATTAATATCTTTTAAAATAAGTCTTTCGTCTCCACCATACGAAAAAGAAAGATTTTTGACTGTTATATCACCCATTTCATTGATCCTTCCTCTACATATACACAAAAATTTTTGTTTCTCTTGGTTTTTTTTGTGATTTTTGTCATGTAGATACAATTTATCATATTTGATTCTCTTATTCCAATTGTTATTTTCAATAAGTAAATGATTTATTGCTTTTGTCTATAAACGAAAAAAAGGCAAATGTCAAATGCATTTACCTTTTTTCACGCTATTTTCTATTTTTTATCTTTAATAAGAGCCTTAATAAGTTGATCTGCAGCCATCTCTATATTCTCCCATTTAGTTGCAAGATTCACACGTATAAAAGTACTGTACTCTTTTCCACCAAACCATTCTCCGTAGTCTACCGCCAAATGACATTGATTCTGAAGCACTTCTTCTATCCTTTTCGGACTTATATATGCTCCTAAATCAATCCACATCAGATATGTCCCTTCCAAATTCGGAATCCATACTTTTGGAAGCTTTTCTTCCAACATCGCTTTCATGCGTTTAAAATTATCTTCAATAATCGTCAACGCTTCCTCAAGCCACTCTCTTCCACCTTCATATGCGCTCTGAACTGCAATATAACCAAATGCATTGCCACTGCTGATACGAATTTTTTTCCAAATACCCATCGTACATATCCCTAATTTTTCTCATTTTGGAATTATGACAATGGAATTTTTGACATCCTGCCAGATTAAATGTCTTTAGTTGCCGCCGTAAGCGTGACTAGAATATCATCGTAGTCCCCGGTTGTCGCCGCCGTGATTTTGCCTGTATTCACTCATAACGATATCCTGATGAATTTCATCTGCAAGTACATAGACATGGTGCCTTTTTACAGATATCCAACACTTTTTTTAATCTCTTTTTGCCGTCCAGACTCTTCCGACCGGATTATGAGGTGAGCAGAATATGAACAGCTTTACATCATTCTTTTGTATTTTCTGTTCAAAGTCTGCATAGTCTATCTCGTATCCCTCCTTTGTTCTGATAAGAGGACTCTCCACCAGCATACGCTCGTTGTTTATAATTGCATCTCGAAATGGGTAGTACACCGGACTCATAATAATGACACCGTCTTTTTCTTTCGTCAATATCTGTATCAGCCAGTTAAATGCCGGCACCACGCCGGGTGCAAATCGAATCCACTGATCTTCAACCTTGTAATCATGGTACTTTTTCTCCCAGTTCTCAAATGCCTCAAAGTATGCCTTTGGCGGCTGGTAATATCCATACACGCCAAAATCCACATAGTTTTTCAAAGCCTCTTTTACACATACCGGCGCTTCAAAATCCATATCCGCAACCCAAAGCGGGAGCAGTTCTTCCATTCCGAATTTCTCCTTGCACCCATCCCATTTCACACAATCTGTTTGTTTTCTTTCTTTATTAAATTACCTGCTTCATAACACTTCATTTCTCTTTTCTTTCTTCCTGTTTTTCTTCCGTCAATTACAAAATTTAATATAATACCATGTACATAAACTTGTCAATTCTAGCTTGTTATTTGTTTCACTTTCCATTATACTTTAGCCATAGAAAGAACTCTATACAAGAAAGGAATTATTTTTATGAGTGAAATACATATCAGCGAAAAACATTTTACTTCTGCCCCGACAGACGGAAATCGTCTGCCAAAAGAGATGGCAGTATATGAGCTATTAGATAAACTGAAAATCCCATATGAAGGAGTAGACCACGATGTTGCCGGCACAATGGAAGAATGTGCTGCTGTTGACGAAGCCCTCGGGGTTACAATGTGCAAGAATCTATTCCTGCGCAATCAGCAAAAAACAACCTTTTTCCTGTTATTGATACCAGGAGACAAAAAATTCATGACGAAAGATCTTTCGAAGCAGCTTGGCATCTCAAGACTTTCTTTTGCCGAGCCGGAATATATGGAAAAATTTCTGAATATCACTCCTGGATCAGTAAGTGTTCTCGGACTGATGAACGACAAAGACTGGTACGTAGATCTTTTGATCGACAAGGACTTAATGGATGATGAATATATCGGATGCCACCCATGTATCAATACTTCCAGTCTCAAGATCAAAATGGATGATATTATCAAAAAATTTCTAAAATATACCGGACACCGTCCAAGATACGTAAAATTGTAACAGCTTTCTAGGAGGAAACACAATGATTCAGGTTGACAATCTAAGTAAGTCATATGGTAAGAAAATGGCACTTGATCATATAACCGCTTCCATTCACGATGAACACATTTTCGGTCTGCTTGGGACAAATGGCGCGGGCAAAAGTACCTTTTTAAAAATATTAAGCGGTATTCTAAAGCCTGATTCCGGAACTGTCATCATCGATGACCATCCTGTATTTGAAAACGAACTTACAAAAGCAGATATTTGTTTTTTATCCGATAATCCATATTTTTTCCCAAATGCGACTCCTCATACTATGGCGCATTACTACAGCCTTGCTTACTCGCAATTTGATACGATCCGCTTTGAAGAGCTTGCCAGACAATTCCATATAGATATTCAGGAAAAAATCAGCGATTTTTCAAAAGGAATGAAAAAACAAGTCTCTATTTTGCTCGGCATCTGTGCAAACACAAAATATCTTTTCTGTGACGAGACGTTCGACGGTTTAGACCCTGTTGTTCGCCAGTCTGTAAAAGGTATTTTTGCAGCTGAACTTTTAAATAGAAATTTCACGCCGGTCATCTCCTCACACAATCTGAGAGAATTGGAAGATATCTGTGATCATATCGGACTTTTACACAAAGGCGGAATACTTTTATCTCAAGATTTAGAAGACTTGAAATTCCATGTCCACCGCCTGCAGTGTGTGATTGAAGATCCTGTCGCAGAAGAAGAACTTCTCAGACAGTTAGAAATTCTGCACCGCGAAAAACGTGGTTCACTGACTACCATCGTTGCACGCGGAACTCGTGAGGAAATTTTAGAAAGGGTCAATACAAAATCGCCTCTTTTTGCTGAGGTATTACCCCTTTCATTAGAAGAAATCTTTATTAGCGAAACGGAGGCTGCCGGATATGACATCAAAAATTTCATGTATTAAATTTATAAAAGAAGATTTGCGCCAAAGGACTTGGCTGATTGCAATTCTTTCCACCGTAACATTTTTATTTCAGCCTCTGATGCTTATTATCGGGATCAATGAAAAGAAAAATTGGATAAACACTGTTTCTCCGGGCTTTACCATGAAAGATTTTAAATTTTGGTTATTTAATTTCATGGGATTTAATAATAACGCTGTTGTCTTTTGTGTGATTTTATTTGCAATCCTTTGTGGGGTGTCTGGTTTCTATTATCTGCATTCCAAGAAAACTAAATCTTATACACAGTTTGCCAAATCCGACGTGAGAGACTATTTTTTATCCAATTTGTAAGTGGATTTCTTATTTTTCTGATTCCATTTACGCTAAATCTGTTAGTCAGCATGCTAAGTATTTCCTTTCAGGGATACATGTCCTTAGAATTATTAAAAGTAAGTTTTGCTGCATTTGGAATACATGTTTTGTTTTTCTTATTCTTATATACACTTACCGTTTTTTCCATGATTATGACAGGGAAATTATTGATTGGACTCATTGTCACACTTAGCCTTTTTTCATACGGAACTCTTATTATTGCACTTTTCCGATTATTGGCGATACGCTTTTTCTCTACATATTTTTTGAAAGTTGACGCTTATTGGTTTAGTTGGTTCAAATCACTTTATATAACAACTGATGGAAGCGACGGGCTTTCTTCTCCTTTGTTAGCTTATATTTCCACGTTAAACCAAATGTCTAACCAGACAGTTCCGTACAAGTTAATTCTTTTTTCAGTGATTGGAACAGTCGTATTTTTACTGCTTGGGATTTTTTGTATCGATTGCGCCCTACAGAAACTGCCGGGAAACCTATCGCGTTTCCAAAAGCAGAATCTGTACTGAAAATATTATTGAGCATTCCGCTTGGAATCTGCGCTGCATTTTATCTTGATAGTTTAGCGAATCAAGCTTCCAACAATATTGTAATTTTTATACTTGCTATATTATGCACATTTATTTTTGCAATTGTAATTGAATTTATTTATACAATGGACTTAAAACATTTATTTGCCAAAAAGGGGGCTTTATTGCTTTCTGTCAGTCTTGCATTCGGAATTACTGCAATCTACAAATTTGATTTGTTCAAATATGATAACTACATTCCGAAAAAAAATGAGATCGAGAGCATCGCAATTTACATGGAAGATTTTAATACTCGTTTTAACTATCCAATTCCTACCAATGTCCAGTCAATCAAAGACTTTTTAGATTCTTCTGCACTAAAAGACTTTGATCCAGTTTATCAGCTCGCTCAAAAAGGGGCAGCCACATTTGATATGACGGACGAAACTGCTCAATATGTAAATTTGAAATACAACTTAAAAAATGGGCGAAGTGTTTACAGAATGTATCTGATTAACAAAACTGATGCGCAAAACTGTGCCAAATACCTTCTAAACAATCAACAATATAAAGAAGCATTGTTTCAGACTAATTTGTATTCTTCTTTAGACTTTCAATATGCGGAGGTAACTGATATTTACCAATCCACGAGTAAACTGAATATTTCAGCTGCTCAAATGAAGACGTTGTTGGATATTTATCAAAAAGATCTGGTCAATGCCAGCTATTTTGATTTGACCAATCAATTTCCAAGCGGAACTATTAATTTTGCTCCGAAGAATTCGTCTGATACATACATGCGACCACTTTTTTGCAGTTTTACAAACACATATGACTATTTAAAAGAACTTGGCTATGACCTTCCAACAAAAATAGCGTTAGATAATGTGCAACGCATTGAAGCAACGAATCAAGACAATCAAAAAAATATTGTTTTCAATACTCCGGAAGACATTGCAAAGATTCTTCCAAAACTCACATCGGTTCCCTACTATTTCTATAAAAAACCGATTGAATTTATTGTAACATTTAAAAGCAACATTTATAGTTCTTCCAATCTATTTTATCTGAACTCCGAACAAATTCCAGATTGTCTCAAAGATCTTCTTAATTAAGAGAAAAGTCTCTTACGCATCAGCCCTGATGTAAGAGAGACTTTTCTTATATCGGAATACTGTCTCTTACGCACAGTGCTCCATATCCCACCTGCGGATTCGGATACTCTGTGAATCCAGGCAGCGGTCTCGCTCCCCTTTGCATATATGCCTTTACCTTTTCTCCATATAAATACGGATCATTTTCCTTAATGATTCCCCACTCCATCATAAGCGCCGCTCCTCCGGTTACAAACGGTGTGGCAAATGATGTCCCACTGAAGCTTGCATATGTGCCACTAGTCGTCGGTGCTGTAACATTCACACCTGGCGCAACAATATCCGGTTTTGATAATCTCCCTGCCCCCCTTTGTCCGCGTCCTGAGAAATCCGCATAGGAAAAAGTAAGTGCATCGTATGCCCCCACACCAATTGTACGCGAAGCTGTAGATGGTATCGTGAGTGTTCCGGTCTCCGTCGGGAATAAAAATGCTGTTCCCGGATTCAATACATTTTCACTCGGGAGCCACATCGCATAATTTCCTGATATAATCTTTCTCGGTGTCAACACAATCTCCCAAATGCCACTGTTGATATATACCTCTTTCGGTAGAAAATCAACATAAATTTCCTGTGCAGTACTGTATGGACTTGGTTCTCCATAATAGAGCAAAAGTTCTGTATTTCCCACAGAAAACCGCTGTGTTCCAAGCACTTCCTGAATCGGTCCTATTCTTTCCCCAGACGGTGATACAAAAGAAATATCCATGATGTCATAGTAAGCTTTCCAAATTTGAAGATTTAGCGCGGGTTCCTGTTCCTGCACTGCAAGCTGGATAACCGTTTCTTCATTTTCCCTGACAATTCCAGCTTTGTGCCCTGCACTTCTTCCTTCATTTCCCGTTCCAATACAAATCACACTCTTCCATATATTCGCAATATCCTCTATAAATCGTTCCAGTAAGCTCGTTCCGTCATGTGTTCATTATAACTAGGGGAAAGTTATTGTAAAAAAATTTGCAGTCTTTACACTGCATTTTTCTCTTTAGAATAAGGTGACTGATACTTAAATACGATGTCAATGCTCTTATCTCCATTCACAACAATCTTTTCTATCAACTCTGTCACAATTTCTCTTGTCACTTCGGATAATGTTCCATACTTGATAAATTTCTCTATCCAGTTTTCATAAGATTCTTCTGCCTCTCCAAAGCTGTCTTTCTCTTGTTCTGCCAACTGAATCTTCG
>ENA-OQAB01001012-OQAB01001012.1-human-gut-metagenome-genome-assembly--contig:-NODE-1012-length-13913-cov-2.699405_pt1 | contig 13913 bp, 9 predicted proteins | sample MGYA00242490_ERZ504517 | MGnify/ENA primary metagenome ERZ504517 (study PRJEB26092, sample SAMD00036298) | human gut metagenome | host: Homo sapiens | study: EMG produced TPA metagenomics assembly of...
GTGGTCATGCCGGAAGCGGTGTTCACCGCGGAGGCAGAGCCGGAATCACTGCTGGACGTGGAGGAAGGTGCCGCCTGCTGGATGACTACCTTGCCGCCTGTGTTGCCCACCCGGGCCCCAACAAAGCCGCCGACAAAGCCCATGGCTGCTGCCAGCACCAGTGCGACTGCGCTGCGGGCGATATTGCCGTTTTTCCGGCGGCGCTTCTTGGGCGGCTGTTTGGGGCTTCCCTGCGCGGCCTGATACCGGGGGCCTTCCGGAGGCGGCACTGCGCCGCCATCGCTGCCGCCGTTCGGCTCGGCCTGGGGGGCAGCTTGTGCGGCCTCGCCGTAGGTACCTGCCGTGTTGGCGGTGTTCATGCCGGAGGAGCCGACATTGGGGTAGCCGGTCTCGCCGGTCTGGCTATGTTCAGAGGAATAATCGTATTCCCACTTGTTCTCGTTATCCATACTGGTTACTTCCTTTCTCAAAGGGAATGGTTCGGAGGGGGCGCTTTGCCGCACCTCCTTGGAACTGTTTCTATTGTATCCGGTAATTGTGAAAAGGAATCGCTGACCGGGTGAAGAATATGTGAAATAAGGTCGCAGCGGGAAGCCTTGACAGCGGCGCGGGGGCTTGGTATTTTAAGAACGACCCTCTCAGCCATCGCTGCGCGATGCCAGCTCCCCGAAGGGGGCAGCCAACACATCTGACAGGCGAGCAATCGCTGATTTGCAGGGGCCTTATTCGGAGCCACAATAGGCTCTCCCTTTGGGAGAGCTGTCTGCGAAAGCAGACTGAGAGGGCAAGTCCGCGAAAGGAGCAAATTATGAAACTGGAAAAGATTCCGGGCGGTTATGCCCTGTATAAAGAGAAAACCATCATTGGCACCTGCCAGGTCCGGCCCACGGAGCAGGGTGCGGACATCGCTGCCCTGACCATTGTGCCGGAATGGCGGCGCAAGGGCTATGGCTCCTACCTGTTAAAAGAGGTATTGCGCAGCCTGGGCGGCTATGACAAAGAGAGCGCCACGGTGTTCACGGCTCCTCTGCCTGCCGATGTGGGGGAGCTGGCCTTCTGGGCAAAGTTCGGCTTTGCGGCAGAGGGCAGCGGGCTGTGCCGCCGCCGCACCCCCGACCTGACGGCCGTGAAGCTTGTGCAGGACTTCCTCGCCGCGCGGCTGGCTGACCCCAGGCTCTGCATCGATGCCACCTGCGGCAACGGGGGCGACACGGCCTTTCTCTGCCGCCTTGCGGGCAAAGAGGGCCGGGTGCTGGGCTTTGACATCCAGCCGGAAGCCATTGCCTCCACCCGGCAGAACCTTGCACGGAAGGGCCTTGCGGCAGAGCTTCACTGCGACAGCCACGCCAACCTCTTACAATATGTACAGCCCGGCACCGTCGATGCCGTGATGTTCAACTTCGGCTGGCTGCCCGGTGCCGACCACGGGGTGTTCTCCCACGCCCAAAGCAGCATCCCGGCGCTGGAGGCCGCCCTCGAGGCCCTGCGGCCCGGCGGAGTGCTCAGCGCCATCCTGTACAGCGGCAAGGTCATCGGCTCCGACGAAAAGACCGAGATCCTTCAGTGGATGCGCTCCCGGCCCCTGAAACAGTGCACCGCCCTTGTCTGCGGCTTTGCCAATTGGGCCGATACCGCCCCCTTGCCCTGCTTCCTCTTGAAAAAATAACAAAAACTCTTGCATCTAGGTGGAATTGCTGGTAAAATATAAGTCGTGTGTAATTTTGGCATCCTTGCCCTCTCAGCCAAAGCCTGTCGGCTTTGCCAGCTCCCCCGAAGGGGGAGCCAACGCATCTGGAAGGAGAAGTGCTGCCGATCTGCAGGGTCTGTACCTGGAGCAGCAACCGGCTCTCCCTTTGGGAGAGCTGGCTGCGAAGCAGACTGAGAGGGCGAGGCCGTTTACCGAGGAGGAAATCCTATGAAAGAAGTCAAGACACCGCGCAAGCCGTTGGCGATCTACTATGCCATCGTGCTGCTGATGCTGCTGCTCCTCAACTTTGTGCTGCTGCCGTGGATGGAGGAGCGCCAGATCAAAGAGGTGGACTACGGCACCTTTATGACCATGACCGAGGAAAAGAACATCGGCCGGGTGGACATTGAATCCAACCAGATCATCTTTACCGATAAGGACGAGACGCAGGTCTACAAGACCGGCCTGATGAACGACACCGGCCTGACCGAGCGGCTGTACGATGCCGGAGCCACCTTCTCCAGCGAGATCGTGGAACAGTCCTCGCCGGTGCTGAGCTTTTTGATCTGGTTCGTCCTGCCCATCATCCTGTTCTCGGCCATCGGCAACCAGATGAACAAAAAGCTGATGGAAAAGGCCGGCGGCGGCCCGGGCTCCATGATGTTTGGCGGCATGGGCAAATCCAACGCCAAGGTCTATGTGCAGTCCACGGCAGGCATCCGCTTTGCGGATGTGGCCGGTGAAGACGAGGCCAAGGAAAACTTACAGGAAGTTGTCAACTATCTGCACGACCCCAGTAAATATGAGAGCATTGGTGCCAAGATGCCCAAGGGCATCCTGCTGGTGGGCCCTCCGGGTACCGGTAAGACCCTGCTGGCCAAGGCCGTGGCCGGAGAGGCCAACGTGCCCTTCTTCTCCATTTCCGGCTCCGAGTTTGTGGAGATGTTCGTGGGCATGGGTGCCTCCAAGGTACGCGACCTGTTCAAGCAGGCCAAGGAGAAAGCGCCCTGCATCGTGTTTATTGATGAGATCGATGCCATTGGCCAAAAGCGCAGCGGCGGCCAGTACGGCGGCAACGATGAGCGCGAGCAGACCCTGAACCAGCTGCTGACTGAGATGGACGGTTTTGAGGGCAACACCGGTGTCATCATTCTGGCCGCCACCAACCGTCCCGAATCCCTTGACCCTGCCCTGACCCGCCCCGGCCGCTTTGACCGCCGGGTGCCCGTGGAGCTGCCCGACCTCAAGGGCCGCGAGGAGATCCTGAAGGTCCACGCTAAGAAGGTCGCGCTGGCCCCGGGCATCGACTTTACCACCGTGGCCCGGATGGCCTCGGGCGCGTCCGGTGCCGAGCTGGCCAACATCGTCAACGAGGCCGCGCTGCGGGCCGTCCGCGCGGGCCGCAAGAGCGTGACCCAATCCGACCTGGAGGAGAGCATCGAGGTGGTCATTGCAGGCTACCAGAAAAAGAATTCCATCCTGACCGACCACGAAAAGTGCATCGTAGCCTACCATGAGATCGGCCACGCTCTGGTCGCCGCCAAGCAGACCCACTCCGCCCCCGTGCAGAAGATCACCATCATCCCCCGCACCTCGGGTGCTCTGGGCTACACCATGCAGGTGGACGAGGGCAACCACTACCTGATGAACAAGGAGGAGCTGGAAAACAAGATCGCCACCCTCACCGGCGGGCGTGCCGCTGAAGAAGTGGTGTTCCACTCCATCACCACCGGCGCTTCCAATGATATCGAGCAGGCCACCAAGCTGGCCCGCGCCATGCTGACCCGCTACGGCATGAGCGATGAATTTGACATGGTGGCACTGGAGACCGTCAACAACCAGTATCTGGGCGGTGATACTTCCCTTGCCTGCTCTGCCCAGACCCAGTGTGAGATCGGCCAGAAGGTGGTGGAGCTGGTCAAGGCCCAGCACGCCAAGGCTGTGCAGATCCTGACCGACAACCGCGCAAAGCTGGATGAGCTGGCCCAGTATCTGTACCAGAAGGAGACCATCACCGGCGACGAGTTCATGGAGATCCTGAACCGGGAAGAATAATTTTTACCCCCCTGCAATAAACAAGCCGCCCGTTCCGTATTCATTACAGAACGGGCGGTTTTTCGTCCATAGTACAGGAGGTATATTTCTTATGAAGATTCTGAATACAATGCTGGGCCGTCAGGCCATTGCCGCAGCCCTGTGCTGTCTGACATTCAAGGCGACAGACGCCTGCACCAACTTCATCATCACCCGGGGAGCCTCCTCGGACGGCTCGGTGATGGTCTCCTACGCCGCCGACTCCCACCAGCTCTACGGCGCACTCTACAAAACCTTCGCCGGGCGCTACAAACCCGGCACGATGCTCCCGGTCTATGACTGGGACTCGGGCCGCTACCTGGGAGAAATTCCGCAAGCGGCACAAACATACGCCACGATCGGCAACATGAACGAACATTCGCTCATCATCGCCGAATCGACCTACGGCGGACGCGAGGAGCTGGCCGATTCGACGGGTCGCATCGATTACGGCTCGCTCATCTACATCACCCTGCAACGCGCCAAGACTGCCCGCGAAGCGATCCGGATCATCGTGGATCTGGCCAACACCTACGGCTACGCTTCGAGCGGCGAATCCTTCTCGATCGCCGACCAGAACGAAGCCTGGATCATGGAGCTGATCGGCAAGGGCTGCGAGCTCGATGCCGAGGGTAACAACACCCGCAAGGGCATCGTCTGGGTAGCTCGCCGCATTCCCGACGGATACGTTTCGGCACACGCCAACCAGTCGCGCATCACGACTTTCCCGCTCGACGATCCCGAGAACTGCCTCTACGCTCCCGACGTGATCTCCTTCGCCCGTGAAAAGGGCTATTTCAACGGCCCGGACGAGGAGTTCAGCTTCTGCGATGCCTACGCTCCGGCCGATTTCGGCACGGTGCGCGGATGCGATGCCCGCGTGTGGGCGTTCTTCCGCACCGTAGCGGACGACATGGATCAATACACGGACTATGCAATGGGATACAACATGTCCAACCGGATGCCCCTCTGGGTGAAACCCCGCACCAAAGTCGATCCCAAGACCGTTTTCGACGCCATGCGCGACCACTACGAAGGAACTCCGATGGACATGACCCAGGACATCGGTGCGGGCGGACATGCCCTGCCGTACCGCTGGCGCCCGATGGATTTCGAAGTGGACGGCGTAACCTACCTGAACGAGCGTGCGGTAGCAACCCAGCAGACCGGATTCTGGTTCGTGGCACAGGCCCGGCCCTGGCTGCCGGACGACATGGGCATCCTCTGGTTCGGGGTGGACGACGCAGCGACATCCTGCCTGACGCCGATCTACTGCTCGGCAACCGAGGTTCCCGAATGTTTCCGCGAGGGCAACGGCACGATGCTCAAATATTCGCCCACGTCGGCATTCTGGCTCTTCAACCGCGTAACCAACTTCGCCTATCTGCGTTACGATCTGATCGCGGCCGACATCCGCAAGGTGGTTGACGAGTGGGAGAATACCCGTTTGGAGGAGGTCAAACAGATCGACGCAGCCACAGAGGGCGACTCGCCCAAGAAACGGCAGAAACGGCTTACCCGTTATTCGGTGGATATGGCCCGGCAACTCTTCGACCGCTGGACGGAACTCGACCGGTACCTGCTCGTCAAATACATCGACGGCAACCTGAAGAGCGAAACCGAACCGGGTAAATTCCTCGACAACGGCAACGGGCGCGACATTCCCGACAAGATCCAGTTCCCGGGCTATAACGAAAAGTGGAAACGCGCCGTAGTAGCCGACCACGGTGAAGTGCTGAAAGTAATTCAATAAACACATACAAAAAATATGAAATACGATATCATTGTGATCGGCAGCGGTCCGGGCGGTTACGTAGCCGCCATCCGCGCTGCTCAACTGGGTAAGAAAGTGGCTGTCGTAGAGCGTGCCGAGGCCGGCGGCGTATGCCTCAACTGGGGTTGCATCCCGACCAAAGCGCTGCTCAAGAGCGCCCAGGTTTACAACTATTGCAAGTACGGCCGAACATTACGGACTCAACTTCGCAGGCGAAGTGCGGCCCAACCTCGAAAAGATCGTAGCCCGCTCGCGCGGCGTGGCCGAAACGATGAACAAAGGCGTGTTGTTCCTGCTCAAAAAGAACAACGTGGAGCTGATCAACGGCTTCGCAAAACTGAAAGGAAACGGCCGGATCGACGTGGACGGCACGGAGTACGAAGCCGACCACATCATCCTCGCCACCGGAGCACGGCCCCGCGAAATGCCGTTCATGCCCATCGACGGAGAGCACGTGATCTCCTCGAAGCAGGCGCTCGTACTGCCCAAACTGCCCGAAACGATGATCGTCGTGGGATCGGGTGCCATCGGCAGCGAGTTCGCTTATTTTTATGCCGCACTGGGTGTGAAGGTCACCATCGTCGAATATCTGCCCCAGATCATGCCCCTCGAAGACGAAGAGGTCGCCAAGACTATGGAACGCGCTTTCCGCAAGTTGAGAGCGACGATCCTCACCTCGACCACCGTGAAATCGGTGAAAGTAAACGCCGAAGGCAAGTGCGACGTCGAGATCGAAGGCAAGAAGGGCGCAGAGACGCTGGTTGCCGACATCGTCCTCTCGGCCGTCGGCATCAAATCCAACATCGAAGGCATCGGCCTGGAAGAGTTGGGTATCAAGACCGAGCGCGACAAAGTCCTCGTCGATAAACAGTACCGCACCAACGTACCGGGCGTTTATGCCATCGGCGACATCGTACCCGGCCCGGCCCTGGCGCACGTAGCGTCGGCCGAGGCGCTCTGCTGCGTGAATGCCATCTGCGGCGTACATTCCGAGCCGGTGGATTACACGACGATTCCCTCGTGCGTATTCACCTCGCCAGAAGTGGCTTCGGTCGGTATGACCGAGCAGCAGGTCAAGGAGAAGGGCATCGACTACAAAGTGGGACGCTTCCCCTTCACCGCTTCGGGCAAAGCGACCGCCGCAGGCGACCGCGACGGCTTCGTAAAACTGATCTTCGACCAGAACGACAAGCTGCTGGGCGCACATCTGGTGGGAGCGAACGTAACCGAAATGCTGGCCGAGCCGACGCTTGCCAAATCGCTGGGAGCGACGGCGCAGCAAATTGCACACACAATCCACGCACACCCGACCATGAACGAAGGAGTTATGGAGGCGGCCGAGGTAGCTCTGGGTGCCGCGATCCACGTATAAATCGAAAATTACCGCAATGCGAACGGGGACGGCCTGCACAGGATCGTCCCCGTTTCATTTGCATACGCCCGTCAAGGAGTAATCGATAACACCGAAGGAATCATGGCCCCGGGACGATCGGCGATTGAATGAAAAGAAAAGCGGCCGAACGAAACAATCGAAGAGAAAACCGCCCGAACATAAGGGAAAACAGGCTGCCGGATCGAAGCGAAGGCGGCCTCTACTTTTCCACCGATGAAAAATAGCGGAGAGCGGGCAGCCGGGTTTCCCGCACGAATACTTCCGGCGGATAGAGCACATCGCTCAGGAAAAGGCCCTGGGCGGGTGCTCCGGCACTCGACCGCGAAAGATCGCGGCTGGCGACGATGTCGCGGAACTGTTCAACGGTATAACGTCCCCGGCCCACATCGACCAGCGTGCCGACGATAGCCCGCACCATATTCCGCAGAAAGCGGTCCGCACGAATCGTAAAGCAAAGCGTACCGTCCCGGCCGACCGTCCAGTCGGCCCGTTTGAGATGGCAGATATTGGTCTTGTTGTCGGAATTGAGTTTGGCGAAGGAGGTAAAGTCCTCATACTCCATCAGAACGTCGGCCGCACGGTTCATCGCCGCCACGTCCAGAGGGACGTAATATTGCCAGGAAGCGGCTCGTGTAAAGGGATTCTTGCGCGGTTCGATATAATAGCGGTACTCCCGCTCCCGGGCACTGAAACGGGCGTGGGCATCGGCCGCGACCGGCACGATACGGCTTACGGCGATATCGCCGGGAAGCATATGGTTGAGCTTGAAAACGACCTGTTCCGGATCGGCGACGGGAGAGGAAGTGTCGAAATGCGCCACGTAATAGGAGGCATTCACTCCCGTATCGGTGCGTCCGGCACCGGTCAACAGAATCGGTTCACGGAGCAGGGTAGAGATTGCCCCTTCGATCGTCTGCTGTACCGACGGCATATCGGGCTGCCGCTGCCAACCGCAATAGGCTCCGCCGTTGTATCTCAATTCGATAAAATAACGCATCGTTTTTCCATTTATCACATCTTGCAGGCAGTCCCCGCATTTCGGGAGGAATCCCAGCCGGCTCGTCCCGAATCTTTCGATCCCGAGCCGAGAATCACGGCTGATCGGATCTCCATTCGCAAAAAGAATCCGAACCCATGATACTCTGCAAAGATAGTGAAAGGTGAGAGCAATCGTGCGGGCTTGCACGCAAAGATTGCCGAACCGCCTCCCATCTTCCGCAAAGATAGTGAAAGCCGACAGAAAACGGGCACTTGTTCCCAGTTTTCCGAGACGCAACCTATTTAAGACTATGTCAAAGATAATAAAATCCGGAACGCCAACTCCGCTCCATAAAAAACGAGGTCGAAACCCGATAGGATTTCGACCCCGCATCTATACTATCCCGCGATTATTTGCGCGGCTTGATGTTCAGTTTCACCGGACGAATCATATTCTCGGGCTTGAGAATCGTGTCAAGCTCCTCCTTCGAGAGAATACCGTGCTCGAGCACCAGATCATAGACGCCGCGGCCCGTAGCGAGAGCCTCCTTAGCGATCTTGGTCGAATTCTTGTAACCGATGATCGGGTTGAGAGCCGTCACCACGCCGATACTGTTCTTCACGTAATCGGCACAGCGCTCGCGGTTGGCCGTGATGCCGTCCACGCAGAGCGTGCGGAGCGTATCGAAGCCGTTCATCAGCAACTCGGCGGACTCGAAATCGCACTGGGCCATCACCGGCTCCATGGCGTTGAGCTCCATCTGGGCCGCTCGCCGCTCATCGTAACGCACAGCTCGTTGCCGATCACCTTGTAGGCGATCTGGTTCATTACCTCGGGGATCACGGGGTTCACCTTACCCGGCATGATCGACGATCCCGGCTGACGGGCCGGCAGGTTGAACTCGGCCAGACCGCAGCGGGGGCCCGAAGCCAGCAGGCGCAGGTCGTTGCAGATTTTGTTCATCTTCACGGCGACACGCTTCATGGCGGAAGCGTAACCGACCAGGCACGAAGTATCGGACGTAGCGCCTACCAAGTCGCCCGTCAAACGGCATCTTCCAGCCGGTGATCCGAGCGATGTTCTCGGTGCACAGCTCGGCATAGCCCGGCTCGGCGCAGATACCCGTACCGATCGCCGTAGCACCCATATTGATCGTCAGGAAATCCTCGGCAGCTTCGTTCAGGTGAACGATCTCATCGCGCAGGATGCTGGCGAAACCGTGGAAAGTCTGGCCCAAAGTCATCGGCACGGCGTCTTCGAGCTGCGTGCGGCCCATCTTGAGGACATCGGCGAACTCCGCAGCCTTCTTTTCGAAGGATTCGATCAGTTGCTTCAGGTGCTCGACCAGCTTCAGATGCGTAGCGTACATACCCAGGTGAATAGCCGTCGGGTAGGCGTCGTTGGTCGATTGCGCACAGTTCACGTCGTCGTTGGGCGAGCAGTACTGGTATTCGCCGTACTGATGGCCCATGATCTCCAACGCGCGGTTGGCGATCACTTCGTTGGCGTTCATGTTGGTCGTCGTACCGGCACCGCCCTGGATCATATCCACGGGGAATGCGTCGTGGTGCTTGCCGTCCATGATCTCGCGGCAGGCCTGTGCGATCGCATTGAACTTCTCGTCGGTGAGCAGCCCCAGCTTGTGATTGGCTTCCGCAGCTCCCAGCTTGGTAATGGCGAGTCCCTTGATGAAGAGGGGATACTCGTTCAAATGGAATTTGCTGATTCGAAAGTTCTCGATACCCCGCAGGGTCTGGACACCGTAAAGTACGTCGGCAGGCAACTCTACGCTGCCGAGCAGGTCGCTCTCCGTACGCATTTTCTGATTATTTGCCATAATACTTATAATTTATAATTGTTTTTGACGTTTAAGTTTCGATCCGTCGCGAATTTAATTCGACAAAATTAACACTTTATTTTCAATTCGTGCCAACAAACCATATAAACTTGAAACTATTTTTTATTTCGGCGGCGAATAGCTATATTTGCGATAATATACCGTAAAATCCCCTTCAGCCAATGAAAGCAGCGATCATCGGACACGGCAAAATGGGCCGTGAAATCGAAAAAATACTCCTCGAAAGGGGACACCGTATCGGCGCCGTCATCGACGAGGCGAACGCATCGGAACTGGATGCCGCACACCTGGCCGGCATCGACGTAGCACTGGAGTTCACGACCCCCGACGCGGCCTACGGCAACATCCGGGCGTGCATCGACGCAGGGATTCCGGTCGTCAGCGGCACGACGGGCTGGACAAATCGTCTGGAGGAGTTGCGCAGCTATTGCCGGGAAAAAGGCGGTGCGCTCTTCTACGCCTCGAACTACTGCCTGGGCGTCAACCTGATGTTCCGCCTCAACCGCAGGCTGGCCCGGATGATGGAGCGCTTCGACGCCTACGACGTACGGATCGAAGAGATTCACCACACACAGAAAAAGGATGCTCCGAGCGGCACGGCCATCACGCTGGCAGAAGGGATCATCAGCGAAATCGGGCGGAAGACGGGCTGGGTGAATGAACCCAGCGACGATCTTTCGCAAATCGTCGTCACCTCCCTGCGCGAAGGAGCGGTTCCGGGTACACACACGGTAACTTACGAATCGGACGACGACCGGATCGAACTCAAACATACGATCAAAAACCGCCGGACACTGGCTCTGGGCGCCGTCGTCGCTGCGGAGTTCCTCTGCGGCAAAAAGGGTGTCTATACGATGGACGACCTGCTGAAATAAACGATACAGAACATGGGAAAAATCAAAGCTTTCTTCCGCAACAAATGGGTGGGATTCACCCTGGCAAGTATTTTATACATCCTCTGGTTCGTCCTCTGGACGGGCAACTGGTGGCTGCTGCTGGGCGAAATCGTCATCTTCGACCTTTATATCACGCGTTATTTCTACAAGTACGTCTGGCGGCACAACGCCGAGATGTGCAAGAAAAGCAAAAGTTACAAAGCCGTTTACGAATGGGTGAATGCGATCATTTTCGCCACCGTTGTAGCGTCGCTGGTACACATCTTCTTCTTTCAGATGTACGTGATTCCCTCGTCGTCGATGGAGAAATCGCTGCTGGTCGGGGACTATCTCTACGTCAGCAAGGTAGCCTACGGTCCCCAGATGCCCAATACCCCGGTGGCATTTCCGTTCGTACACCATACGATGCCTTTTTCGAAAACCAAAAAATCGTTCTCCGAAAGCGTCAAATGGCCTTATCACCGCCTCAAGGGACTGGGCCGAATCGAGCGCAACGACGTAGTGGTATTCAACTTTCCGGCAGGCGATACGGTGCTGCTCGAACGACAGGACGTTTCGTACTACGACGTGCTGCGGCAATATCAGCAAACTTTCGGACATCAGGCCGGCCGCGAACGGCTGATGCAGGAATACACGGTCATCACGCGCCCGGTGGACAAGCGTGAAAACTACATCAAACGCTGCATCGGCCTCCCGGGGGATTCGATACGAATCGAGGAAACGGCGGTTTACGTCAATGGAAAGCCGCAGGAGCCCGTCGCCGGAAAACAGTTCATGTATCTGGTGGAAACCACCTCGCCGATCACCCAATACGCACTCGACAATCTGGGTATCACCGAATGGAGCAACAAGGGCACGCTCTACTACATGGCGCTCACCGACGAAAACGCCGCAGAACTGGAGAAGCTGGACAACGTCGCTTCCGTACAGAAATACATCGCCCGCAGTCCCAATTTCGATGTCTTTCCGCAGGATCGCCGCTATGCGTGGAATCAGGACAACTATGGCCCGATCTGGATTCCCCAAGCGGGAACGGCCGTTGCGCTGACGGCCGACAACCTGCCCCTGTACCGGCGGATTATCGAAACGTACGAAGGCAACGACCTGCGTGTGGACGAAGAAGGGAAGATCTTCATCAACGGCGAACAGACCGACACCTATACTTTCCGGATGAACTATTACTGGATGATGGGCGACAACCGCCACAATTCGGCGGACTCCCGCTTCTGGGGATTCGTTCCCGAAGACCACATCGTCGGCAAAGCCTCCTTCATCTGGCTGTCGCTGGATCCCGAAAAGAGCTTCCCCGCGAACATCCGCTGGAACAGGATGTTCACCAAAGTCAAATAAAACAAGGGTAGTCGTGACCTCGGACAGTTATCATACGCTTGCCGGGCCTGCGGAAGCCATCTACAAAGAGAAAAGCAGCAAGTTCCTCGCTTATGCCTATCCGGTCGAAAGCGAGGAGGAGATTCGCACGCTGCTCGATGCGCTGCGCAAGAAATATTACGACGCGACGCACCTCTGTTACGCGTGGCGGCTGGGTCCGCACGGCGAAACGTTCCGCGCCAACGACGACGGAGAGCCTTCGGGCACGGCGGGCAAGCCGATCCTCGGTCAGCTTCTGTCCAACGAACTGGTCAACTGCCTGATCGTCGTGGTGCGTTATTTCGGCGGTACGAAACTCGGAGTATCGGGCCTGATCGGTGCCTACAAGGAGTCGGCGGCCGAAGCGATCCGAGCGGCCGAAATCGTGGAGCGGACGGTCGATACCGTCGTGGAGGTGGAGTTTTCGTACCTGGCGATGAACGACGTGATGCGCGTGGTCAAGGAAGAACAGCCCCGGGTGCTGACACAGCAGTTCGACAACCTCTGCCGAATGACGCTGGCTATCCGGCAAAGTCTCGCAGGAGGTATGATCGGCAAACTGGAAAAGATCGGGGGCGTGACCCTCGAAATGAAATAATATCGGTCCGGCCCGGAACACGCACGGCGCAGGGACCGGATCCACGTAAAAAAACATGACAAAAGAACAAAAGTCCATTTATATAAAAGGTGCACGGGTGCACAACCTCAAAAACATCGAGGTCGAAATTCCGCACAACCGACTGGTCGTCATTACGGGACTTTCGGGTTCCGGCAAATCGACCCTCGCTTTCGACACGATCTTCGCCGAAGGGCAGCGCCGCTACGTGGAGAGCCTCTCGGCCTATGCCCGACAATTCCTGGGCAAGATCAACAAGCCCGATGTGGATGTCATTACGGGTATCGCTCCGGCCATCGCCATCGAACAGAAGGTCAATACCCGCAATCCGCGTTCGACGGTCGGCACCACGACCGAACTGTACGACTACCTTAAACTCCTCTACGCCCGCATCGGACACACCTTCTCGCCCGTATCGGGACAGGAGGTCAAGTGCTACACCGAGGACGACGTGGCGCAATATATCCTCTCCCTGCCCGAAGGCAGCCGCGTGGCCGTCGCAGCGCCGCTGCAACTGCGCGAAGGGCAGGGCGTCATCGAAAAGCTGACCCTGGTGCTGGGCGAAGGCATCCTGCGCGTACATGCGGCGGGAGAGACTCTGCCGATCGAGGATTTTCTGCCCCGCGTGGACGGAAACACCCGTGCCGAAGATATCTCGATCGTAGTCGATCGTGCCAAAGTTTCGCAGGACGGCGACCTGCCGACCCGCCTGCGGGATTCCGTAGCCCGTGCTTTCTCCTATGGAAACGGGGTTTGCCGAATCGTCACGCCCGAAGGCGTCAAAGAGTTCTCGGCCCGTTTCGAGGCCGACGGCATCGAATTCGAGCCTCCGACCGAACATCTGTTCAGCTTCAACAACCCGCTGGGCGCCTGCCCGACGTGCGAAGGTTACGGCAAGATCATCGGCATCGACGAGGACCTGGTGATCCCCGACAAACGCAAAACCATCTACGAGGACGCCGTGGCCTGCTGGCGCGGAGAGACCATGCGGGCGTGGAAAGACCAGCTCGTAGCCAATGCCTACAAGTTCGATTTTCCGATCCATACGCCGTTCTACCAGCTTACGGCCGAACAGAAACGGCTCCTGTGGCGCGGCAACGAGTATTTTCACGGCTTGAACGATTTCTTCGCCTACATCGACAGCGAACGGCGCAAGATCCAGTTCCGGGTGATGAAAGCCCGCTACACGGGCAAGACCGTCTGTCCGGACTGCGGCGGCTCGCGCCTGCGCAAAGAGGCCCTTTACGTCAGAATCGGCGGCAAAACCAT
>ENA-OQAB01001013-OQAB01001013.1-human-gut-metagenome-genome-assembly--contig:-NODE-1013-length-13912-cov-4.069786_pt1 | contig 13912 bp, 15 predicted proteins | sample MGYA00242490_ERZ504517 | MGnify/ENA primary metagenome ERZ504517 (study PRJEB26092, sample SAMD00036298) | human gut metagenome | host: Homo sapiens | study: EMG produced TPA metagenomics assembly of...
TGATAAAAAATCTCTGATGGATATGAGGGTAAAAATGACCGGAAGACGCAAATGTACGAACCGGTCAATTTTTTATGAAAAACTTCATATTTATTAATAACGCGGCAGCAGGGAGGCTCTTATGTCACAGCAGCCACAGAGAAAAAAGGGAAGACCCGATGCCCTTCTGTTGATCCTTGTGATTTTTCTTGCAGTATTCGGTCTGGTGTTTCTGTACAGCGCCAGTTCTTACAATGGGAGAGTGAGATTTCATGATTCCTTTTATTATTTCAAAAAACAGCTGTTTGCAACAGCCCTGGGACTGGCAGCCATGTATGTGGTATCGGAAACGGATTATCATTTCTGGGTTTCGCTTGCTCCGGTTGTTTATCTGATGTCTGTTGTTCTGTCTACGGCTGTTCTTTTGGTGGGACAGGAGATCAATGGATCCAAAAGATGGCTGAGCCTGGGACCTCTGTCTTTTCAGCCTTCAGAATTTGCAAAAGTGGCAGTAATTCTTTTTCTTGCATGGCAGATTGACAGAAGCCGCAAAAAAACATCCGGCATATGGTTTATGTGCCGTACTATGGCAACACTTCTTCCTATTGTGGGACTGGTGGGTTCCAACAATCTCAGTACGGCTATCATTATTCTGGGAATCGGAGTGATCCTTATTTTTGTGTCAAGTCCGGGATATGTGCAGTTCGTCGGTATGGGAAGTGCGGGAGTTGCATTTATTACAGTGTTTCTTGCTGCAGAAAGCTATCGTCTGGAACGTCTGGCTATCTGGAGAAATCCGGAAAAATATGAAAAAGGCTTTCAGACCATTCAGGGACTGTACGCCATAGGAAGCGGCGGGCTGTTCGGGCGGGGGCTGGGCAGCAGTCTCCAGAAGCTGGGCTTTGTTCCGGAAGCTCAGAATGACATGATCTTTTCTATTATATGTGAAGAGCTGGGGCTTGTGGGAGCCGGGATTCTGATCATAATATTTGCCCTTCTTTTATGGCGGCTCTGCGTGACAGCCATGCACAGCAGAGATCTTCAGGGAACTCTGATCAGCGCCGGTATTATGGGGCATATGGCAATTCAGGTGATTCTTAATATTTCTGTTGTTACCAACACGATCCCTAATACGGGAATCACCCTTCCTTTTATCAGCTACGGAGGAACCTCCGTGGTATTTCTTCTGGCAGAGATGGGGCTGGCGCTCAGTGTGAGCAGTCACAGAAAAGAAAAAACAGCATAGGATAAAAGGAAGAGGGCTTTTGGGGAGTGACGGTTTGGATAAAATTCGCATTACAGGAGGAAAGCCGCTTCAGGGTACCATATCCATACAGGGCTCCAAAAATTCTGCTCTGCCCATGATGGCAGCTTCTTTGCTTCACAGAGGAGTCAGCGTGCTGAAGGGATGTCCTGACATAGCTGATGTGTATTGTATGGAGGACATTCTCAGATCCCTGGGTGCTCTTACCTGGTGGGAAAAAAATACCCTTTATCTTGACTGCAGCAGAGCGGACGGAACAGAAGTTTCCGGAGACAGTACCGGAAAAATGCGATCATCGGTAATTCTTCTGGGTGCGCTTCTGGCAAGGAACAAAAAAGGCTCCATGGGATATCCCGGAGGCTGCGTAATAGGAAAACGTCCGGTTGATCAGCATTTGTATGTGCTGCGCTGTCTGGGAGCCTGGGTGGAAGAAAAAGAAAACAGTCTGGAAGCTGAGGCCGGATGTCTGAAAGGGGCAGAGATTGTTTTTGGAAAAATCAGCGTAGGCGCTACAGAGCAGGGGATTCTGGCCGCTGTCCTGGCAGAGGGGCATACGGTTCTCAGAAACTGTGCCAGAGAGCCGGAAATCGTGTGGCTGTGCAGATATCTTCGCGGCATGGGAGCTGAAATTCAGGGAGAAGGAACTCACTGTATCAGAATCACAGGCGTAAAAGAATTAAAAGCCGGAAATATGCAGATTCCTCCTGACCGTATTGTGGCGGGAACATATTTATGTGCTGCAGCGGCAACAAGAGGGAAGATCACGATTTCCAATCCGCCTGAGGGAGAGCTGGATGCATTTCTTGAAGTGTATGGGAAAAGTGGGTGGACAATATAACCGCAGGAGTGGTAAACTAATAGCTGACGGAAGCGGAACGGCATTTCCGGTACCGTTTCTGGAAACGGATACGTATCCGGGTTTTCCCACAGATCTTCAGTCTCCTCTCATGGCAGTACTGACAACCATTCCGGGGAAAAGCCGCATACGGGAAAATATCTTTGAAAACCGGTTCAGGATTGCAGAGGAACTGAATAAAATGGGTGCCTCTGTTGCTGTTTCCGGCAGAGAGGCCAGTATACAGGGAGGAACCTGTCTCAGGGGATGTACAGTGAGAGCCAGAGAACTGCGAGGGGGAGCGGCGTTGCTTGTGGCAGCTCTTGCGGCGCAGGGGGAGACTGTCATCGAAGGAAGTTCCTTTATTTACCGGGGATATGAGCATATATGTGAAGGATCTGGACGTCTTTGGGCGCGCAGATAGAAAGAGGATACAGGGAACTGCATTTTTATGAGAACATCAAAATACAGAAAAAAACTGAACATTATCGGATAAGCAGAAAAAAATAGTACTTGGGGGAATAGGAGCCTGTCTTCTGGCAAGGTGTGCGTTTTTTTCTTTCTTTATTTTAAGGTAGAAAACGTGGAGATTATGGGAAGCGGTCATTATACGGAAAAAGAGATAAAGGCCATGGTCCTTCGGGGACCAATGGCAGAAAACTCTGTTCTTGCCCCCATCCTTTATACCACAGACGACACATGGGGATATTCCCTTTGTGGAAGGCTTTAAGGTGACACGGTCAAACAGAAACACCATCGTGGTCAGTTTAAAGGAAAAGAAGGCTGTGGGCTGTATTCCCTATCTGGACAGCTATATTTATTTTGACCGGAACGGCATGTTTATTGAAAGCGAAAAAACACAGGATAAAAAAGTTCCTTTTTTTGACGGGATAGCTGTGAAACGGGTAGTAAAAGGAGAGAAGCTACCCATAAAAGAAACCGTTCTGAATACCGCGGTTGCTCTTTCTACTATCTTTGCCAAAAATGACAGTCTGCCGGATCATATTCAATTTGACGAAAGCTACGAGATCAGTCTTCTTTACGGAGATATTACAGTCAGTCTGGGCAAAGATGTGAACCTTGAAGATAAAATGACCAGGGTGATCGCGATTCTTCCCCAGCTTGCAGGTCAGAAAGGCATCCTGCATGCGGAAAATGTAACGGATTCTGTAAAGACCATTACCTTTGAGGCGGAAATAGAGGAAGTGACAGCAGAAAACTGGACCGGCGGATACGATGAAAACGGTGAATATACCGGAGAGGGCGAGTATGATGAAAGCGGAAAATATGTGGGAGCGAAGCCTATGACAGCTCTTGACTATGCTCTTGAAAAATGGGTTGGCGGCTATGATGAGGAAGGCGATTACACCGGAGAGGGCGAGTATGATGCCAACTGGAATTATGTAGGTCCTGCTCCTACACAGGAAACCATTGACGCAATGGGAGACTGGACAGGAGGATATAATGAAGAGGGCGGATTCACCGGAACCGGAGAGTACGACAGAGAGGGAAATTATGTAGGCCCAATGCCGGAAAATACGGAAGAAGCTGACGGAAACAGTGAGGACGGAAGCTCTGAAGACAGCTCTTACGGGTCAGAAGGAGAGTATTCTGGTTCGGGATATGAGGACGGTTACAGCGAGGAATCCAGTGAGTATTCGGATGGTTCAGAGGAAACAGGAGCCTATGATGAAAGCGGGGAAGACGCTTATTACGGCGATGGATATTAAGCTGGAAATGACGAAAATACATGAAAAAAGTATAAAAAAACAAAAATAGTAGTTGATTAATTTTAGAAAAAAATATATGATATACTATATGCAGGTAGATTACGATAAATATCGGGGAAATAAAAGGAGGAAGTACATTGTTAGAGATTATGTCAAATGAAGCTGAGTCCTCTGCCAAGATTATAGTCATTGGTGTGGGCGGAGCTGGAAATAATGCTGTAAACAGAATGGTGGAAGAGACCATCGGAGGAGTTGAGTTTGTAGGTGTCAACACTGACAAACAGGCCTTAACCCTCTGTAAAGCTCCAACAGTACTTCAGATTGGTGAAAAGATAACGAAAGGTCTTGGTGCTGGAGCACAGCCGGAAGTTGGTCAGAAGGCCGCTGAGGAAAGTATAGAAGAAGTAAAACAGTTAATAGAAGGCGCTGATATGGTATTTGTTACCTGTGGTATGGGCGGCGGCACCGGAACAGGTGCGGCACCGGTAATCGCAGCAGCAGCAAAGGAAATGGGAATCCTTACTGTTGGTGTGGTAACAAAACCTTTCCGTTTTGAAGCAAAGACACGTATGAACAATGCTCTTGCAGGAATCGAGAATCTGAAAAAGGCAGTGGATACACTGATCGTTATTCCGAATGACAAGCTTCTCGAGATCGTTGACCGCCGGACAACCATGCCGGAGGCACTCCGCAAGGCTGACGAAGTTCTTCAGCAGGCGGTTCAGGGAATCACCGATTTGATCAATCTGCCGGCACTGATCAACCTTGACTTTGCAGATGTTCAGACTGTTATGACAGACAAGGGCATCGCTCATATCGGTATTGGAGAGGCAAGAGGAGACGACAAGGCTATGGAAGCTGTTCAGCAGGCAGTATCCTCCCCGCTTCTTGAGACGACCATTAAAGGCGCAACTCATGTAATCATTAATATTTCAGGTGATATTTCTCTTATGGATGCAAATGATGCGGCAAGCTATGTACAGGAGCTGACAGGAGAGGAAGCAAATATCATCTTTGGTGCGATGTATGATGATTCTGTTGCTGATTATGCAAGAATCACAGTTATCGCTACAGGGCTTACCGATGCAGCTCCGAAAGCAGGTTCTTCCTTTGGCGGAAGAAGCAATGCATCTTCACCGTTTTCTGTAAGAAAACCGGCTGCACAGACAGGAGCGGCAAAGCAGGCTGGCGGTATCAATATGCCGAGCTTTTCTCTTCCGAACATGAATTCATCTTATGGTACAAAGATGCCTACAAGTACAGTTCAGAAAAAGGATATCCAGATTCCGGATTTCCTGAAAAACAGATAAAACTGAAACCAATGCAAAAAGGACATTGCCTGCGGGCAATGTCCTTTTTAAACAGCTTTATACTGACATATGAAACAGCATATACAGACCGGACTGTATATGTTTGCTTCCGGCAAAAGGTGTCAGCATTTACATGCAAAAGTTTTGCACTTTGTTTCTTTGCTTGTGCCGGCATTCTGACCGTTGATGTCAATGGCAGAGGCCGTACATTTACAGTGCTCGTTGTAAGTGCACTCATGAGCTTTGCAGTCAATACGGATTTTTTCGCAGCCGCAGGATTCTTTTTCACTGTTTGTTACTGAGGCGCTGTTCCGGTCACGGAAACTTCCGCAGCTGGTTTCATCAGAAACCCGGGCATCATGCCCCATTACTTCGATCTCTCCGCGGGAGCACAGCTGATCTTTGTTATAAATACAGGTTACTGCACTGCAGTTGAGTATTGTCATGGTTGTGTCCTCCTTAAATAAATCATTGCCTTATGTAATATTTCCGTATTTTCGGATTTTATTCTGCAGATTAACAGGGTAAAGATTATCACAGCAAAATTATCACAGAAAAATGTAGCATACAGTAAAAAAGAGGGCAGTGGTTGTGGTCAAAAAATTTTAAATTTTTTGAAATAACGCAATATTTTTATTGTGTATCATTATAGAATATGTTATATTAGCTACATACAGGGAGCAATCGCCCACAAAGGGGTGAGCTCGCAAAAATAAGTGTAAAATGCCGCTTTTCAGCGAACAAGATCTGTAAGCGACATTTCTGTAAGCAAGTTATCAGTGAAAGGATAAATATTTTTAAGACAGCCTTTTAAAATGTTTATCGCCACCATCTCCATCCTATGTAAGATTGAGGTCATTACTCTTTAATACAATTGCTCCCGTATAAAATAAAAACTGCAGTACCGATAACGGCAGGTTGTCGTAACGGAATAAACATGGAGAACTGATGATGACAGGGTTTCTGTCGGAAAGAGTTCTTTTTTTATTTATCAGGAAAGCAGGACAATTTATACCACCCGTCCCGGCAGACAAAAACGTTCCGTTTTGCTGTTTGCCGGAAAAGCAGTAATTCTGTACGGATCTTCACAGGAAATAAAATACGGAATTCCGGCAGAACAGGAAAAGGTACCGGACAGGAGACTGTCATTGAAAATGGTTTAAAAAAACACATAAAAGTTCTTGACTTTACATGAAAGTCATGATATCCTGTTACAGTACGTGAAGAAAACAAAGCAGAGTTCACTCTCACCTTAGCGCACAGGATGCGTCTCGGGTTTATATGTCTCAGCATTTGTAAGAAGGGATGTTCCTTTCGGATAAATGCACAGCGCAGAAGCTGTCTGTTGATACCAGAGAGCCGTGCAGTGGGAATATGAGCAGAGTGTGGATTCGTCCATGCTTTTTTTGTTTCACAGAAACGTGCAAAAGTCAGGGTATATCATTTACAGGTATGGAGGTGTACAACAATTAGCAATTTAATGATTAACGAACAAATTAGAGACAAAGAAGTACGTCTGATCGGAGCAGACGGAGCCCAGCTTGGTATCATGTCTGCAAAAGAGGCCATGTTTAAGGCGCAGGAGGCAGGACTTGACCTTGTAAAGATCGCACCGCAGGCAAAGCCGCCGGTATGTAAGATCATTGATTACGGAAAATACCGTTACGAACTTTCCCGTAAGGAAAAAGAAGCCAAAAAGAAACAGAAAACGATTGACATTAAAGAGGTACGTCTCTCTCCTAATATTGATACGAATGACTTAAAGACAAAGGTAAACGCTGCAAGGAAATTCCTTACAAAAGGTGACCGCGTAAAAGTCACTCTGCGTTTCCGTGGAAGAGAAATGGCTCATATGGCAAGCAGCAGACACGTGCTGGATGATTTTGCGGAGCTTCTGAAAGATATCGCTGTAGTGGAAAAAGCTCCCAAGATCGAGGGAAGAAGCATGACAATGTTTCTCAGCGAAAAACGTTAAGCAATTACTGTTTCCGTGTCCGGTTACGGACACAGCAGTAATGTGAAATATAAAACAGAACCACGAATCAAGGAGGAAATAAAAATGCCTAAGATTAAAACATGTAGAGCAGCAGCAAAACGCTTCAAAAAAACTGGTACCGGAAAGATCATGAGAAACAAAGCTTATAAGAGCCATATCTTAACAAAGAAATCTCAGAAAAGAAAGAGAAATCTCAGAAAGGCCACTGTTGTTGATTCCACAAACCTGAAGAATATCAAGAAAGCACTGCCTTATTTATAAGAAGTAAGAAGAGAAGACGAACAGGAGGAAATTAAGAAATGGCAAGAATTAAAGGCGGATTAAACGCAAAGAAAAAACATAATCGTACATTAAAGCTGGCAAAGGGTTACAGAGGAGCCCGTTCCAAACAGTATAGAGTTGCTAAACAGTCTGTAATGAGAGCTCTTGCAAGCTCCTACGCAGGAAGAAAGCAGAAAAAACGTCAGTTCAGACAGCTCTGGATCGCACGTATCAACGCTGCTGCAAGAATGAACGGACTTTCCTACAGCAAGATGATGCACGGACTGAAAGTTGCAAGCATCGACATCAACAGAAAGATGCTTGCTGAGCTTGCAGTAAACGATGCAGAAGGCTTCAAAGCACTTGCAGAGATTGCTAAAAAAGCGATCGCATAAGTAAATAATGAATTGCAGGAGAGACATCTCCTTCCGGAACCGGTATTCTGTATAGGGTACCGGTTTTTTTAAATATAAATATTTTATAAATTTATACTTGAAATCAAATATATCAGATGCTATAATCAAAACATTAAAGTATTAGCGAGCGAAAGTCAGAGGGGAAGCCAAAGCCGGCTGGTGATCCAGTGGGCTTTTTTAACCTTATCTGTTCACATAGGAACAGGATTCTGATAATCGTTACAAATTTAAGGAGGAGAATTGTTATGAGAAACTGGAAAAAGGTATTAAGTGTAACTGCGGCAGCAGCTGTGGCAGCAACAGCAGCAATGCCCACAGCAGTATTTGCAGAAGGTGACGAATCCTTTAAAATCGGTGTGATCGGACCGATGACAGGCGATTATGCACAGTATGGCACAAACGTATACAATGCAGCTAAAATTGCAGTAGACGAGATCAACGAAGACGGCGGATTTAACGGATACCAGGTCGAGGTACTTGATGCAGGCGATGATATGGGCGATCCGGAGAAGGCGGTAAATGCTTATAACGATCTTCTTGACAAGGGAATGCAGATGCTTTGCGGAGCAACTACTTCCAGTTCCTGTATTGCAGTAGGAGCAGAGGCGGCAGAGAGCACTTTCCTGTTTACACCGTCTGCAACAGCTATTGATTCTATTACAGCAGGAAGCAATGAATTCCGTATGTGCTTTACAGATCCGGCTCAGGGAGCAAAATCCGCACAGTATATCGGTGAGCATGGACTTGCAACAAAGGTTGCTGTTCTTTATGACTCCATGGCAGACTATAACTCCGGCGTACATGATTCCTTTGTGGAAGCGGCAGAAGAAAACGGTCTGGAGGTTGTAGCTGACGAGGCGTACACAACAGATAACAATACAGATTATTCCGTACAGCTGAAAAAGATTGCCGACAGCGGTGCAGAGCTTCTTTTCCTTCCAAACTACTATTCAGACAATGCCCTGATTCTTCAGCAGGCATCTGAAGCAGGCATGGATATTAAATTCTTCGGCGTTGACGGCATGGACGGAATCCTTGGCGTTGAGAACTTTGATACTTCTCTTGCAGAGGGCGTTATGCTTCTGACTCCTTTCTCTGCAACTGCAGAGGATGAGGCAAGCCAGGCGTTTGTAAAGGCTTACGGCGATGCTAATAACGGCGAAACTCCTAACCAGTTCGCAGCAGATACTTATGATGTGATCTATGCAATGAAAGCAGCAGCAGACGCAGCAGAGATCACACCCGATATGGCAAATGAGGATATCAGCGTGGCAATGTCTGAGGCTATGCTTGAGGTAGAGCTGGACGGACTTACAGGAAAAGCTACATGGACAGAGGACGGAGAGTGCGACAAGGAGCCTAAGGCCTTTGTAATTGAAAACGGCGAATATAAAGAAATGGAATAATCAGTGGATAAATATACACTGGAAATTTAAGGGACGGGGGATGGTGCCTGTGCATAAGGACTGTCCTCCGTTCCTTTTATGTAACAATAAAATTTCTATATGAGGTGCACTATGAGTTTTATATCTTATTTAAAAGATGGAATCAGCCTGGGAAGTATCTATGCGATCATTGCGCTGGGCTACACAATGGTGTATGGAATTGCGAAGATGCTGAACTTTGCCCATGGTGACGTAATCATGGTCGGCGCTTTTGTGATTCTCACCGCAGTCACCAGAGGAGGAATGGGTCCGGTTCCGGCAGTGATACTTTCTGTTGTGGTGTGTACGGTATTGGGCGTTGTGATCGAAAAGGTTGCATATCGTCCTCTCAGAAAGGCGTCCTCCAATCTGGCAGTTCTGATCACTGCCATTGGCGTTAGTTATCTTCTGCAGAATCTGGCACTTCTGATCTTTGGAGCAGATGCCAAGAGTTTTGTCACTGTGATTGATGTTCCGTCAGTAACGTTGTTTGGCGGACAGCTTGTTATTAAGGGAATTACCATTGTAACTATTGTTGTCAGTGTTGTTATTATGGTGGCTCTGACCTGGTTTGTACGTAAAACCAAACCCGGACGCGCCATGCAGGCTGTGTCTGAGGACAGAGATGCCGCTCAGTTAATGGGTGTGAATGTAAATGCAACAATTTCCCTGACCTTTGCCATTGGTTCAGGACTTGCTGCTATTGCAGGCCTTCTTCTCTGTTCCGCTTATCCCACACTGACTCCGTACACAGGTGCAATGCCTGGAATCAAAGCCTTTGTGGCTGCAGTTTTCGGCGGTATCGGTTCAATCCCGGGAGCCATGGTAGGCGGTATCCTTCTGGGAATCATTGAGATTTTCGGAAAAGCCTACATTTCATCCCAGGTTGCGGACGCGATTGTATTTGCAGTACTGATTGTCGTGCTCCTTGTGAAACCTACCGGACTGTTTGGTAAAAACATTCAGGAGAAAGTGTAAGGTGGCCGATATGAAAAAAATATGAATAAGACAACAAGAAGTAATTTTATAACTTATGGAATTGTGATCGTTCTGTTTGCGGTAGTCCAGATTCTTTCCTCCACAGGAAATCTTTCCAGACTTCTGACAGGTCTTCTGGTTCCTCTGTGCGTTTATACGATCGCAGCCATTTCTCTGAACCTTGTAGTTGGATTTTCCGGCGAGCTGAGTCTGGGCCATGCAGGCTTTATGTGCGTGGGCGCATATTCCAGCGCTCTCTTTTCACATCTGGCAGCAGACGCTCTTCCTCCGGTTCCGAGATTTATTCTGGCGATACTGATCGGCGCGGCAGTGGCAGGCGTGTTCGGTATTCTGATCGGTATTCCGGTACTGAGACTCCGAGGCGATTATCTTGCGATTGTCACCCTTGCTTTTGGAGAAATTATCAAGAATCTTATCAATATTCTCTATGTTGGCGCAGATAAAAACGGTATTCACGCAGCAACAACTTCCTCAGGTCTTGAGCTTGCGGCAGGCGGCAAAAAGATTATGAAAGGCGCTTTGGGTATTTCCGGAACAGCCACTCTTTATAAAGAGATCAAGCCATATTTTTTCCTGATCGGAGTACTCCTTGTTCTGCTTACTCTGTTTATTGTACAGAACCTGGTTCATTCCAGAAGCGGCCGTGCAGTTATGTCTACAAGAGACAACCGTATTGCGGCAGAGTCAGTGGGAATCAATGTGACAAAATATAAGCTTCTGGCGTTTACGGTTTCTGCAGCCCTTGCAGGTGTGGCAGGCGTGCTTTATGCCCATAATATTTCCATGCTCAAGGTATCAGTATTTGATTACAATATGTCAATTCTGATCCTGGTATATGTGGTTCTGGGCGGTATTGGAAATCTCCGTGGCTCCATGATCGCGGCGATTATCCTTTACGCTCTTCCAGAGCTTCTCCGCGGTTTTGCAAATTACCGTATGCTGATTTATGCCATTGTTCTGATTGTTATGATGCTCTTTAACTGGGCTCCGGCAGCAAGAACATGGAGAAGCCGTATAGCAGAAAAAATCCGGGGCGGAAAAACGAAAAAGGAGGCAGCTTGATTATGGCAATGCTGGAAGTAAATCATTTGTCAATTCAGTTTGGCGGTCTTCGTGCAGTTGACGGTTTTCATATCAATATAGAAAAAGGCCAGCTTTATGGACTGATTGGTCCAAACGGAGCCGGAAAAACAACAGTTTTTAACCTTTTGACAGGTGTATACAAGCCAACTGAGGGAATTATCAGACTGGATGGACAGGATATTACAGGGAAAAGTACAATAGAGATTAACAAGGCCGGAATTGCCCGTACCTTCCAGAATATCCGTCTGTTTAAAGAGATGTCAGTTCTGGATAATGTAAAAGTTGGACTTCACAACCATTATCAGTATTCTACTCTCACAGGAATCCTGAGACTGCCGAAGTATTTCAAAGTAGAAAAAGAAATGAACGAAAAGGCAATGGAGATTCTGAAGGTGTTTGATCTGGACAAAGAGGCTGAGACCCTTGCAGGAAACCTTCCTTATGGTAAACAGCGTAAGCTGGAGATTGCCCGCGCTCTTGCTACGGACCCAAAGCTTCTGCTTCTGGATGAACCGGCAGCCGGAATGAACCCCAATGAGACTCAGGAGCTGATGGATACCATTCGTTTTGTACAGAAACATTTCCATATGACTACCCTTCTCATCGAGCATGATATGAAGCTGGTGGGCGGCATCTGTGAAAAGCTGACCGTGCTGAATTTCGGACAGGTACTCACTGAGGGTGAGACCTCAGAGGTACTGAATGATCCGACTGTTATTACGGCATATCTGGGAGAATAGGAGGAACATAATCATGGCAATGTTGGAAGTTAAGGATCTTCAGGTTTACTACGGTGTGATCCAGGCTCTGAAGGGAATTTCCTTTGAGGTAAATCAGGGTGAGGTAATTGCCCTGATTGGAGCTAACGGTGCAGGAAAGACCACAACCCTTCAGACACTGACAGGAATTCTTCCGGCCAAAGCAGGAAGCATTATGTTTGAGGGAACGGATCTTCTGAAAGTTCCGGCGCATAAGATCGTACAAATGGGAATGGCTCATGTTCCGGAGGGAAGACGAGTATTTGCGGATATGACTGTTTATGAGAATCTTCTTATGGGCGCGTATACCCGCAAAGATAAAAACGAGATCGCGCAGAGCCTTGAAATGGTGTACAAAAGATTTCCACGTCTGAAAGAGCGTCAGGGACAGCGTTCCGGAACCTTATCAGGAGGAGAGCAGCAGATGCTGGCTATGGGACGGGCTCTTATGAGCAAACCAAGGATCATTCTGATGGATGAGCCGTCTATGGGACTGTCGCCGATTTTTGTAAATGAGATCTTTGATATTATCAAAGAAGTAAGCGAAAGTGGAACTACAGTTCTTCTGGTAGAACAGAATGCAAAAAAATGCTCTTTCCATTGCAGACAGAGCTTATGTACTGGAAACAGGAAGTATTACTCTGGAAGGAAAGGCGGACGACCTGCTTCACAACGAGGCAGTACAGAAGGCTTATCTGGGAGAATAAAACAGCTTTGAAAGCTGTGGGAATGTTGCAAGGAGGAATAAGAATGGATGAGCATATAGTAATTTCAATTGCAAGACAGTATGGAAGCGGCGGACGTACCGTAGGAAAGATGCTTGCAGAAAAGCTGGGAATTTCATTCTATGACAAAGAGATCATCCGGATGGCTTCTGATGAAAGTGGGATCGATCTGGGACTTTTTGGAAAGGTTGAGGGCGGAAACAAAATAAAGCCATCCCTGTTTAATAAGTCCTCACTTTACAGGGGAAAGCTGGTTCAGCCGGACAGTAAGGAATTTATTTCTGATGAAAATATTTTCAGCTATCAGGCGAAGGTTGTGAAAGATCTTGCAGAAAAAGAATCCTATGTGATCGTAGGGCGCTGCGTGAACTATGTGCTGAAAGACCGTCCCAATACCCTGCGTGTGTTTGTACACGCGCCCTGGGATTTCCGCGTGGAACAGGCATCCGAAAAGATTTCCGGTTCCAGGGAAGAAATTGAGAAATTCCTTTTAAAAGATGACAAGAGAAAACAGGAGTATTACCGTAAGTTTACAGGCGGAGTGTGGAATGATGCCACCAACTATGATCTTTGTCTGAACAGCGGGAAGCTTGGGTTTGAAAGATGCGCGGAGGCTATTGAAGCACAGTTAAAGATCATGCTTAATAAATAGGATAGATTCCGGAATCCTTTTTGAAAAGACTTATGAAAAAGCAGAACATAGAGTTGTCCGAAGAATATGTGGAATGTTATGGCAAGTATAAAGCCAAAGTAAGTGATAAATATTATAATCAGATCAAAGACAGACCCGACGCAAAACTGATTCTGGTAACAGCTGTAAACCCTACACCTGCTGGGGAAGGCAAAACAACCGTTACCATCGGTCTGACACAGGCCCTGCAGCAGATGGGCAAAAACGCCCTGACATGTCTGAGAGAACCCTCTCTGGGTCCCTGCATGGGTGTCAAAGGCGGCGCAGCCGGCGGCGGCTATGCACAGGTAGTGCCTATGGAAGACATCAACCTGCACTTTACAGGTGACCTCCATGCCATCACAACAGCAAATAACCTGTTGGCTTCTATGGTGGACAACCATATCCAGCAGGGCAATGAACTGAACATCGACCCCAGAAAAATCGCTTGGAAAAGAGTTG
>ENA-OQAB01001015-OQAB01001015.1-human-gut-metagenome-genome-assembly--contig:-NODE-1015-length-13905-cov-4.522572_pt1 | contig 13905 bp, 8 predicted proteins | sample MGYA00242490_ERZ504517 | MGnify/ENA primary metagenome ERZ504517 (study PRJEB26092, sample SAMD00036298) | human gut metagenome | host: Homo sapiens | study: EMG produced TPA metagenomics assembly of...
ATCAGGCTGAAACCTGAGTTGTTGGGGTGAATTATGCCTGCACATCCAATTTTTACAACAAACACAAGTTAATTATTGTAAAAATCGGGGGGGTAGAAAATATTCGCTAAATTTGCAAGACTAAAGCGTCACAAATTGGGCAGTTAAAGAGTTCTGCTGTCTGATACAAGAGGATAAATTGAATTGATAGAACTCACCATAAGATAATTTTGCGAATACTCTAAGGATTTCGGCTATCTTTGCGTACAAACATTAATAGGGTCATGGTTTTAATTGAAAAGAACCTACTTTTTTTTGTAATTTTTTGTTTCCTTTGTTGTATCAAATCTCTCTGCGCAGAATTGGGATATAAATACATTACATCGAGTTAATAGTTGGGATAATAAATTTGTCCGTAATTATAATAAATTTATTTCACGTTCGGAGCCCTATGTAGCCATTGGTGTTCCGGTAGCGATGGCGCTGACGGCATGGGCTAAAAAGGATAAGGATTTATTGAAGGATGCTGTATATGTCGGAACAAGTGTGGCGGGTGCATTTGTAGTGACATATGGCATGAAATATCTTGTTGACCGCGAACGTCCGTATGACCGTTACCCGGATAGAGTGCATCCGTATAGTTACGAGAGCAGCCCCTCTTTCCCGTCGGGGCATACTGCATCCGCTTTCGCACTTGCTACCTCTTTATGTATAAAATATCCCAAGTGGTATGTGATAGCTCCTTCCGCTTTGTGGGCTTGCTCCGTCGGAGTGTCCCGTATGAATGAGGGCGTACATTATCCATCGGATGTATTGGCCGGTGCGGCTATCGGCGCGGGTTGTGCGATTGTGAATATCTACGTAAACCGCTGGCTGAATCAATGGTTGTTTGGAAAATGATAAGGTGATTACCTTACCACTTTCTCATACGCTCCTTCATTTAGAACTTTCAAAGCTTGCAGTACGCTGTTGTTCGTGGTATTCATTATTTGGAAGTATTCGTTCATATCCCATAGGTCACGGGCGATTAGGGCTTTTAATTGGGTTTTGATGAGCGGCAGGGACTTTTGATATTGCTTTTCATCGAACTTAATCTTTTCCTGGTCTGTGAGGGAACGCATATTTGCCAATACTTCATCGCTGATTTCGAACTTATCATTGAATGTCTCGAACTTTTTGTATTTGTTCTGTAATTCTTTTCGATTCTTTTCTATAAACTTCATCGTTGTCTTGATAACTACGCCTTTAGCTACAAGGTTCCGGTGGTAATCAGTGTATTGAGTCGTGTCTATCGGTACGAAAAAGTCGGGCATGATACCGCCGCCGCCATAAACGGTACGCGCTAATTTCTTTGTCTGATATTTCAGGGAGTCGGGGAAATGTATGCTGTCGGCATGCATTAATTCGCCATGATTAAAGCGGTCTATCAATTCCTGATTATACTTTTCCTGATTGTTCTCTCCGTTGAGTGTGCCGTCCAAGTTGGCGGTCTTGTCATAAGGCTTTTGTATGCAGCGGCCGGAAGGAGTATAGTAACGGGCAATGGTCAGGCGTATCATAGAGCCGTCCGGCAGGTCGATAGGACGTTGCACCAATCCTTTGCCGAAAGTGCGGCGGCCTACAATCACTCCTCTGTCCCAATCCTGAATGGCTCCGGTTACGATTTCACTGGCGGATGCGGAATATTCATCCACTAAAACGATGAGGCGGCCGTCTTTAAACTTCCCATTTCCTTTTGCATAGAAGTTACTGCGGCGCGCAGCCCTGCCTTCGGTATAGACAATAAGGTCTTTTTGTTGCAGGAATTCATTAGCGAGGTCAATAGCGGCATTCAGATAACCACCGCCATTTCCTTGTAAATCAAGTATCAGGTCTTGCATTCCCTTTTTCTGCAGCTCCTTTAAGGCTTTAAGAAATTCCTCGGCAGTAGTTGCTCCAAAGCGGTTGATACGGATATAACCTGTCCGGGGTTGTATCATATATGCGGCATCCAGACTGAGAATAGGTATCTTATCCCGCTTCACAGTGAAGAACAGAGGCTCATTTACTCCGCGGCGTACGATTGTCAACTTAACTTCCGAACCTTTTGCTCCACGCAGTCGGCTCATAATATCTTCCGTGTTCATTTTCACTCCGGCAATAGCGGAATCGTTAACGGCTATAATACGGTCACCGGCAAGAATACCCACTTTCTCCGAGGGGCCGTTGCTAACGGGTTGCACCACAAGCAGCGTATCTTCTATCATTTGGAACTGTACGCCGATACCTTCGAAGTTACCTTGCAGAGGTTCATTCATTTTCTTTACTTCTTCGGCATCATTGTAGGTAGAGTGCGGATCGAGTTGCGCCAGCATCTTAATGATAGCCTCTTCCACCAATTTATTCTCATCAACGGAGTCCACGTAGAGGTTGGCTATGGCAAACTCTGCCATTTGCAACTTACGAAGAGCCTCGTTACCCATTTTCTGAGCCTGTACCGTTACGGTACATATACATAATATAATAGTAAAAATTTTCTTCATTATCCTTATCACTCACCACTAATCACTAATCATTTCATCACTCATTTCCATTCCTTCCGGCAGGAACATGCTTATATCTTTTCCGAATTGCAACAGTTCGCGTACGGTGGTCGAACTTACGCAGGTCAACTCCGGCTCCGTAAAGAGCAGGATGGTTTCAATACCTGTCAGTTTACGATTTATATCGGCAATGGTTTCTTCGTACTCGAAGTCCTTTACCGTACGTATTCCGCGTATAATCAGATTGGCATCCACTTCCTTGGCGAAGTCGATGGTCAGGCAGTCATATGATTGTACTTTGATGCGCGGTTCGTCCCGATAGTAATCCCGTATCATCTTTTCGCGCTTCTCGATAGGGAAATGCGTATTCTTATTCTCGTTGATACCTATTCCTATGACGATTTCGTCTATGAAAGTCAGCGCGCGGCGCACTACCGAGGAGTGCCCGATGGTAAACGGGTCGAATGTACCCGGAAAGATTGCTCTTCTCATGATGCTAAATCTTCTTCTATAACCAAGTTGTCGATGATAAAGTTTTGCCGTTCCATGGTGTTTTTTCCCATGTAAAACTCCAATAACTCTTTTACTAAGTCTGTTTTACGTAATGATACCTGTTCCAAACGCATATCTTTACCGATGAAATGTTTGAACTCATCCGGTGAAATCTCTCCCAAACCTTTGAATCGGGTTATTTCAGGATTCGGGCCTAACTCTTCAATCGCTTTCACCCGTTCGTCCTCTGTGTAGCAATAGTTTGTTTTCTTCTTGTTGCGTACACGGAATAGCGGGGTCTGCAAGATATATACGTGTCCTTTCTTTATCAGGTCGGGGAAGAACTGCAGGAAGAACGTGATGATAAGCAGGCGGATGTGCATACCGTCTACGTCGGCATCGGTGGCAACAATCACTTTGTTGTAGCGCAATCCTTCAATGCCGTCTTCGATGTTCAGCGCGGCTTGCAACAGGTTGAACTCTTCGTTTTCATAAACCACTTTCTTGGTCAGTCCGTAGGAGTTGAGAGGTTTACCGCGTAGGCTGAATACCGCTTGCGTGTTTACATCGCGACTTTTGGTGATAGAACCGCTGGCGGAATCACCCTCGGTGATGAAGATACATGATTCGGCCTCTTGGTCTTTACCTTTTCCATCACTCAGGTGGAAGCGGCAGTCGCGTAACTTGCGGTTATGCAGATTGGCCTTCTTAGCTCGTTCGCGGGCTAACTTGGTAACTCCGGCAATAGCCTTACGCTCTTTTTCGGAATCCTGTATCTTTTGTAACATGACCTCGGATACCAACGGGTTTTTGTGGAGATAATTGTCCACTTCCGTTTTGATGAAGTCGCCCACATATTTGTTTACAGTAGGGCCTTCAGGCCACATATTGTTAGAACCTAACTTCGTTTTGGTCTGGCTCTCGAACATCGGCTCCTCCACGTCAATGGCAATGGCGGCTACCAATCCGTTACGGATGTCGGCATAATCCTGATTCTTATTAAAGAACTCTTTGATGGTACGGGCAATATGCTCCTTTAAAGCCGTTTGATGCGTACCGCCCTGTGTGGTGTGCTGTCCGTTTACGAAAGAATAGTATTCTTCTCCATACTGATTGGTATGCGTAAAGGCAATTTCGATGTCTTCTCCTTTCAGGTGGACGATGTCATAAAGTCCCTCACTGGTCATATTATCTTTCAGGAGGTCCTCCAGACCATGACGGGAGATAATTCGTTGTCCGTTGTAGATGAAAGTCAGTCCTGTATTAAGATAAGTATAATTGCGTAGCAGCGTTTCTACAAACTGGTTCTGAAAAGAGTAATTGAGGAAGAGGGTATTGTCCGGTTCAAAGAAAATGTAAGTTCCGTTTTCTTCCGTACTGTCCTGTGTGATATCGCTTTGCAGCACACCTTTCTCGAAAATTGCCGCACGTACTTTCCCGTCACGATAGCTGCGTACCTCGAAACGGCTGCTGAGCGCGTTGACGGCTTTGATGCCGACACCGTTCAGACCGACACTCTTTTTGAAGGCCTTACTATCGTATTTACCGCCGGTATTCAGCTTGCTGACAGCTTCCACCAGCTTTCCTTGCGGAATACCCCGTCCGTAGTCACGTACACTTACGCGGAGATTTTCTTCTATATTGACTTCAATACGTTTGCCGGCTCCCATTTTGAATTCATCGATGCTGTTTGTCCATCACTTCTTTCAGCAATACGTTAAATACCGTCTCGTTTTGCGAACCGTCGCCAAGACGGTCCTATGTACATACCAGAACGGACACGAATGTGCTCCATGTCGTCCAAATGGCGAATATTATCTTCATTGTATTCAACCTCACTGTTACCGGTATTTGCACCGGTTGTCTTTTCCTCGTAATCGGCGGAACCTTCCAATGGCAAAGTCATATTATTATCTTCCATAGAAAACATCTTGTATTGTAAGCACTGATATTTCGCAAAGTTAATAAGAAAATTCAATATAAAACACCTATGTAAACAAAATATATGTCCTGAAACTTTTCTCGGTTTACCGGATATTTAATAGGGAAAAGTTCGGTTGAAAAGGGTACTTTTTATGGGCTGCTGTTAGTTTTTGAACCTTTTTCATTAATTAGTCCACATCCGTATTATAATGTGTTGCTACTTTTGTTGCGCTATTATATCAATAAGGCGATGTATTTAAATCTAATACATTATTAATTTTATATATATGAATCTAATACTATGGAGCATTTCAAGGGGTACTCCTATGGTGTTTGGAAATGATGTCACACCGAATTGATATTTAAATAATATACTAATACTAAAAATAAAACATTTATGAATCAAAAATTCCAGAGGACTTGCTTGGTTGTTCTATTAAGTTTTGTCTGCTTGTTTGCTTTAGCTCAAGGGAAACAGGTGTCCGGTATCGTTAAGGATACTTCAGGTGAGCCGGTGATTGGAGCCAATGTCATTGTGAAAGGTACTACAAACGGCACTATCACGGGTATTGACGGTGATTTTACATTGTCTAATGTGAAGAAGTCAGATGTTATTGTCTTTACTTTTATCGGTTATAAAACGGAAGAGGTTAAATATACCGGACAGTCTTCCGTTAATGTGACCCTGAAAGATGATACCGAATTGCTGGACGAGGTTGTGGTTATCGGTTACGGTACTGTCAACAAGCGTGACCTTACCGGTTCCGTAGCTTCCGTCAAAGCGGAGGATATTGCGGCAGTTCCGGTATCGAGCGCAGTAGAGGCCTTGACCGGAAAGTTGGCAGGTGTGAATATTACTACTACGGAGGGCTCGCCCGATGCGGAAATGAAAATACGTGTTCGTGGCGGCGGTTCGTTGTCGCAGGATAATTCACCTTTGTACATTGTGGATGGATTTCCTGTGTCGAGCATCAGCGATATCGCCCCTTCCGAGATTCAGAGCATCGATGTGTTGAAAGATGCCTCTTCTACCGCTATTTATGGTGCACGTAGCGCCAACGGAGTTATCATCATTACGACCAAAAGCGGTAAAGAGGGAAAAGTGCAGGTGGATTTTGGAGCTTCGTTCGGCGTGAAGCAGGTAACCCGCCTTACCAAAGTACTTGACCCTTATAATTATGTGGCTTATCAGAATGAGATAGATATGGGCAAACATGGCAATTACAGCGATATGGACATTTGGCGTTCGGTGGACGGGTTCGATTATCAGGATGAGATGTTTGGACGTACCGGTAACCAACAGCAATATAATATTAATGTAAGCGGTGGTAGCAAGGAGTTGCAATACAGTGTCAGCTATGCGCATAACGAGGAGAAGAGCATCATGTTGAATTCCGGTTTTAAGAAGGACAACATTAATGCTAAAATTAAATCGGAGCTGAATAAATGGCTTTCTTTGGATTTTAATGCCCGTTTGAGCCATACCGCAGTAGAAGGCTTGGGCGGCGGTGCAGATACGAACGAATCGAATGCGGCTAATTCTACGGTAGCCAATTCGGTTATTTTCCGTCCGATAGACCCTTTGCAAGCCAGTACGGATGACGAGGAGAACTCTACGGCAACTCAGAAGACTCCGTTGGAGCGTTTACTTGCCACAGAGAAGGAGCGCGGTACTTTTAATCAGAATTATAATGTCGGTATCAATTGGAAACCGTTTAAGGGTTGGACGTTCCGTTCGGAGTTCGGCTATGGTTGGAAATATGATGATACGGAGCAATACTGGGGAGTGGATGCCGTTTCTAACTCAAAATACGGAAATAACGGTAAACCGCAGGCTTATCTGTTGCGTGAGAAGACCAATAGCTGGCGTAATGCCAATACGCTGACTTATGAAAACAAGGATTTGTTCGATGGACGTGATCGTCTGAATGTCCTCATCGGTCATGAAGTGAGCAGCAGTTTCAAGAAGTCCGTTGAGAATGTATCGGTTGCTTTTCCGAATACGATGAACATCTCGGAAATTAAAGCAAATATGGGTACGGGCACTGCACTTCCTACGCAGTCCACCCTTGGAGCAAAGGAAAACATGCTCTCTTTCTTCGGTCGTGCCAACTATACTTTGATGGACCGTTATTTACTGACCTTTACACTGCGTGGCGATGGTTCCAGTAAGTTTGGTAAAGGTAATCAATGGGGATTGTTTCCATCGGCTGCATTGGCATGGCGTATCTCGGATGAGACGTTCATGGAAAGCGCTAAAGACTGGCTCTCTTCGTTAAAACTCCGTTTGAGTTTTGGTACGGCAGGTAACAACCGCATTAATTCCGGATTGCTTAATACTACTTATTCCCTTTCGGGTAACGACGCCCGCTATCCGGCTTTCGGCGATGCCATGTCTTCCATGCTGGAACATGGTACGAATTTATATAATCCTGATTTGAAGTGGGAAACTACCGTAACCTGTAATCTTGGTATCGACTATGGCTTTTGGAATAATCGTATTTCCGGTTCTATCGACCTTTATTGGAACACTACCAAAGATTTGTTGATGAAAACGGAAATTCCGTCTACTACCGGATACAACTATCAGTACCGCAACTTCGGGCAGACTTCCAATAAGGGTGTGGAATTTTCGATGAGCGCCGTTCTGCTGGATACGAAGAAATACGGTTTGAACTTTACGTTCAATCTGGCATATAACCGCAATAAGATTGATAAACTGACTACGGATACTCCATGGCAGAGCAGCAACTGGGCGGGAAGTACGATTTCCAAGTATGAGGATTTCCGTGTAGAAGAAGGTGGCCGTTTAGGTGAAGTATGGGGATTCAAAACTAACGGATATTATACGGTGTACGACCCTGTTTCCAATCCCAATGGTGATCTGATTTGGGGTGACGGTGAATGGACATTGCGTGACGGACTGAAAGATAATAGTCAGACCATTACCGGCGGTGCTTACTCTCCAGGAGGATTGAAACTCCAGTGCGATGAAAACGGTAACCCCATCAAACAACGGTTAGGTAATACTGTGGCTCCTTTGACAGGTGGTTTTGGCTTTAACGGTAATGTCGGTAATTTCGATTTCAATCTGTTCTTCAACTACTCGTTGGGAAATGTAATTATCAATGGTACAAAGTTGGCTTCTTCGTTCCGTTCCGGCTCAAGGACAGGTTACAATTTGAATAACGACTTTGCATTGGGTAACCGTTACACGTGGATTGACCCGGAAACAGGTTTGAATCTTGCCAGCAGCAGTAGCGCTGTACTCGAAACGTACGGTTCTATGACTGAGGCCGGACTGCGTTTGAACCAACTCAATCGTAACGCTTCAATCTTCCACCCGGCTGCGGTTACGACCATGCAGTTGATAGATTATGCTGTGGAAGATGCTTCTTTCTTACGTATCAACAATATTACCGTGGGTTATACACTCCCCAAAACTTGGGTGAAGAAAGCGTTCCTGCAGAATGTGCGTATATATCTGACCGGATATAACTTGTTCTGCTGGACCAACTATACCGGTGCAGACCCTGAGGTCGATACCAGCAGTAAGCGCAATGCGTTGACACCGGGTGTCGATTATGCGGCTTATCCGAAAAGCCGTTCGTTTGTCGGTGGTATCAATATTACGTTCTAACTCTAAATATATAAATGTATATGAAAGCAATCTATAAAACCTTGATATTGTCGGCGGGAGTCATTTATTTTACTTCTTGCTCCGATTTCCTTGACCAAAGTTCACCGTCAGAGATGAATGATGAAACGGTGTTTAATAATACGTATTATACTAATCTCGCTTTGAATAAGGTGTATGGCGATTTGACACAGGACCAGACCTATTCGAGCTTTCTCCCTATTGTTTGCGGACTGAATACGGACTGCGAATTGGTGGACGGTTTAGGGGTGGGTGCAAGCAATACGTCGAATGAGCGTGGATGTATGAACTATAATTGCAGTCCCGGTTGGTCGAGACTGGCAAATGTGTGGGATGCCATGTATAAGCTGATAGAGAATACCAATTTGGTGATTGAAGGCGTAGAGGCAAGTCCTTTGCTGAATCCCTCGGAAGATACGAGTGAAGCGCGGGCTCTTAAGAAAACAATGTTGTGCTATCGTGCTGAGGCGAAAACATTGCGTGCAATGGTTTATCTCGATTTGATACGTTTGTTCGGTGATATTCCTTTTAAGATGGAGCGTTCTCAATCGGATTTGAGCAATGCTTATCTTGGCAAGACAGACCGTGATGAGATTATGGACTCGTTGATTACAGATTTGGAAGAGATTATCCCGGACCTTCCGTGGGCAGGTGAGGACGGATATACTACGGAACACGTTACACGCGGATACGCTCACGGATTATTGGCCAATATCGCGCTGACACGTGCCGGCTTTGCTATCCGGGAGAAAGCGAAAGAGGGGTATATTGAAGGAGAGAACAGCGATCCTGTCTATCCGACCCAACGTTGTGACGACGAGACGCGTGCCAAAATGTACAAGTTGGCGGAGCAACATCTGGCTGCTGTCATCAACTCCATGAAGCACTCCCTGACCACTTCGGTAGAGGAGTATTGGCGACAAATGAATGTGTGTGAGTTGCAGACCGTACAACCGGAAAACTTGTTTGAAATCCCGATGATGCTGAATAAAAGCGGTGAGTTGGGATATACGGTAGGTTTCCGTGTAAGCGGAGCAAGCAGCTACTTCGGGCTGAAAGGTAATTCTTCCGGCAAGCTGAAATTGACGGCTCCTTATTTCTGGTCGTTTGACCACAGTGGAAAAGATACGCGGCGTAATATTACCTGCGCACTGTCGGAGTTTTCTACGGATAAAGATACGAAGGCGTTTCGTGAAACCCTTTCCGGTAACAAGCCGTTCTCTATCTACTGCGGCAAGTGGGATTACCGCATGATGGCGGGTAATACGTCATGGCTGGAAGCCGTACGTGCGGGAGATGCGTCCGCCAAGATTTGTTCGGGTATCAATGTGGTGAAGATGCGTTATCCGCATGTTTTGCTTATGTATGCAGAAGCGGTTTATGAAAATTACAAGACGGAATCGGCTCAAGGAGTGGATGCGGATGGAAATGTATGTGTGATGACTGCTAAAGATGCCCTGCTAGCTGTTCATAAACGGGCTTATGCCGATGCGGACAAGGCTGTTGGAGAAGCTTTCATTGAGAAGGTTATTGCCGATAAAGGTTTCATGGGTGCCATTATGGACGAGAACGCATGGGAGCTTGCCGGTGAAGGTGTACGTAAATTCGACTTGATTCGTTGGAACGAACTCAGTAACAAAATCGATGAGTTCAAAGAGGCTTATAAGGAATGTGTAAATCTTGCCGACCAGGCGGGGGGCTATCCTTCAAAGGTATATTACAAGTACAAAACCACTGCTGTATATGCCGACCAGGAGATAGACATGAATAGTATCAATTGGTATGAAAAACCGTCGAGTACAAGTGGCTTCGAGAGTAAGGATTTCTGGGGTAAGGAATTGAATGACAGTAAGGGACAGGAACAGTTGACGATTAACCTGCCGAGCATTTCATCCGGTTTGAACAAGGAGGTGAAGAACCGCTATTTATTGCCCATCGCTTCTACTACCATTTCTACATCGAATGGAAATTTGTATAACTCTTATGGCTACGCCAACTAATTTGCAGAACCTATAACAATGAGAAACATTATGAGAGATTTTAGATATATTATCGGTTTGGGAGCATTGCTGCTCTCGGCCGTTCTTAGTACGAGTTCTTGTACCGACGGTAATGATTGGGAGGCGGATTCGGCTTATGCTCGTCTTTTCGGTACGAAGACGTCCAGTTTCACGGTTACTCCCGCGGAAGATATTGCGCAGGCTGAAGTTTCTTGGCAAGGTACTCCGGAAACGAAAAATTATATTATAGAAATCAGTACTGCTCTTTTGACGGACGAAGTGGAGCCGGGAACCTCTGAGGGGAGTATTGTTTTCGGTAATGGGGATGAGCAGATAACGAAGACTGCTTATACGCTAAAGGAATTGAGCCCGAATACGGAATATTATGCACGTATCAAGTCGGTGAACGGAGATAAAGAGTCCGATTGGGTTTATCTGGAAGATGGGACTTTTAAGACTTGTAAAGAAGAACAAGTATTGGTGACTCCTTCCACCGATAACGGTGACATTGAAGAAAAATCCATCCGTATCTCTTGGCAACCTTGCAAAGTTGACCGTATCCGCATTTATACGGAAGACGCTTCTTATGATGAAACTATTGAACTTTCGGAAGCTGATATAGCGTTTGGTTCGTGTATTATTTCCGGCCTTACCCAAGGAACGCGCTATACGGTTGAAATCTATAATGGAGAGACAATGCGCGGAAGCATTGAAGTAATGACCGGTGAAGGCGAGATGTTGCCGATTACAATCGGTAATGTCCAAACAAACAGCGCTACTCTTGGCTGGAATTATGTTGGCAATGTCAGAGCCAATGCATATACTCTGGTGGAAGGTACGGAATATTCTACTGCCAATCCGATTTCCTTTGATGGCAACAGCGGCCTTATGCTGAATAGTCTCAATGATTATACTACTTATACATTTGCTTTGCTGAATGGTACGGCTGTGATGGGATATAAGACATTTACAACAAAACGCGCTATTCCTGCCGGGTACACAGTGATTGAGATAGGTTCAGAGGATGACTTTATCACTGCAGTAACAAAGAGCATCACTCGAAATACGGTATTTAAGTTGGCTTCCAATTCTGATTTTACATTGAAGAAAATGAAGGATGATGGCAGGGTGGATGACATAAAGATACCGAGTACTTCCGGTATAAATGTAATTGTTTGGGGTGAGGAAAGTGATGATAGTAAAGCTGTGTTGAGGTTGGCCAGTGCATTGGGAATCAAGGGAAGTTTCTATACGATAGAGTTTTTTAATTTGGAGATTACTACTACTGTTGAGAACGCCGATGGTCGTATATTTAATATTCAGGATGATTCCAATACATTTACGGAAATGAAGATAGAAGCCTGTGATATTTTAGACGGAAAAGTCCTGTTTAGAGTGAAACATGGAGAAAGCGGGGCAAATCTGGGTACGGTGACAATTAATAACTGTCTAGTCGGTAATTTTACAAAAGATGGAAGTTTGTTTAATCTGTCAGAAGAAAAGAGTGGTACATTGAAGAATATCAATATAAAGAACTCTACTATCTGGAATATGGCTGGTAAGGTTATTTATGCCAAGCATGCTTCAGACCGTACGTATACAATTAGTGGATGTACTTTCTACGATGCTCCTAATGATGGCAAGGCTTTCTTCGATGATAATGTCAATTCTGAATCTACGACTATTAAAATCTCGAATACGTTGTTTGGTGGTAACCAAAATATTGATTCGGCAATAAGAAATAAAAATACAGTAACAGCCGAGAATGTTTATTCCGCCAGTGACTTTACTTACGGTAAAAACGGGTGGCCTGCTTCTTCCACAGTTATGAACATTGATAAAACCAGTGCGGAGCTATTCCCGAATGCAGCGACTGGAGACTTTACCGTAGCTCCGAAAGATTATAAGAAATTCGGTGACCCGCGTTGGAATAATTAAAATCAGAATCAAATAATAAAGATAGAATTATGAAAATAAAATATTTGTTGAGTTGCAGCCTTTTGGCGGGAAGTGCATTGTTTGCGTCATGTACTTCCATTGAGCCCAAATTGGATAATGATTATAAGCCTCTCCTTCCGGAAGAAATTCCGGAAGGTACCATTACCCAATTGAATTACGGTGAGCTACGTGCTTTTCCTGGAGCTGAAGGACATGGACGTGACGTTACAGGCGGACGTGGTGGTAAAGTCTACCATGTAACGTCATTGGAAGATGGCGGTGACGGTGACCAGGGTACATTCCGCTGGGCGGTCCGCCAAAGTGGTGCGCGTACTATCGTGTTCGATGTAGCGGGTACTATCCACTTGAAAAAAGCGTTGAAGATAGAAGCTGATAACATAACCATTGCCGGACAGACCTCACCGGGTGGAATCTGTATAGCGGATCAAGCCTTTACCATTGCCGCTAATAATGTTATTATACGCTTCATGCGTTTCCGTCCGGGTAACCCGGCGGATGATGTGGACGGTCTTGGCGGTATGGATAAAAAGAATATCATCGTAGACCACTGTTCTGTAAGCTGGAGTTCGGATGAGACTCTTTCGGTTTACGGCATGGAGAACTCTACCGTACAGTGGTGCATTGCTTCGCAGGCTCTTTACTTCACACAGGCAAAGGATGGTAAAGCGCATGGCTTTGCTGGTAACTGGGGTGGGCACAATGCTACTTATCATCATAATCTGATAGCACACTGTGACAGCCGTACACCGCGTCTTGGCCCTCGTCCCTCTACTTTGGAATTGGGCGAACAGGTTGATATACGTAACAATGTTTTCTACAACTGGGGTGGCGAAGGATGTTACGGTGGTGAAACACAGCATGCCAATCTGGTGAACAATTATTATAAGCCGGGACCTACCACCGACTTGTTAAGAGACAGAAGATGTTATCGTATCGCACGTATTGGCATTTACGGTCAGAATTATGATAACGGTGAGGGATTCGAGCCTTTTAAAGGAATATGGGGACGCTTCTATATTGACGGCAATTATATGTTCGGCAATGCGGATGTGACTGCTGATAACTGGACAGACGGTGTTTATGCACAACAGGAAGACAATGACGGTAATGATTATACTTGGGAGTCCGAGGGTAAATCGGTCATCAATAACGGCAGCCAGGTAGTAGATGTTAAAGGAGTTACCACCCATACGGCTGAGGTAGCCTACGAGCAGGTATTGAAGTATGTAGGTGCTTGTAACTATCGGGACACTTATGACAAATTCATCATGGATGAAGTAGCTGAGCGTAAGGCAACGTGCAATATTCAAGGGAGTAACCATAAGTTGGGTTATATTAACCATCCGAGTGAGTTGGTAGGTATTGTAGAAGG
>ENA-OQAB01001016-OQAB01001016.1-human-gut-metagenome-genome-assembly--contig:-NODE-1016-length-13900-cov-2.899005_pt1 | contig 13900 bp, 18 predicted proteins | sample MGYA00242490_ERZ504517 | MGnify/ENA primary metagenome ERZ504517 (study PRJEB26092, sample SAMD00036298) | human gut metagenome | host: Homo sapiens | study: EMG produced TPA metagenomics assembly of...
GATCACTACGATCTTGGATAGATAAGCCTTTAAAAACCTTCATCTTCTTATATCTAGGAATAATATGAATATGGAAATGATGAACAGTATTGACCAGCAATTTCATTCATATTCGTAATCACATTAAACCTAAAGCACCTAATTTATTTTGCAATTTCTTAGCTATTTCCTGAACGACATTCATCATATGTGAAAGCGTTTGTTGATCAACATTCAAAACATTATCATAGTGTTTTTTTAGGAATGACTAAAGTAATGTCCATTTGTTGCCTGACTTAAATCTAAAAAAGCCATACACACATCATCTTCATATAAAACTTTTCCACCAATTTCATGATGAGCAATCTTACAAAAAATACAATTATCCATAAACCTTACCTCCATTAATATCATTTTACAATAAAAAAAGAATAAGGGAAACCCCTTATTCAAGATATTGATCTGAAATATTCTTAATTTCTTTAGCTAATTTATCATCATTAACAGTAAAATGATATTTCTTCAAATATTTTGCTTCAACATCTTCTTTAGCATTTGAATCATTAGCTAAAGCTTCAATTAAATCATCTTTGTTTTTATGATCAGTATCATAAACATAGACAACAGCATATTTATCATCACTTAATTTAATAGCTTCACTATAAACACCATCTTTATCAAGCTTTGATAAATCTTTTAATTTTTTCTTTAAGTTATCATCTAATGAAGAATTCTTAGTGACAATACCAGCATCTTCACCATTTGTTCCGGCTTCTTTTAATTTCTTATCAAAAGCTTCTTTTGTTGTGGCTTCTTTAATAATTGCTAAAGCAGCAGATTCTTTATCTACAACAATCTTTTTAAAAATGATACAACTTGATATTCTGAAATCATTGTTTCTAAGTTTTCTTCAATATATTTTTTTGTTAACATATTTAATTTAACTACAGGAACATCTTTTCATTAACAAAATCATCTTTTGAAGAATAACCTAATGATTTGCATATTTATCTAAACCACCATCAGCATATTGTTCATATGTTTTTTTCTTCTTCTTTAACTTTGCTTATCAAATAGCCTTTTGATCAGTTAATTCTTTATCGGCAATACTTAATAAAACTTCATCAAGAACTTCATTAGCACCACTAGTTTTTAATAAATAATCAAAATAATCTTGTTTAGTAATATTAAGTTCACTTCCACTTACAATGACTTTATCACTATCACTGACTTTTACACTATAATTTGAAGAACAAGCTGCAAGTAATCCACCACAAAGAAGTAACATTAATAATTTCTTCATTATGATTTCTCCTTTCTTAAATCAGTTCTTGTTTTTAAATTTTCATCAACAATCTTTTGAATTGTTTCTTTAACACTATCATCACCATACTTAATGTCATAAGTATTAAAAACAAGATATACTAAATAAGTATCATAAACAAGTAAAGGAGAATCAACATCAATTGTCTTTAATTCTTTTTTAATTGTTTCTTTATCAGTTGTTGTACATTTTAAAATATAGTATCCACCAGTTCCTTGGATAGGGGCAGTGATTTTACCTTGTTCAAGAGTTAAAGCAGCTTTTTCAACTTCTTCACCATAAATATTTTTTAATTTTGCAGTTGAATCCACAATCCCAATATTCCCTTTTGCACTCTTTGTTGTATCATCAGAATATTGAGAAGCAATATCCTCAAAACTTTTGTCAGTTTTTAATAATGATTGGATTTCTTCTAATTTAGCTTTTTCTTCATCAGTTGGATTTGCTGGATCACTCATTGTGACTTTTATTAAACTCATCTTACGAGGAGCTTCCATCTTGTAATAATCATCAAACACTTCATCAAAGTTTGCTTTGACATATTTCTTTAAAAATTCAGAATATTGAAGTGATTGAACAATCGAATCTTTAAAAGCGTCGATATCTTTATAACCACTTTGTGTTAATGCACTTTTCTAATTGCGCATCAGCATCATCTCCATATTGATTCTTATAATTGTTTTTCAAGATTTGATGCAATGTTTGAAGCATTTTCTTTCATATCAGATGTTACTGGGAAATTTTCTCGAATGAGTTGATCTAATACATAAGTAAATAAATTTTTCTTTCCCTCTGTTGAAGTTGACAAATTTTTATAAATGTCATCAGCATAGATTTTTTTGACCATCAATAGAAGCAACAACATACTTTCCATTATCTTTGACGGCACTAGAACATCCACTTAGGACTAATAAACTGGCTAAAGCTAGTCCTACAAGTCGTTTTTGTTTCATATAGACCTCCTTGATATTAACACTTCTATTATACACGATATCAATATTTTTTCAACTTTAGTAGGCTATAATACAAAATTTACTGACATTTTACCATATTATATAATGTGCATAGAGGAGGGAAAGGAAAAATGGATACAAAGCTCAAGAGTCATCATCAAGAAATCACAATCGTGTTGTTTATTTTATTGATTTTATTATGTTGTTTTGTTGTTTAGAAAGGGAGGGATATTTATGATGGCACATCAAGGATCATTTACCTTAATTCTTGTATTGTTTATCTTATTGGTTATCATTTGTGGTATTTGTTAGACATGACTCTATAGATTCGTCTATAGAGTTTTTCTTTTTGAAAACTTGTTGTTTGGGTATAATAAATTTATTATCGTATTGCTTGTCATTATCAGTAATTTTTCGTAAAATATATGTTCGAAAGGGGCGCGTTTTATGTCAACTTTAAAGATAAAAAATTTACATGTTAAAGTCGGAGAAAAAGAAATTTTAAAAGGAATTAATCTGGAAGTCACTACAGGCGAGATTCATGCGATTATGGGACCTAATGGTAACGGAAAGTCAACATTACTTTCAGCTATAATGGGTCATCCAAAATATACAGTCACAAGTGGAAGTATTTTATTAGATGATCAAGATGTATTAGAAATGAGTGTTGATGAAAGAGCAAGAGCAGGATTGTTTTTAGGTATGCAATATCCTCAAGAAATCCCAGGAGTTACTAATTCAGACTTCTTAAAGGCTGCAATGAATGCTAGAAGGGAAGAACCAATTTCATTATTTAAGTTTATTCGTACATTGGATAAAAATATTGAAGAATTGGATATGGATGAAAATCTTGCTCATCGTTATTTAAATGAAGGATTTTCAGGTGGAGAAAAGAAACGTAATGAAATTTTACAAATGAAATTATTACAACCAAAATTTGCTTTATTAGATGAAATTGATTCAGGGCTAGACGTTGATGCCTTAAGAGTTGTCAGCGAAGCTATTAATTCAATGCGTAGTGATGATTTTGGTTGCGTTATGGTTTCTCACTATGAAAGATTATTTGAACTTGTTAAACCAACTCATGTTCATGTCTTGGTACAAGGACAAATTGTGATGAAGTGGTGGGTATGAATTGGTTGAAAAAATTGATCGTGAGGATATGAATGGATCAAGGAACTTGGTATTGAATTAGAACAAGAAGAAGATAAACGTATTATCTTAGGAACTTGTGGGAAAAAGGAACAATTTGAAACATGAATAAATATGTTTTAAATAGTGAATTTTATATCGTTTTTAATAACGGTGATTGCCAAGAATCACATTTACCTGATCGTGTTTGTTATCAAGAGGGGGTTTTATCTTTTGATAATATTCAACCTGTTGAAGTTCAAGTGATTTATTTATTGGATAAATCACAGTCAATGGATTTATGTATCAAAGTTGCTAGTCGAAGTGAAGTAAGCTTGATTGAAAGTAAGCTATTGGATAGTCAAGCGTCATTACATAAAACAATGATGATTGCAAATGATGCCATTATGCATGTGTTTAGTGAAAATACATCACAAGATGCAAAGAGTGAAGAAGATATTTATTTAAAAGAAAATGCTGTTTGTCAATATGGATATGCTGAGTTATCAGATGAGAGTTTTGATGGTCAATATCATTATTATTTACAAGGTGAAGGGGCTGATGTTAAAGTCAGAATGGCAATTCTTTCTAAAGCTAAGGAAAAGAAACATTTTGAAGTTTTAATTGAACATTTAGCACCTCATACATATGGACAAATGGATAATTATGGGGTTGTCAAAGATGAAGGAAAATTAGTTATTGATGGCATTGGTACCATTACTAAAGGACAACATGGTTCAGCTAGTCATCAAACGAATAAGATTATGGTCTTTGATGCCAAATGTGTTGCAAGTGCTAATCCATATTTATATATTGATGAATATGATGTTAAAGCATCCCATGCAGCTGGAGTAGGAAAGATGGATGAAGAACATCTTTACTATTTACAAAGTCGTGGATTAAGTAAGAAACAGGCAATGCATTTAATTACTTATGGTTATTTAAAACCAGTTATTGAAGTCGTTGATAATGAAATGTTAAAGAACGTTTTGAGAAGGCTTTATCAAAGGTAGGTGCTTAATATGTTTGATGTTCAACAAATTAGAAAAGATTTTCCGATGTTGAATGGAAAAACGATGCACGATCAACCGCTTATTTATTTTGATAATGGAGCAACAACTTTAAAACCACAAGTTGTGATTAATAAAGTTTGCGATTACTTAACAAATTATTCAGGAAATGCGCATCGTGGAGATTATGATTTATCACATGAAGTGGATGTTCAATACGAAGAAGCTAGATGCTTAGTGGCTAAGTTTATTCATGCTTCACGTAAAGAAGAAATTGTTTTTACCTCAGGGTCAACTGATTCTTTAAATATGATTGCCTATGGATATGGTAAGACGCATTTATCAGCTGGTGATGAAATTTTGATTACAGTTGCTGAACATGCGTCAAAATACTTTACCATGGTTTGATATTGCGAGGGAAGTTGGAGCTGTTGTCAATTATATTGAATTAGATGCTCAAGGTCGTTTGAGCTAGAAAATGTTAAAAAAGCCGTAACTGATCAAACTAAGATTATTGCCATTGCTGAAGTGACAAATGTTTTAGGGTTTCAGGCACCTATGAAAGAGATTTGTGCTTATGCGCATGAAAGAGACATTATTGTAGTTGCTGATGGGGCTCAAAGTGTACCTCATCAAGTTACTGATGTGACTGATACAGATGTTGATTTCCTAGCCTTTTCTGGACATAAGATGTGTGGTCCAACAGGTGTAGGAGTTTTATATGGAAAATATAATTTATTATGTGAAACCAAACCAACACGTTTAGGTGGAGGATCAAATTCTCGTTATAACAGTTGTGGGGTTGTGACACTTAAAAATCCACCTTATAAATTTGAAGCGGGAACTCCTAATATTGAAGGTGTTGTTGGTTTAGGGGCAGCTGTTTCTTATTTGATGGAAGTGGGAATGGATAACATTCATGCTTATGAAAAAGAGTTGCGTGATTATTGTATTGAAAAAATGAAGGCATTAGATAACATTGAAATTTACAATGAGACATCTCATGGGGCAATTGCTTTTAATATTAAAGGGGTTTTCTCACAAGATGGAGCGAGTCTTTTTAATACATATGGAATTGCCGTGAGAGCTGGTCAACATTGTGCAAAAATATTAGATGAATTTTTAGATGTTTCTTCAACTTTACGTGTTTCGTTTTATTTCTATAATACGAAAGAAGAAATTGATAAATTCATTGAAGTGTGTAAGAAAGGAGATGACTTTTTAGATGCGTTCTTTGGATGATCCTCAATTAATGAGGGAAATAATTATGGATCATTATGAACATCCTCGTAATCGAGGATTGGTTGATGATCAAACTTATCAAAAAGTCAATATGAATTCAGACACTTGTATTGATGATTTAGATATTCAAGTGAAATTTGATGGTGATAAAATTGCAGATGTTCGTTATGATGGAGAAGCTTGTGCTATTTGTACATCTTCAACATCAATTATGAGTACTTTGGTTAAAGGAAAGACGAAAGCTGAAGCAAAGAAAATCATTGAAAATTATATGAATATGATTTATGAAAAAGATTATGATGAAGAATTATTAGAAGAAGCCATAGCTTTTAAAAATACCCATAAACAAGCTAATCGTATTAAATGTGCGACACTTGGTTGGAATGGATTAATTAAGCTAATAGAAGAAAGTGAGGAATAGACATGGCTAATCAAAAACTTGATATTCCTACAAATAATGCTGAATATGATTTTAAAGATGAAGATGTTTCGGTTTTTAAAACACCAAAAGGAATTAATGAAGAAATTGTCAGAGAAATTTCAGCAATTAAAAATGAACCAGAGTGGATGTTAGAATATCGTTTAAAATCATTGAAATGCTTTTTAGAAAAACCAATGCCTACATGGGGCGTTGATTTAAGTCAAATGGATTTTGATGAATATACATATTATAATCGTCCTAGTGATAATTTAACTGATAAATGGGATGAAGTCCCTGAAACGATTAAAAATACTTTTGATAAGTTAGGAATTCCAGAAGCTGAACAACATTTCTTAGCTGGAGCAAGTGCTCAATATGAATCAGAAGTTGTTTATCATAACATGTTAGAAGAAGTTAAAGAAAAAGGGGTTATTTTCTTAGATATTGATAGTGGTTTAAGAGAATATCCAGAAATCTTTAGAAAATACTTTGATACTGTTATTCCTTATAATGATAATAAGTTTTCAGCTTTAAATGGGGCCGTTTGGTCAGGTGGTTCATTTATCTATGTTCCCCCAGGTGTCAAATTAGAAAAACCACTACAATCTTATTTTAGAATTAATAGTGAACGTATGGCCCAATTTGAAAGAACTTTGATTATTGTTGATAAAGGAAGCGATATTCATTATGTAGAAGGATGTACAGCGCCATCTTACTCTAAAGATTCATTACATGCAGGAGTTGTTGAAATTGTTGTTTTAGAGGGTGCAAAATGCCGTTATACAACAATACAAAACTGGTCAAAAAACATTTATAACTTGGTAACTCAACGTGCTAAAGTTTATAAAAATGGTTCTATGGAATGGGTGGATGGAAACATTGGTTCACTTGTCACTATGAAATATCCAACATGTATTTTAGCTGAAGAAGGAGCTAAGGGAACTTGTATTACGATTGCAGTTGCTGAAGATTGCCAAATTATTGATTCAGGTTCTAAGATGATTCATATGGCACCACATACTTCTAGTCAGATTATTTCTAAATCTATTTCGAGAACTGGTGGAAAAGTGAATTATCGTGGCTTAGTTCGCCATTTACCATATGCTACGGATGCCAAAAGTAAGGTTGAATGTGATACATTAATCTTAGATGAAAAATCAACAAGCGATACAGTTCCAACCAATATTATGATGAATAATGATTCAATTATTGAACATGAAGCAACTGTTTCTAAAGTTTCAGAAGATCAATTATTCTATCTGATGAGTCGTGGTTTAACAAAACAACAAGCTACAGAAATGATTGTTATGGGATTTATTGAACCATTCTCAAGAGAATTACCAATGGAATATGCAGTTGAATTAAATCAATTAATTAAATTAGATATGGGTGACAGTATTGGATAAATCCATCATTAGAAAAGATATGAAAGCAAAACGTCTCCAGATGAAAACCGAGACGTTTTCTTTATATAATCAGCAAATCTTCGAACAAGTGTTATCTCATCAGCAAATCCAATCTGCTTCAATGATTGCCTGTTATGTCTCACTTGTACATGAAGTGAGTACATTAAAAATAATTCAAGAATTGTTGAAAACCAAAAGAGTATGTGTTCCTAAAGTTGAAGGTGAGATGATGAATTTCTATGAAATTCATTCGCTTGATGATTTAAAAGAAGGTTATTTTCATGTCTTAGAACCAACTGTTTCTGATTTGGTTTTACCTCAAGATATTGATTGTATGCTTGTTCCCATGGTTGCCTTTGATGATAAATTATATCGGGTAGGGTATGGAAAAGGTTTTTATGATAAATATTTCGCTTTAAAACATCATTATTATAAAATTGGCATAGCATTTGAATTTCAAAAAGTTAAAGAGATTGATATAAATAAATTTGATATTGCTTTAGATGAAATCATAACTGAAGCAAACAGATATAAAAGATAATCAAAAAAGGATTATCTTTTTTTGACTAGAAATAAAGGTCTTTTGTTGAAGATAAAATCATATAATAATTTGGTGAAATAGGATGAAAAAATGTTTAATAACACTTTTGGTGTTGGTGATTGTCATATCACTATGTATGGGTGGTATTTATTTAAAAATGATACCTAGTTTAAAAGAATATGGAAAAATGGAAATTCAAAGATTTAATCAGCTGATTATTTCACATTGTTATTTTACAAGTGATTCCCAATATGATCAGTTAGTAATCATTGAACGAGGTGAAGATAACGAAATTGAATTATTAGATTTTGATATGGTGAAAGTCAATGAACTTGCAACAGCAATAGTCATGGATATTGAACAGACATATGCTTCTTTAGAAGAAGGAACATTTCTAGCCGATGATGATACCTATTATCAAAGAAGATTACAAGAAGTAAGTCGAAATGGAATCATTTCCCGTATTCCTATAGCAACACTTTTAAATCTTCCGGCTTTATCATTATTTTCACCAACGATTCCAATCCGTTATAAACATTTGTCTAGTGTAGGAAGTTCAATTGTTAAAAATGTAGAAAACTATGGGGTCAATCATGTCATGGTTGAATTGAGTATTGAAGTGCATATGAATATCACAATGGTCTATCCTTTTTTTGAACAATATCACACCCATAACATTAAGATTCCTGTTTTATTAGAAATATTTCAAGGACAAGTTCCACTTGTTTATTCTCATCAGAAAGAAGAATGATCATGTCTCATATTTTAAAAATGTATTATGGTATCGACGTTGATATCAATGAAAATGGTTATTTTCAATATCAAGGAAAACTTTATTATTTTGCTTATTTAAAAAATGTCCAAGAATTTTTAAATGTTATCATTATTATCGCTATCTTATGCATCAATGTCATTTAACCGGTTTTCAATTGGTTAAAAATCATAATCAGGATATCATCTCCCAAAACTGTGCTTTATTCATTTATCAATCAGCTTCCTTCGATATCCCCTTTATCTGCAAAATATCTTATTACCCATGCCCTTGCCTAAAATAAAAGTCATAGATATCAAAGAAAGATGGATACAAAAAAATTGATTGTGTCAGAGAAAAAGTCCGCGAATATGCTTATAGCTTTAAACATGACCAAGATATTATATCCCTTATTTATTATTACTGTGGCATTGCTGAAAACAGTATTAATGTTTTAAATGAAATTCTAAGTATTGATTCTAAAGCCACGCTTTCACTTTCTTTGGCTTTAATTCATACCATTGATAATCATGTCTATGAATTATTAAATCCCTGTATGTATTGTATCTCAACCCGTCCTCGTCAAATTGTTTATTTATTAAGAAGTCACTTATTAAGTTATGAAGATATTCAAAAACTATTAGAAAATCAATATTATGATGTTTATGAGATGATTTATCTTTATGCAAGAGTTTTATATCCTTCTCATTTCTTTGATGAAATCCTTTGTTCAAAGCTTTCTTCAAGTGATGTTGAAAATTACTATCTTTATCTAGATGAAGAACGACAAATGTATGAAGAAATGATGAAAATTGTATCATTTTATGTACGACTTCCTAAAATAAGTTGGATAAATGGCGAAAATATGGTATAATATATAGTAAATAATTGAAAGGGAAATATGTATGGATTGTGTAAGTAATATAAAAAATAATGAACAGATTAGGGAATCATTGATTGAATTGAAATCATTAGCGGGAAATGATTCACTTATAAAAAATGACCAAGAATTGAAAGAAAGTTAATTGACCTATTAAAAATGATGATCCAAAGATAAGAAAGAACAGTGCAATTTTATTAGGATACTATCAAGATACAGTAGGGGTCTTATTGGATGCATATCGACAAGAAAAGACAGATTACGTCAAAGATGCTTATTTAAAGGGAATCAGTATGCAAGATTGTCATCGTCATATTCAAGAGTTAAAATTAATTCAAAGTCAATTAATTCATTTTGATAGTGTTCCTACAAAACATATTCAAGCGCAGTTAAAGATTTTAAATCCATTAATATTAAAGAATCAAACACATAAAAAGAAGATTATTAAATTAAAACATGATCCAGTTGATGTGATTTTAACAACGCTTCCATACTATCAATTTGTTTTATTTGATTCAGTTTTACACTTAAAATATAAACCGGTGACTCAAGGAGTATTAGTCAGAAGTGATTCACTATATGATTTACAAAACATTCGTGCTTATAAAGATATGATTATTCCATTACAAAGTGCTTCAGGAATGGACATATCATTAGAAGCAATTGTAGCGGGATTAAAACGTTCTAATTTATCAGATGTTTTAGATCGATTATATGATGATCATTCGCTATTCTATTTTAGAGTCGTTGATGGTTTAAGAGAAAAGAATGCTTCATTAATTAAGAAAGTATCAGAAAAGCTTTTTGAAATGTATCCAGAAATCTTATTGAATACAACAGAAAATTATGATATTGAAATTATATTAAGAGAAATCAAAAGAGGTAAGGTTAATGCTTATTTAAGATTGACGCATCTTAAAAATCCAAGATTTAATTATCGTAAGGAAGTCATTGCTACTTCTTTGCAGCCTTATGTTGCAGCAACTTTAGTAGAACTTGCTAAACCATATATGAAAGAAAATGGAAAAGTATTGGATCCTTTTGTTGGCTGTGGGACACTTTTGATTGAAAGAAACTTTGCATTACCATCTAAGTTTGCGATGGGTATTGATATTTATGGACTAGGGATTGAGGCGGCTAGAAAAAATACGAAGGTGGCTGGACAAATATTTATTATGTTCATAAAGATGCTTTGCGTTTTGTAAATAATGAAATGTTTGATGAAATCATAACTGATATGCCTACACTTTCACAAGTCAATGATGCAAAACAATTAAAAGATATCTATGATCGTTTCTTTGAACGGATTCGTCGGCTTGTTAAACCAGGAGGATATGTTTTTATCTATACAAGTGAAATATCTTTAGTAAGAAAGAATTTAAGATTACAAGAAGGCTATCTGACATTAATTGAACATTATGAAATACCTAGAGGTAAGAATATGTTCTACTTCTTCATTATGCAAGTGAAATAACCTACATTGGTAGGTTATTTTCTATATGTATTACATCTATATATTAAGATGTCAGGATAATAGCCTTTATATTGGAATTACAACAGATATCAAAAGACGTTTTCATGAACACATTTCAAAAGCAAATAAAGGAGCAAAATATACCAAAGCCCATGCTGTTGAAAGCATAGAATTTTGTATGGTTTGTCAAAATCGCTCCATAGCATCAAAAATGGAATATCGTTTAAAGACATTAAGTAAAAAACAAAAAGAAAATCTCATTCAAAATCATGATAACTTAAAAATATATTTTCAAGATCAATTAGATTTATCATTATATGAAATCATTCAGGTGAATATTGAGTAGATAGACAAATATCTACTTTTTTCACGTTTTGAAAAAACTTGACTTAAAGTACACTCTATGGAGTATGATATGACAGTGTAAAGGAGGTTGTCATATGAATGAATTTTATCAGGATTTATTATCACCGTTAATGTATTATTGGGTTCAATTACATAAAGGTGTTCACGTTTGTACAAACTCTTGTAAGCTTTGTTTAACACATGATTCGATTTATGGTGTTATTTATTTTCATGAAAATAAAATGGTAGAATTAATGATTAAAGATAAAAATACCAATCATCATTTATTTGATTTATGTTTTGAATTATATGATATAAAAACAGCCCTTCAACAATTTCATCAATTTTTTCACTATTTAAAACATCCTCAATTACTACAACCTGTTCAACAAGATAAAAAACCATGTTTGTAAAATCTTATTAGCTGGTAGTGGTTTAACAACTGAATACTTTGCGAATGCATTACAATTATTAGTTGATCAAAAGAAATTTAGGAGTTTTTATTGAAGCTAGAAATTATCATGAGATTGAACGTTTGATTGATCATTATGATCTGATTTATTAGCTCCACAAATGGCTTATATGTTTGACACATATTTTCAAAAGTATGGAGATAAAATCAAGATGATAGATGCTTTAGATTTTGCAACTTGTCATTTTGAAGCAATTATTGAAAAAGTCATTCAATAAAAATAAGAAAAAGGCTTGACCTAGAGTCAACTTGAAGTGTTATGATAATATCAGGGGATAAATCATGGAAAAGTAAGATTAGGAAGAACAAATATAGTTGTTAATAAAATGGTTTGGGGCTTACCAGTCCAACGTGTTTCAAAAGAAGATGCAAAAGTCATTTTAAGAAAAGCATATGAAAATGGCATTCAATTTTTTGATTCAGCGAGAGCTTATAGTGATAGCGAAGAAAAGATTGGTTTAGCCTTAAGTGATGTGAGAGAAAATATTTTTATAGCAACAAAAACAATGGCAACAACAGTTGAAGATTTTTGGCAGGATTTAGAGATGAGTTTAAAGATGTTAAAGACCGATTATATTGATATTTATCAATTTCATAATCCCTCATTTTGTCCTAAGCCAAATGATGGAACAGGTCTTTATGAAGCAATGGAAGAAGCTAAAAGACAAGGAAAGATTCGTTTTATTGGTTTAAACAAATCATGGTTGGAAAGTTGCTAAGGAAGCTATTGAATCAGGCTTATATGATACTTTGCAGTTTCCGTTTAGTTATTTAGCTAGCGACGCTGAAGAAGAACTCGTACGCTTATGTCAAGAACATGATGTTGGCTTTATTTGTATGAAAGCTTTATCAGGTGGCTTGATTACGCGTAGTGATATTGCATATGCTTATCTTAATCAATTCCCACATGCTTTGCCTATATGGGGAATCCAAAAGGAAAGTGAGCTAGATGAATTTTTAAGTTATCAAGAGTGTCCACCAGCCTTAACTAAGGAGATTCAAGCGATTATCGAACATGATCGTCAAGAGTTATCTGGACAATTCTGTCGTGGCTGTGGCTATTGTATGCCTTGTCCTCAAGGTATTGTAATTAATCAATGCGCTCGTATGTCTTTGATGTTAAGACGTGCGCCTGCAAGTGGCTGGTTATCAGAAAAATGGCAGGCAGAAATGAAAAAAATAGAAAGTTGTATTCATTGTCATCAGTGTGTCAGCCGTTGTCCATACGGTTTAAATACACCAGAACTTTTATTGAAGAATTATGAAGATTATCAAACGTTTTTAAAATAAAGGAGAGTTTATGGAATATCGTCAATTAGGAAAAACATCTTTACAAGTTAGTGTTGTTGCGCTAGGGTGTGAAGGATTTATGAATAAAAGCGATGAGGATGTTCAAGCAATGGTTGATTATGCTCATCAAGAAGGAATTAATTTTGTTGATTTCTTTTCATCAAATCCTCAAGGACGTAGTGCTTTTGGTAAAGCTATTCAAAATCATCGAGAGGATTGGATTATTCAAGGTCATTTATGTACAACATGGAAAAATGGTCAATATGAAAGAACAAGAAAGATGGATGAAGTTAAAGCTGGTTTTGAAGATCTTTTAAAACGACTTGGAACGGATTATATTGATATTGGAATGATTCATTATATTGATGCAAAGAAAGATTTTGATGAAGTTTTTCATGGAGAAATTATGGAATATGCTAAAGCATTAAAAGCTCAAGGAATTATTAAATCAATTGGAATTAGTTCCCATAATCCTTTAATCGCAATGTTAGCGGCGCAAAGTGGTTTGGTTGATGTGATTATGTTTTCAATCAATCCTTGTTATGATATGTTACCACCAAGTGAAAATGTAGATGATTTATGGGATGATAAAAACTATGAAAAACCTTTATTTCAAATTGCACCAGAACGTCAACATTTATATGAATATTGTGAAAGTCATCATATTGCTTTAACTGTTAT
>ENA-OQAB01001017-OQAB01001017.1-human-gut-metagenome-genome-assembly--contig:-NODE-1017-length-13875-cov-2.801426_pt1 | contig 13875 bp, 17 predicted proteins | sample MGYA00242490_ERZ504517 | MGnify/ENA primary metagenome ERZ504517 (study PRJEB26092, sample SAMD00036298) | human gut metagenome | host: Homo sapiens | study: EMG produced TPA metagenomics assembly of...
CACATTGTTTTTCAATTCCACACCAAGGTTTCCATAATCCCATGTATTTGCAAGCCCTCCGTAAATCTCAGATCCCGGATATACAAATCCTCTTGATTTCGCAAGTGCTACAATTTTTTCCATTGTTTTTCCATCTTATTCATTCCTCTCATTTCGAATTTCTTAATGTGTTTCATTATACCGTTAAAGTGCTGATTTTTCAACCCTCTTTCCTAAGCCCTCAGGAAAGCAGGCACATTTCCAAAATTTCCAGTGATTTAAATCGTTTATCCACATACATTCCCGTATATTGTTTCATAATCTTTCCAAGCTGTTTCAGCACCTCATCTGACACAACAAACGTATACAGTTTCTCAATCGTAGAAGTTACTACATACTGCATCGTATAAAGAGTCGAACTATTGATCTGGATTCCATCAGACACTGTACGCCTGCACTTTTCACATACAATCCCTCTGTTTCTGCAACTGAACAAAACACCTTGCTCCCGCGTACCACACCCTGTGCAGTGAAACACATCCGGATACTCTCCGTTTACAACCAGCGTCTTCAATTCAAATATGTACCTCACCAGTTCTCTCGGAATCTTATTTGAAGATAATGCCCGCAATGTCTGATACAAAAGCCTTAACATCTGCCGCTCGTCATTGTGTTCTTTCGTATAATAATCGGCAAACTCCATAAAATAAAATCCATAGTAAGCCCCCTCTAAATCCGTTGCAAGTTCCATAAAATAATTGGAAATGTTTGCCTGCAGCAGATTATAGGAACTTCTTCCCTCATACAAAACGAATTCGCCAAAAGAAAAAGGATTCGTCGCGCCAAGAAGATGGCTGTTCTGTCTTCTTGCCCCTTTTGCAAACGCTGAAATCTTTCCTTTTTCTTTTGTCAAAATCACAATTCTTTTATCATTCTCACCGATAGGTGACGCGGACAGTATCATCCCTGTCACTGTTACTGACTGACTCAAGTGTTCTCTCTCCCACGTTTCTATTTTTCGGCTGCACACAGGAATATTCCTCTTTACCAACTCCCTTGTAAGACAAATAATCTGTCACGCAGCCTGTCTTTGTAAATGTTTCCCACCAATCTGTTTTCGTCATGAAAAATCCCTCCTTTGTGCTTCTAACATTAGGATTTCCCATTCGACCGTTTCCATACTGAGACTATCTGCCAGTTCTTTTTGTGTCGCAACCCCTTGACAAGTTTATTCTTCCTCGTTTTTATATCCAAAATTCTGAATCAAGAAGTCACTGTCTCTCCAGTCTTTCTTCACCTTCACCCACAACTGTAAGTTTACCTTGCAATCTAAAAGACGCTCAATCTCAAATCTGGCGGTACTTCCTATCTTCTTTAACATGCTTCCCTGTTTTCCGATGATGATTCCTTTATGTGAATCACGCTCACAAATGATCGTTGCATCGATGTCCATCACTTTCTTTCGCGCTTTCATACGGTCAATTCGACACTGCAATTCCATGCGGAATTTCCTCATTCAGACAGTGCAGCGCCTTTTCGCGAATCAATTCCGATACAATCTGGCGCTCCGGCTGATCTGTAACCGTATCCTCATCATAGAACTGTGGACCATACGGCAGATACTGCAAAATCACTTTCACAAGCTCATCTGTATTCTCCCCGCTTCTTGCCGATACCGGAACAATCTCCGCAAAATCATATATTTTACGATATGCATCTATAAACGTCAGCACTTCTTCTCTTTTTACCATATCTACTTTATTAATTACCAGCACAACCGGCGTCTTTACTTTTTTTAACTGGTCTGCGATGTGTTTCTCCCCTGCCCCGATAAAGGTAGACGGCTCCACAAGCCAAAGTACCACATCGACCTCATTCAATGTCCGCTCCGCCACATTCACCATATATTCCCCAAGCTTATTTTTCGCCTTGTGGATTCCAGGTGTATCTACAAAGACAATCTGACCTTCCTCCGTTGTCAAAACGGTCTGGATTCGATTTCTTGTTGTCTGCGGTTTGTTCGATGTAATCGCGATCTTCTGTCCGATCAGATAATTCATCAATGTAGATTTCCCTACATTCGGTCTCCCGATCAATGTTACAAAACCTGATTTATAATCTGCTCTCATAGCTTCTCCTATCTGTATATTTTCTGCTGCTTACACAGCTAAACTCCTCACTTATAACCGAACTGTTAAATAAACTTTTTGTCTCTTTAAACAAGCTCTTCTGCTCCTCAATTTTCTCTTCGCTTCCGATTACGCAAATCTGATTGCTTCCAAGAACTGCCTCAACCACTTCCGCCAGTGCCCGGATATCCTCTTCGTTTGCATCCAAAATCTGCGCTCTCTCTTCTTCTATCATCTGTGCAGTCACATGATTCATATAAAGATTCATAGAACGCTCTCCTTTTAATGCCGGAGTCATAGGCTGATCAATATTGCTTATCGTTCCGATAATATATTTCGTCATGTCCCGTTCTCCTACTGAGAATTGTCTCAGATATTCTGCCACACCCTCGTAAATCTCATTTGTCTTTTCCAGATTCGGATCGCGATAAGACACAAAGTAACCATCTCCGATTCTTGTGAAATTACTCATGCATCCGTATGCTCCGCCTTTTACACGGACGTTCTGCCACAGATAATCATAACTTAAAATCACTTTCAAAATCTGGAGCGCTCCAGTATAAGAAGCTCCACCGTCAATAAAGTTTCCTGCGCGAGCTACATACTGTACTTTGGACGATGTCTTAAATCCTTCATTTTTCTTTTCACAGTGAATCACACAAGGCTGCCCCTGTACAGGCTCCGTAAATAATTTCGCCTTCAATTCACTCACAAGTTTTTCCAAATCTTCCATTCCTTCTCTTGCAGCCGTGTAACTTACCATCATATTTTCCGGACGGAACAGTAATTTCGTAAGTGTCTGCAGATTCTTTATCAAAACATCCTTCTCTTCCTCAAAATGCTCTTCAATCTGTTTTACAATCTCATAGTATCCGATTCCTGATGTCAGGTCTTTCAACTTTGATAACGGAGATGCATACGACATTGCTCGCAGAGCCGCTGTTGTATGTCCGGAAGACTGAAAACGCATCTGCAGTCTTGATTTTTGCCATGGAAAGAATCTCTTTTCAGACGTTTTTTCATCTGTCAGTTGCGACTCTGTTAAAATCTCCTGCATCATACAGAATGCAACCGGAAGTTTGCCATATAAGGCTTTTGTCTTGATCTCAAACGTTGCCTTAAACTCTTTTTCCTTCACTTTTTCTACATTCGGATACAATTCAAGCGACGTCCCGATACCACCTGTGTGTACATTGATCTCATTGAACAGCTCACCATATTCATAGTTATTTGTGTCAATAATCCCGAGTACCGCCTGCAAAATTCCTGCATACGGAAGCATCTCTTCTGATACTCCTGACAGATCGAACAATAAATCCACATATCCGATTCCATTTGTCTCAATCTCGTGATAAACAACCGGCGTGCTGTCAAAATCCAGCACTTCATTATAAATCGGCGCAATCTCACGGCTGATGTCTTCTCTTCTCAGCACTGGAATCTTTTCCAAATCTTCCGCTGCCGACGGTTCTTCCTGATACTGCTGCAATTGTTTCGTATCCCGTACCAGTTTTTCAACTTCTTCGTCACTCAATCCTTCTTTATAATTCTGAAGTTTTTCTTCCAGTTCTCTGTCCATTCTTGCAGTGCGCCCTTTTTCCGGTTTCACTACAACAATCGCTCCATGTGTGTTGTCAAGCAGATATTTCTGGATTAACTTCTCAAAATATCCGTTCTCTATATTTTCCTTCAGGAATTCAAATGTCTCAATTGCCTCCACATGAATAAATGGTTTCTCATCATCATACAGCCAGCTGTCAAAAATCTGAAGTCCATACATCAGCCCTTTTGGATAATTTCCAAAATCAGCCTCACGATAACGGAATTCATGATAATTGATACCTGCTTCCAGCGCCTTCGTATCCATTCCCTTTTTCACGATCTCTGACAATGTTCGTTCCACAATAGAAAGAAACTCTTCTTTTTGCTCCAAATTTGCATTTTTCGCAATAATCGAGAAAATTGGCTGATAAATTCCATTGTCATACGATCCCATAATATCTTTTCCGATACCGGCATCCACAAGCGCCTTCTTAAGCGGTGCGCCCGGTGCAGATAAAAGTGCATAGTCCAAAACCTGAAATGCCAGATACAATTCGCGGTCAAGACTTGTTCCGATTACTTTATTGTATGATAAATAAGTATTATCCTCCTCCGACTCGTCACTTGCAATTGAATATTCCATCTCAATCTCTTTTACAGCATCAAATGGAGCCTGCTCTCTGATTGCAGAATCAATCTGCAGTGTATCAAACTTCGACAGATACTCTCGATCCAGCCATTCCAGCTTTTCTTCCATATCCATATCGCCATACAGATAAATATAGCTATTGGACGGATGATAATATCTGCTGTGAAATTCTAAGAACTGCTCATACGTAAGCTTTGGAATCACTTCCGGGTCTCCGCCCGACTCATTCGCGTAAGAGGTATCTGGAAAAAGTGAATTCAGGATCACACGGTCAAGTACTCCCTCCGGTGAGGAAAATGCTCCTTTCATCTCATTGTACACCACCCCATTATAAGTCAGCGCATCCTCTTTTGATTCCAGATTATAGCTCCATCCCTCCTGACGGAATATCTCATCATGCTCATAAATATTCGGATAAAACACCGCATCCATATAAACATGCATCAGATTCTGAAAGTCCTTTTCATTGCAGCTTGCCACCGGATAGACCGTTTTGTCCGGGTAAGTCATCGCATTCAAAAATGTGTTCAATGATCCTTTCACAAGCTCTACAAACGGATCTTTTACCGGAAAATTTTTCGATCCGCACAGCACCGAATGCTCCAAAATATGCGGAAGTCCTGTACTGTCCTCCGGAGGAGTGCGAAATCCAATCGTAAACACCTTATTTTCATCATCATTTTCCATCAAAAGCACTCTCGCCCCGCTTTTTTTATGGCGCAGCAGATATCCTTCCGACTTCAAATCCTTCAATTCTTTTTGCTGTATCAGCTCATAGTTTGTCATTGCATTTATGTTCATATATTTCCTCTTTTCTACTGTCATAAGCTTTTATTTTTAGTCTTCCCATATATTTCTATTGTATCACAAAAATAAGAGCATCGTAAACTTAAAGTTTACGATGCTCTTTCCCCTTATTTTTTCATACTCAACACCAGCAGTGTCCCGAGCATCAACGCAATACCAATCGGCAGCGCAATCCATGCACTCTGCACAAATCCGGCAATAATATAAGTCACAAACGATACCGCTGCAGCTGTCATCGCATACGGAAGTTGAGTAGACACATGATTTACATGGTCACACTGTGCACCTGCCGATGCCATGATCGTCGTGTCAGAAATCGGCGAACAGTGATCTCCACAGACCGCACCAGCCATACATGCTGAGATAGAGATAATCATCAGTTCATGGTTCGTATTTGCAAAAATCGCAACTACGATTGGGATTAAAATACCAAAAGTTCCCCATGATGTTCCTGTCGCAAATGCAAGGAAGCATCCAATCAAGAAAATGATCGCCGGCAGAAAGTTCATCAATCCCCTGCGAACTGCTCTACTGTCGTTGCAACAAATTCTGCTGCTCCAAGACTGTCTGTCATCGCTTTTAATGTCCACGCAAATGTCAGGATCATGATTGCTGGCACCATCGCCTTGAATCCTTCCGGAATACATGACATACAATCCGAGAAATTCAATACTCTGCGTACCACATACAATGCAATCGTTATGATTAGTCCGAAAAAACTTCCAAGCACAAGACCTACAGATGCATCACTGTTTGAAAATGCCTCCACAAAATCCTACTCCATCAAAAAATCCGCCTGTGTAGATCATTCCGATGACACAGCACACAATCAGCGAAAGAATCGGAATCACCAGATCAATTACCTTTCCATTATGATTCACAACACCTTCAGATGCATTTTCATAAGGACGTCCTTCTGTTGTATAGAGATCACCTTTCAACGCATTCATCTCATGTGTTCTCATCGGACCGTAATCTGCTTTGAGCAATACGATTCCAATCATCATCACAATTGTAAGAAGTGCATAAAAATTATATGGTATCGCCTGCATAAAGATTGAAAATCCATCTTCCCCTTCTACAAACCCGGTCACCGCTGCCGCCCACGAAGAAATCGGTGCAATGATGCAGACCGGAGCCGCTGTTGCGTCGATCAAGTAAGACAATTTCGCACGAGACACATTATGTTTGTCTGTTACCGGACGCATCACGCTTCCCACAGTCAGACAGTTAAAATAGTCATCAATAAAAATCAACACACCAAGTGCAATTGTCGCAAGCTGTGCGCCCACACGTGATTTGATATGTTGTCCTGCCCATTCTCCGAATGCTGCGGAACCTCCTGCTCTGTTCATCAAGGAGACCATTGCTCCCAATATCACAAGGAATACCAAAATTCCAACATTATACTTGTCAGAAAGCACGCTGATAATTCCGCCTTCAAAATAATGTACTACCGTTTTTCAAATGTAAAAATCCCGAGTAGAGTAATGCTCCTACCAAAATACCAACAAACAGTGAACTATATACTTCTTTTGTGATCAACGCGAGAGCAATCGCCACAACGGGAGGGATCAATGCCCAAAAAGTAGCATACAGTTGCGGTTTCGGTGCTTTCTCAGCCGCAAACACCGTCATAGACAGTATACAGCGTCAACACAAAAACACTCTGAACACACTGACAATACTTTCTTTTTTGAAATATGCATAAATAAGTTCCTCTCTTTCCTTCAAAGGGTATCTCCCCTGATAATAAAAACCATGAATGACCTTTGTGTAAAAGCACATTCATGGTTCCCGCATACTTATCCTGCATCTTTTCTTTCGTATTCCTAACAAACCAACGATAGCTCTCCACATAAGTGACAGTATATTGCATATTCTGCAATATCCCAGAGATATCTTTCTGGACAAAAAAACATCTCTTCGGCGACTTTCCCTTTCGTATGTGGCGGCTGTCCAACTTTGCCACACAATACTGATGAAATCCGCACCTCTATCCTTTTAGTCATTCAATTATTAATAGTATATCATAACTTTCCTCGATTGTTAATACTCAATTTAAAATTCTGTTGCCCGGTGGCATGCTGCTTTGTGTCCTTCTCCAAACTTTTGGAGAACAGGCGTCTCTTTTTTACACTGTTCTGCTGCATATGGACATCGACTGTAAAATGCACAGCCCACAAAATTTTCCGTTCGAATCGGCTGTTCTCCTTTTAATGCCACAAACGTTTTTCTGCTGACATATGGATCCAAAGCCGCTGCGAGCAACGCTTTTGTATAAGGATGCAGCGGATTTGAAAACAATTCTTCTGTCTCTGCCTCCTCTACCAATGTACCAAGATACATTACTCCCACACGATCCGATATAAACCGCACAACACCAATATCATGCGATATAAAAAGCAGACTAAGTTTTAGTTCTTTTTGCAGCTTTTTGAGCATGTTTAAAATCTGTGCCTGAATTGATACATCCAAAGCCGATACCGGTTCATCACACACGATCAGTTTGGGCTGTACAACCAGTGCACTTGCAATCCCAAGACGCTGAACCTGTCCTCCGGAAAGTTCATGCGGAAATCGAAAATAATACTCTTTTTCAAGTCCCACACGTCTCAGCACCTCGACTGCCTGATTTCTCCTTTCCTCACGGTCTTTCACACCGTGAATAAAAAGAATATCCTCCAATATACTTCCAATCCTTTGACGCGGATTCAATGCAGACAGTGTATTTTGAAACACCATCTGTATCTCCTTTCGAAACGGACGAAATTCTTTTTCACTCAGACTGCACAAATCTGTCCCTTCATAAAAAATCAAACCGCTGTCTGTTTTAGACAATCCTACAATTGCCCGTCCGCTTGTCGACTTTCCGCACCCAGACTCTCCTACCAGCCCATAGGTCTCTCCCTTTTTGATATAAAATGACATCCCGTCCACCGCATTCATACGCTCTTTTGAACCAAAAAGTTTTCCTGTATTTCTATATATCGGATATGTTTTTTTCAGATTTTTTACTTCAAGCAAATATTCGCCCATAATCACTCCTCACTTTCCGCATTTCCCTTATCTATATATTTCCAGCATTTTACAAAATGTCCCGAAGTGACTTCTATCAAAGGCGGCTGCTGTCGTTCGCACTTTTTATCAGCGTACCGGCATCTCGTGCAAAAATGGCATCCGTCCGGTATCTGCGAGATAGACGGAACCGCTCCATGTATCGTAGACAATTCCACATCTCGTTCCACTCCCAGATGCGGAATACATGACAATAATCCTTTTGTATATGGGTGAAGCGGATTAGAAAAAAGCTCCTCGGTCACGGCATCTTCTACAATTTGTCCAAGATACATCACCTTCACACTGTGACACAACTGCGATACCGCGCCCATATCATGAGTGATGAACAATACCGACATTCCCATTTTTTCATTCAACTTTCGTATCAGATGTAAAATTTGTTCCTGAATCGTCACATCCAAAGCTGTCGTCGGTTCATCCGCTATCAAAAGCTTTGGCTCACATGCCAGCGCCATCGCAATCATCACCCTCTGCTGCATTCCTCCCGACAACTCAAACGGATATTTTTTCATACAATTTTGTGGATTTGGAATCCCTGTCAATTTCAACATTTCAATCGAACGTTCCTGCGCCTCTTTTTTGGAAATGTTTTTATGAAAAAGAAGAATCTCACTCAACTGTTTCCCAACCGTATGAACTGGGCTCAATGAATTCAATGGATCTTGAAAAATAATAGAAATTTTTTCTCCTCGGATTTTTCGCATCTGAGACAGAGGACGTTTCAAAAGATCCTCTTTTTCAAAGAGAATCTCTCCTTCACACCGAACAGATGTATCATGCTCTTTCAAACGCAGAATAGACTGGGACATAACACTTTTCCCAGAACCCGATTCTCCTACAATTCCTGTGATTTCTCCCGGATAAACAGAAAAATCCACACCGTCAACTGCCGGAAACCATTTTTTATGAATTGGAAACGACACCTTCAGCCCCTTCATTTCCAACAGTACTTCCTGCTCTCTTTCATTGTTCTTCGCTTGCATTATTTACCTGCTCCTCCTTTCGTTTTAGGATCCAGAAAATCTCTAAGACCGTCTCCCAAAAGATTCAGGCTCAGCACGCATACGATAACAGCAATCCCCGGACATAACATCGTCCAAGGCGCCTTTGAAAAAACAAGTTTGCTCGCCTGAAGCATATTTCCCCAACTTGCCGCCGGCGCCGGGATTCCTGCTCCCAAAAAACTGAGAGATGCTTCCGAGATAATCGCCTGTGCAAAAATGAAAGATGCCTGCACTGTAAGCGGGGAAATAACCCCTGGTAAAACTAATTTCCATAAAATTCTAAAATTGCTAAATCCCTGTACCTTGGCAGCTTCCACATACGGCTGTTCCCGAATAACCAACGCCCTCGCCCTCACTGTTCTGGCAACACTCGGCGTGTAGACAACCGTAAGCGCAATCACTACATTCCAGCTTGATGCGCCTAATGCGGCTATCAGCGCAATCGCCAAAAGAATTCCAGGTATCGCGATCAATCCGTCACAGATCCTCATTAAAATTTGATCTAATATTTTAAAATAGCTTGCATAAATTCCGATCAATGTTCCAATAACACAGGATAATACGGCTACGCTTCCCCCTACCCAAAGAGAAACCCTTGCCCCATACATCAGACGAATAAAAAGATCTCTCCCAAATTCATCTGTTCCAAATAAATATGCTCCTCCGGGTGCTCTGAAACGCTCGGATACCGACATTGCATTCGGATCGGCAGAACTGATAAGCGGGACAAAAACCGCAGCTGTCAAGATGACAAGAAACCCGATTGTTCCTATTATTAATGCAGGATTTCCCAAAATCCTTTCTTTTGTAAGCTCTCTTTGTTCCTTAAAAATCGTCTTACTTGCCTCCGACATACTTTTACGTGTAAAATACATTTTTCGTCACCTCCTATTTCAATCCTGGCCGAAGTCTCGGATCCACAAAACCATACAGTACATCTACTGTCAAATTCACAATCACATATAACAATGTGACAAAGAGAACCACTCCCTGAATCACAAATACATCTCTTCGATTGATCGAACTAAGCGTCAGCATACCAAGACCCGGAATGTTAAATAATGTCTCTGTCACAATCGTTCCGGTAATGAGACTTCCGAAAGACTGACCGATTGCAGTCAATATGACTGGCGCCGCATTTTTCAGACCATATCTCAAAATTACGGTTCTCATCTTTAAGACCTTTTGAGCGTGCCGTATGAATATAATTTCATATGCAGTACATCAAGCAAAGAAGAACGAATCATTCTTGTAAGATATGCAGCCTGCACAATTCCAAGTGAAAGTGCCGGCACAAACAGATATTTTAAATGTTCCAGTATTCCTTCTGACAAACTTGCATAACCAGCTACCGGGAACCAATGATTGTAGACGCTAAAAATAAGCATCAAAAACATACTAAAGCAAAAACCCCGGAAGCGCCACCCCCAAAAGTGAAGTTGTGACAGCTGCCACATCCACCAGCAGTTCCTCTTTTACAGGCAGCAAGAATCCCCCAACGGAACCGCTAACAGCAGTGCAAATAATCTGTGCAAGGATTGCAAGACTCAATGTTGGCGGAAAATATTCTGCGATAGCCTCTAATACAGACTGATGTAAAAAATATGATGTCCCCCAATCGCCTTGAAGTACTTTCCCAAACCAATCCACATATTGTGTAAGAAATGGGCGATCAAATCCCAGCTCTGCATTCAAAGTATGTATCTGTTCCGGTGTTGCTTCCATTCCAAGTAATGCCGTCGCCGGTCCGCCCGGTATCATATATACAATCAAAAAAGCAACACAGGACACTACAAGCAAAACCGGTATCAGTGACAAAATACGTTTAAAAATATATGATAACATCCAAATACACTTCCTTTCTCATAAAATCAGCGGACTGCTTTTGCACTCCGCTGTTAACCTGTTTCTATTTTGAAGCTGTTGCATTCCAATAAATCGGAAATCTCAAATAATCCACACCAGCTACATTTGCACTCATGGCATTCACTCCGGTGTAATGTCCAAGTACCGTAGCTGCACCATATTCATATAAGAATGTCTGCAAATCTGCCCATGCCGCAGAAGCATCTTCCGCTGTCGCCGCCGAACGAATCGCTGCGATTCCATCTGTGACTTCCTGACGGTCCAGACCTGCCCAGCCTTTATCCAATACAGAAAGCTGGATTGGAAGCATATTATAACTGTTACTTGTAATGAACATAGAGAACTGTTTCGGATCTGCTCGATGTTCCATAAAAGTACTAAAATCATAGCTTTCTACTTCTGCATTGATTCCCGCTTTCTTTAGCTGTTCCTGCACAACCAAAGTGGCATTATACATTTCTGCATAATCCGGGGTCGTTACCAAAACAATCTTTTCGTTATTGTATCCTGCTTTTTCAATAATTCTTTGCTTTTTCCACATCATTTTGGTTATAGTATTCTTTTCCTGCATCTGTTCCCCACTGAGTATCAGTAGGCACGCACCATCCTGCATTCACTTCATATAAATCTTTGTTACCATAACTTGCAAGAAGAATATCGTCACAGTTCAGTGCTGCAAGAATTGCCTGTCTCATATTTACATCTGCCATGATTCCTTCCGTTGTATTGAGGAACAAATTCAGTGTACCTCCTCTTTCAACGCTCATTTTTAAAGATTCATCTTTTGACAGCTCCTCATAATTATCTGCCGGAATTTCCTCCGCAATATCATACTGACCATTCTGCAGACCTGCAATACGAGTTGCCGCATCTGTAACTACATCAAAATAAAGTGTCTCTGTAGCTGCTTTCTTTTCGCCCGCAATACCTGTCGATGCGTCTTTTGAAGGCTGATAATCCTCATTTTTCTCCAATTTTACATATTGATCCTGTTTCCACTCAGACACTTTGTAAGGTCCCGTACCAATATATTCGCTGATACCGTCTGCGCCTGCTGATTCAACTACTTCTGCCGGATAAATCGCAGCAAACTGAATCGGACTTGCAAGAATCATAATAATGTCAGATGACGCCTGATTTACTTTTAAATTCACAGTATAGTCATCTACTTTTTCAAATGTAGAGCCTCCAATCAACGTGTTCGCTTTCGGAGAAGTTTCAATCCAGCGGTTCATAGATGCAACAACATCATCTGCCGTCATCTCCTCCCCATTGTGGAATTTCACACCCTGTCGAAGCTTAATCGTGTAAGTCATTCCATCATCACTCACCTCATAAGACTCTGCTAAGACAGGTGTTGGCTCATAATTTTCATCCATTGCAAACAGCGATTCGTATACATGAATTCCAATTCCCCCGACGATATTAGAATTTACCGATTGCGGATCCAGCGATGGCGGATTCGCAGAAATGGCTATATGTATCTCATCTTTTTTACTTGATTTTTTACCATCGTCATTTTTGTCCGACTTTGTGTTTCCACAGCCTGATACCAAAAGCGCTACACACATTGTCAATGCCAAAATACACGATAATGCTTTTCTTTTCATAATTTACTAATCCTCCTTTATTTTTACCCGTCTATTCTACTTGAATCCATTCCCCCTGTAAAAATTGATTTATTTTATAAAAGAGTGGCATTTATCGAAATCATCAATAAATACCACTCTTTTATTCTACTTTAAATTGACGATAGCAAATGCACCTGTCTCTTTCCAAAACTGGCAAATCATACGTCTCATATTTTCTTCGTTCACGTTGCCCTCCAGTGTAAGTTCACAACTGAGTCTATTTCCATATTCCATTGCCGATACTCCACTTACCGCTATCCGATTCAGATACAACATATGCATATACAATCCCATTTCTTTTTCTCACAGCAAAATTTCATGACCACTCGTTCATGTGGCTCTTTTCCTGTAAATCCTGCACTTTTCAGCGTTGTTTTCAAAACTTCTTCCTGCAGTTCTTGTAGAACTCCATATTGATATCTTCTGCTGATCTGCATCACGTCTTTCAAAAACGCAGTGTATGCCTCTTGCGTTTCTCCTTGTGTGTCTTCTGATCTGTCCGCTATAATTTCCTCTTCCCGCTTTGGCACATATACCTCTTCTTTTGTCTTCGCCTTTGCTTCTGCAACCTGTCTTGAACATGCCAGCCGTTCTAAAAACAATGGCTTCATGCTGTTGTCTATCTCATCAATTTTTTTTCGGATATCATCTAACATTTATTTTCTCCTTTGACCATGTACAAAAAACTCCCGGCATAACAATATGTTTGTTATACCAGGAGTTTTATATCTTTTATTGATTCTGATTATTCAGCATCATTTCCATAAAGAGTAACAAGCTTATTCAGGTAAGCATATCTCTCTTTTGCTGCTTCTTCAGATTTTGCAAAATAATTCTTCTGCTCTTTCCGGATTCATTCTTGCCAATGCATTGTAACGAACTTCTCCATTTAAGAATTCTTTGTAGTCTTCTGTTGGAGCTTTACTGTCAAGTGTAAATTTGTTCTCTGCTGCAGGATTGAAACGGAAGTTGTGCCAGTATCCTGATTTTACTGCTAATTCTTCTTCAGTCTGAGCTTTGCTCATTACCCTTCTTGATACCATGGTTAATATCATGGAGCGTAAGCAATGATCAATGATGGTCCCGGATAAGCTTCTGCTTCTGCAAATTGCTTTTACAGTCTGGTTAAAGTCAGCTCCCCATTAGCGATCTGTTGCTACATATACATATCCGTAGCTCATTGCGAT